>Ga0307968_1002167_pt1:0-10000 | contig 16308 bp, 17 predicted proteins | sample OrgLakmetagen650_FD_201834 | JGI IMG/M metagenome (GOLD analysis project Ga0307968, IMG submission 201834) | Saline water microbial communities from Organic Lake, Antarctica - #650 | ecosystem: Environmental > Aquatic > Non-marine Saline and Alkaline > Saline | place: Antarctica: Organic... | reverse complement strand
GAGTGTGCGGTGTGTGGCTGTTGATGTTCCTGAGCTGCCGTTGCCGGATCCACTACCGTGCGTGGAGTGTGAGGTTATAGCCTGTGGCCTGTGCTTCCGCAACTACCACCGTAATTACTGTGCATGGAGTGTGTGCGGGCACATTCCCATCCTTTCCTCATTTTTATATAGAACTGTTCTAAATGTATTTAAAAGTGGCATGTGCGTGGAGTGGGGCATTTGGATGCTGTGTCTGAAAGCACCTGAACACGCGATGCGCTGTGCGTGGAGTGTGTAATTCGAGTTTCCAAGTTTAATGGCGGGTCGCACTATTTTCATTGCAATAGGCGTATGTAGTTTGGAGGACTGGACACTCAAATGTCAATGTCGAGATGTCCGTGAATGAAGCCTTTCCAACCTTGTACGCAGTGTTTGACTGGACATACCATGATGTGTGGGCGTATCTCCAAAGCATCAAGGTGTGTGGTGTTCTAGTGAAGGAAATTCCTTTATAGAGTGTCTAGGCATTGATTTAATGTGGATAGAGGTAGATCTGGTGCAGAGATCTTCATTATAAAGTGTATGGGCAGTGATCGAATGAAGAGAACTCAATTATAGGGTCTCTAGGCATTGATCCAATGTGGATAGATGTAGATCTGGTGCAGAGATCTTCATTATAAAGTCTCTAGGTAGTGATCTAGTGAAGGGAACTCTTTTATAGAGGGTCTGGTGATAATGTTAGGGGGGGAGGGGGGGAGCTAGCAACAAGTTCTTCTACTGTCTCCGTTTTCTTGCCTGCCTGTTTTCCCTCGTTGTGAATAGTCTGAAACCAAAGGATAGATTAAAAACCAAACAAACGGATTTACAACCGACGTGTTAACATTTACAGCATGCTGACACTGCGGGGGGGTTGTGCGGTGCTATATGCTGAGGTTGAAAACAGCTGTGGGGAAGGTGCTAAGTGCAGATAGATAGAATGGTTGTTTGCACAGTGCTATATGCAGGTTAAAATTTATGAGTGTCGGATGGGGGTAAGGTGACGTGCAGAAATTTTGCACTAATTCTGCACTGCACGAGGCTCCATTCTTACAGCACCAGCATCCTGTGTGTGATTTCCCTCCTTAAAATTAGGGAACAGTAGTATATACTATTGAACCTGCTGATCGTTTTTCATACTTTTCAGCGCAAGGCTACCATAAACTGACTAAAGGAACTGACTTAAAGAACCGACTAACAGAACTGACTAAAGGAACTGACTAAAGGAACTGACGAAAGGAACTGACGAAAGGAACTGACGAACGGAACTGACGAACGGAACTGACAAACGGATCTGACTAAAGGAACTGACTAAAGAAAATTTGAGCTGTCAGCAACTGCACATAATCTGGGTGCTCGAGAACTCAGCTAGCGTTGGAGGTGGTCAACTGCCTGCCAGGCTTGTTTTCGGGAGCAACCTTGCAGTGCTGAGACTACGCTGAAAGCATTGTATCCTGGCAACATTTAGGCCCATGTATACAAACCCCGCAGCCCTCATCCTTACGTGACGTCCTTGTGTGTGTGCGCAGGCCCCTTACTGCAATTTGTATGACCGAGGCTACACCTCGTTAGGGGGTATGAATAACACGTCACCCAACAGGCAAGTGTGAGCAAGGCTATGCACTACTCTCATTCAGAACTGGCTCGCTTAGCTTTTAACGTTTTGCGGTCTCTTTAATAATTGTGGTTATCCGTTGTCAGGAGGTATGCACGACACGCTGCCTAACAGACAAGATTATGCATCTGTGTTCAAGCTCTCACTTGCGCTCAAGACTGGCTCGCTTAGCTCGTTAAGACTGGGCGATGAAGAAATGGCATTCTGTGCTTGCCGCCTATGATTTTTGTGGCTTCAGGCAATCTGCTCGAACTACGTTGTCCGTATGACAATTTGGATGAGGAATGTGTGCATTCATCAGCATCACATGGTTTGCAGATCAGGTTGCTTTTTTATGGCACTGTGCCATAGTACCGTTACGCATGATTTGAAATGACGTGCGCAAGCGTTGCGTATTACATATCCTTTACATACTCCATGCTTGCGTGCGGCGTATCATCCCCTGTGCATGACACAACACTAACCCCTTTTTGCTTATTCCGTGTACAGTGAATTCCAACTATGTCTATAATTGTGCCTCCTATTCCTCTTCTTCTAATTGTGTCTATAACTGTGCCTTTTAATCCTTTTCTTCTTATTGTGTCTATAAACGTGCCTCCTATTCCTTTTCTTCTGATTGCGTCTATAACTGTACCTCTAATCCTTTTCTTCTTGTTGTGTCTATAAATGTGCCCCCTAATCCTTTTCTTCTTATTGTGTCTATAAATGTGCCTCCTAATCCTTTTCTTCTATTTGTGTCTATAAATGTGCCTCCTATTCCTCTTTTTCTTATTGTGTCTATAAATGTGCCTCCTAATCCTTTTCTTCTATTTGTGTCTATAAATGTGCCTCCTATTCCTCTTTTTCTAATTGTGTCTATAATTGTGCCTCTTCTTCTAATTGTGTCTATACCTGTGCCTCCTTTTACTCTTCTTATTATTGCGTCTACGACTGTGCCTCCTATTCCTGTTCTTCTAATTGCGTCTATAACTATGCCCTCTATTTTTCTTCTTCTAACTGTGCCCCCTATTCCTCTTCTGCTATACCCAGCTGCTGTCTTGCAACGATTGCTTCTAACCTCAGCCATTGGTTGTCCCCTGTGTGATGTGTTTTCCCCATAACTTTGCTGTGCTTCACTTTTTGCTTATCTTATTGTAAGTCATAAAAGTCACCCTTCCTATTCATATGCGTGTGAGTTGCAGCTCCATGCTGCGTGTGGGATGCAGCTGCTCCCTTGTCCACCAACATTACATGTAAGCACAACACAGCACAGCTCTGTGTGCAGATCCATGCTGCGTGTGGGTTGCAGCTCCATGCTGCGTGTGGGTTGCAGCTGCTCCCTTGTCCACAACCATTACGATGGTTAAATGGTTACATTGGGGATTGACCTTCAGCCAGGTTGTTTGGCTGATCGGCTGCTGACTGGTCTCGGCCAGCCACAAGTAAATCATGCACAACACAGCACAGATCTGTGTGCCCTGAGCACAAATGGCAACTACAGCAACTTCCTTTATGTGTGTGTGCATGTGTGTAGCTCCCTGCTGTGTGTGGATGGCAGCTATGCCCCAGCCTACACACTGAACGAGGCACAATTAGAGCGTGCGGGCAGGGCATCGTTTCAGCTTTCGCGCCCACCCGTGGCCAGCAGCAACCTTACCGTCGCTAACCCCAGCAGCAATTTCTGCAACAGCAAAGCGGGCGCCAGGGGAAGCAGCGTGAGCAGCAGACCTCAGGCAGCGCCTGAAGGTAAGTGACACGTATTTGTGTGTGACACGTATGTGTGTGTGACACGTATGTGTGTGTGATACGTATGTGTGTGTGACATATGTGTGTGTGTGTGTGTGTGTGTGTGTGTGTGTGAGAGTGTGCGTGAGTGTGTGTATGCATTGTCTGTGCGACTCATCTATGATGGAAGGGGACGGAGGGTTTAGGGGGAGGAAGCTCCCTGTGCAGCTGTGGGTATGCTGCGCGCTCATGGGATTGTTTAACACAAACATGCACGCGCACACAAATACATGAACCTGTAGGAATTGCTGCTGGCCCCTCTAGTCATCCCATCACAGGCGACCATGAAGGTTTCACTGCGGCGTTGGTGGTTGTTGGTGCGTGAAGATCTTGTGTGTGTAGCACACCCAAGCGCATGCATACATAAGTATAGCTATCAGGGGGGGGGTAAGGGTGTTTTTTGCATTGGGGAGAGCAAACTGCAAAGGGGTGTATTAGTTTGTGTGTTGGTGTGCATGTATGGGTAGATGGGTATGTGGCAGTGGAAGCTGGAATATGTGGTTTGTATTGCCTGTTATGTTAACTAACGACCGTAAAAACATATTGCGCATCCTTTCTTTCTTGCAGGGGATGAGCTACTCTCAGGAAAGGTAAGGAGTGTGTGTGTGCATGTGTGTGCGCTTGTGCACGTGCAGCTATTGTGAAATTGTGGCGCTGCAAATCTGCAATGATCCTTGGGTTTGGGTTATCTTTTGAGTACAGGTTAACCCTTTTGGACCCTGTAACGAGGCCCGTCTTGAAGTTTGCTTCTGCTAATTATCCAGACCGAAGAAGGGGGAGCTTTTTTTGTTAAACACCTGAGGCAGCAGCTCCTCAAAACAATAGCCCATTGGTTTGTGTTGTGTGCACTTTGCTGTCATCTCACACCCATGTGTCTCACACCCATGTGTCAAATTCACCCATGTGTCTCACACCCATGTGTCAAATTCTAGATTGTGCCTATACATGTGCTTCCAGCATCCTGCACCCACTCAGTTTACATAGCATCACACATGAAGTGTGGCAAGCACCTTGCCTCTTGACCGGCCCCACGCTTCACGCCAAGTGTGACCAACCCACTCCTATCGTGAATGCCTATTATGGTGTGCATCATCTGATCTTATATACCAGTATATATGGCTAGGGTTGGCCAGAACCATATATATACGGTGCATATAGGGTATTTGTGGCAGGGTAATCACCAAATATACGGCCATATACGGTGTATATATACGGTTCTGGCCAACCCTATATATGGCCCCCATACTTGCAATCCATGCTTAAGCTGGTACCATGATTCGTCGTGACAATAGGTATATACGATTTGAATTCTGAATCACATCATTAGAGTGAATGCCTCCACGCCAAAAGCGTGAAGAGCACCACACCAGGTGCCAAGTGTGCAGAGCACCGCACCAGTTGTCGAAGCTGCAGAGCACCAAGCTGCCAGCATGTGTTTGTGCAAAAGAGGTCACGTCTTGCGCTCAGACGTCAAAGACCACCCATGTGCCTTATGTCTCTGTATCCACTCAAGCAGCCTTCGCTACCTGAGTGTGTATGTATGTGCAGGTGATTGACTGTGTGTGCGTGTATGTGTGTGTATGCAGGTGAATGACATTGTGTGTGTATGTGCAGGTGAATGAGTGTGTGTTTGTGTATGTGTGTGCGTGTGCATGCAGGTGAATGAGTGTGTGTGTATGTGTGCGTGTGCATGCAGGTGATTGACATTGTGTGTGTGCGTGTGCATGCAGGTGAATGACACAAATACCACGTATCTTTGCCAAGAGCTCCGATCCATTGGGTGTGAGGTGGTGCGCGTTACCATAGTGCAGGTGAGTTCCCTGCCACAGTGCAGGTGCGTTACCATAGTGTGCGTTACCATAGTGTGCGTTACCATAGTGTGCGTACCGTGCATTACCATAGTGCAGGTGAGTTCCCTGCCACAGTGCAGGTGCGTTATCGTAGCGTGCGTCACCATAGTGTGTGTACCGTGCGTTACCATAGTATGCGTTACCATAGCGTGCGTTACCATAGCGTGCGTTACCATAGCGTGCGTTACCATAGTGTGCGTTACCATAGTGTGCGTACCATGCATTACCACAGCGTGCGTCACCATAGTGTGCGTCACCATAATGTGCGTTACTATAGTATGCGTTACCATAGCGTGCGTTACCATAGCGCGCGTTACCATAGCGTGCGTTACCATAGTGCGCGTTACCATAGTGTGTGTTACCATAGCGTGCGTTACCATAGTGCGTTCCCTACCTTCCCATGCTACATTGGTGTTGGGTGGCTTGCCTCTAAAGGCATACCTGGGTTGGCCAGAGCTGTGTGTTTATATACATGTTTGCAAGATGTATGTATTCTTCATCCTTTCAGAGGAAAAGTGCTATTGTGGCTCTGAGTTGGCTTTCTCTGCTTGATTAGCGCATATGTAGGGTTGGCTAGAATCGTGTATATACACCGTACACGGCTAGGGTTGGCTAAAACTGTGTTTATACACCGTACATGACCGTACATTTGGTGGTGTTACTGCCAAAAATACCATATGTACACCGTACATTTGGTGGTGTTTCTGCCAAAAATACCATATGTACACCGTATATTTATGCATGGTTCTAGCCAACCCTACGCACATGATCTGCTGTGTGTGTGTTCCTCTTGAGCATGTGGCCAGAATCTAGAGCACAGAGATCTTTGTTTTTGTTGTGCAAGCTTGCTCGCATGCAAGCCCACATGCATCAACATCTGAAAAAGGATGCAGAGTCTTGAGGACCTGAATATTTGGGCTGCCGTTCAGGTCCACCAGTTTTGAAAAACTTACAGCGAGCTGTTGTTCATACCTTGTATATATATTTGGGCAATGGCACAATACACATGTATACGTACACAAAGATACATGCACACACGTGTGCGCACGCACACACACACACACATGCGCGCACATGCTCACTCGTACATGAGTATCCATACACGCACACTGAACTTCTGCCTCCAGGATAAGGTGGAAGCCATTGCTGAAGAGGTCAAACGGCACAAGCAGGTGGACGTTATGATAACTTCGGGGGGTGTGGGGCCGACATTGGATGATGGTGAGTTTTGCAGTTGAACTTCCGATTGCATTCTAGCATGCATTTGCACATGTGTGTATAGTGCAAAGTCACGTATCTGTACACATCACTTATCTGTACACATCACTTATCTGTACAAATGTGAGTAGTGCAAAGTCACGTATCTGTACACATCTCGTTTTTGAACACATCGCGTACCTGTACACATCACTTATCTGTACACAACACTTATCTGTACACATGTGTGTAGTGCAAATGCACGTAATTGAACATCTGCATGGAAGTGGACTTGTATGAGTTGAGGTTGTATGCAAGATGCATACACTGCTACTTCTACTCACACTGTTTTTGTGCGAGATGCATACACTGCTACTCATACGCACTGTCAGTGCAAGATGCATACACTACTACTTATACTCACTACCTTTGTTCGCCCCTAATTGGTACTAGGGTGGTCAGGTCATTTGTGACTCTAATGATTTTGTGTTTGAACCTGCGTAAACCCAACGACCATGGAAGGCAATGCTGCTGTTTTGGGTTTACTTTTGACATAAGAGACCCTGCGCTGAGGGCAGCGTAACTGTGCAATTATATTGTTTTCTGTGTAAACCTAACGACCATGGAAGGCAATGCTGCTGTTTTGGGTTTACTTTTAACGTAAGAGACCCTGCGCTGAGGGCAGCATAACTGTGCAATTACATTGTTTTCTGCGAAAACCCAGTGACCATGGAAGGCATTGCTGCTGCCCTGGGTCGGCCAGCAACGCAAGACCCTGTACTGAATGGGAGGATGAATGACGTCTTTGGGACAGGCATTACACCCAGCCACCTTAAGGTCTGTGCTTCTGTTTGTGTGTGAGTGCGCATGCATGATCTCCCAAGTGTGATTGCTTCATTAGTGTGAATGCTGTAGCTGAACACTGGGGGCCCCAAGGAAGCACAATGCACAGGCAACAGGCAACAGGCACAATGCACAGGCACAATGCACAGGCAACAGGCACAATGCACAGGCACGATGCACAGGCAACAGGCAGCAGGCACAATGCACAGGCACAATGCACAAGCAACAGGCAACAGGCACAATGCACAGGCAACAGGCAACAGGCACAATGCACAGGCACAATGCACAGGCAACAGGCACAATGCACAGGCACGATGCACAGGCAACAGGCAACAGGCACAATGCACAGGCACAATGCACAAGCAACAGGCAACAGGCACAATGCACAGGAAACAGGCAACAGGCACAATGCACAGGCACAATGCACAGGCAACAGGCAACAGGCAACAGGCACAATGCACAGGCAACAGGCAACAGGCAACAGGCACAATGCACAGGCACAATGCACAGGAAACAGGCAACAGGCACAATGCACAGGCACAATGCACAGGCAACAGGCAACAGACAACAGGTCATGCGCTTCACGGCACCACAAGCAAATTCTTACATAAACTTCCATGAAGCACTTCCTCCGAAGTTTGATCAGGAACTGCCACAACGCACAGAAGGCCGTACAAACCTGATTTCCTGTTTAAGTCGCCTCATCAACCTTACTTCTGTAGCGTGGAAAGCCTGCATGCAGTGACGTCACCCACGCATTGTTATGGGAAAGTAGTTGAATTCGTAAATGGCTGATGTGGAACTTTGTATACATCTTTATAGCATGCATGCGTACTCCTGTTTGCATGCGTACACAGGCAACGTAGATCACATTTGTGGTTAAGCTATACCCAGAAACGAAGATGCAAACACATGCATGTGGCCACTCTTACATGCACAAATGGCTATTTACACATGCTGGGTGCACGACCGTCATCAAAGCACCGTTCTCAATAACACCCACAAACAAACACACGTTTACATGCGCACACTTTGCATGTGAAGACGTCTGTTTACACTTGCTGAGTGTACGAACGTCATCGATGTACCGTTCTCAATTACACCCACACGATCACACCCACACGATTACATGTGCACACTTTGCATGTGAAGATGGCTGTTGCACCTGCTGGGTGCACGACCGTCATCGATGTCCCAGGAAGCAAGTTCCCCTTGGTACGAGTTGCAGACAATATCTACGTCCTCCCAGGTGCGAGTGTGCGTGCGCGTGTGTGTGTGTTTTTCACCTTTCCAGGTGAACTGTCGTGATTTGCTCCTGCATTTCTTACATGTTGGATGGGGGGAAGGTGACATCTAAGTGCTGCACTTTCTCCTCTCATCCTTCATCTGCCCATGGATAAGCTTAAGACAGCTGTAAATGCAGAAGGCTGAAAGCTGGCATGTCGTTTGCTCACAAGGCCGCTTTAGAAAACTGCTTACATCTTTAAGGGTTGGCCACAACTGTATATGCTTGTGATGGTGCACACACGGTATATTGGTATATTACGTGGGCAAGAAATTATTCTTATGTAAATTGGCATATGGTGTGTGTGTTTGGTTCTAGCAAGGCATGACTGTTTTTTTCCAAGTGTGCCTCATTTGTTTTTGTCCAGTCCATCTGTTTTGGTCCAGGTGTGCCTCATTGTTTTTGTCCAGACCATCTGTTTTTGTCCAGTCCATCTGTTTTTGTCCAGTCCAGGTGTGCCTCATTTGTTGCGCCAAAAGTGGGCGGTGGTCAAGGAGTTACTAGTGGCGTCCCGTCCAGCTGAACCTTTTCTCAATCAGGTGAGCGTTCATGAGGAGTGTGCTTATATCTTATATGTCCTCAGGAAAGACAAAAGTCTGCACAGATCTGAGCCAGCAAGGGCTCAAACCCTATTTTTTCTCATGCATGCATGTATAAAAAAGACTCGCTCAAGCGGGCAGAACAGTCAAGAAGCCGGCAGAAGCTGCAAATACGATTTGAACGACTTCCGAAAGCGAGCCAGGCCTCCTTTCCTGTGCTGTTGTGCTACTTGCGTGATATTGTGGGCAGCATTCCCAAGTGTGCTGCTGTGCTACTTCCTGTGCTGTTGTGCTACTTGCTGTTGTGCTGTTGTGCTACTTCCTGTGCTGTTGTGCTGTTGTGCTGTTGTGCTACTTGCTACTTGCTGTGCTGGTGCGCTACTTGCGTGATATTGTGGGCAGCATTCCCAAGTGTGCTGCAATGGCTTCAATGCTCCAATGCACTCTTTAATGGCAGTCCTGCGGTTCACACCCACTGCGTGCTTTGCTTCTGAAATCTGTTTTTCCTTTAGCTGTTGTTATTTTTCCTTAAGCTGTTGTTAGATGTTGTGCCAGCTGTTATAAGATGTTGTGCCATGGGGTTGTTTGCACAGGTGTTCAGTTTTCAGGTTGTCTCTCTATGACGAGACACTGGAGTGCATTCTTCCTTTAGCTGTTAACAGCTGTCGTTAGATGTTGTGTCATGGGGTTGTTTGCACAGGTATTCAGTGTTCAGGTTGTCTCTCTATGACGAGACACTGGAGTGCATTCTTCCTTTAGCTGTTAACAGCTGTCGTTAGATGTTGTGTCATGGGGTTGTTTGCACAGGTGTTCAGTGTTCAGGCTCTCTCTATGACGAGACACTGGAGTGCATTCTTCCTTTAGCTGTTAACAGCTGTCGTTAGATGTTGTG
>Ga0307968_1002164_pt1:7500-16319 | contig 16319 bp, 12 predicted proteins | sample OrgLakmetagen650_FD_201834 | JGI IMG/M metagenome (GOLD analysis project Ga0307968, IMG submission 201834) | Saline water microbial communities from Organic Lake, Antarctica - #650 | ecosystem: Environmental > Aquatic > Non-marine Saline and Alkaline > Saline | place: Antarctica... | reverse complement strand
AGCTTCCTTTTGCTTTCTCCTCTGCTTGAGCCCTCTCTCCTCTTTTTTTTGTTGTCTGTCAGGTCCCTGCTGGGGGCCGTAGCTGTAACACCACCCAAAAAAAAAAAAAATAGATGTGCTGAGTCTTATACTTTGCAGTGACCGTAATTTGATCTGACATGGGCCTCACTGTATGCACCTGCTGCACCGCCCAACGGAAACATGTTGCATCACCGCTCGTATTTCTTTGCTAGCTATAACCATATAGAGATATGGCACATTTGTTACTTTCTTTAAGTACATAATGCGGTGGGCCTCACTATATGCACCGGTTGCACCAACCAACAGAAACATGTTTTATCACTGCTCGCAATTCTTGCTAGCAATAAAAATGAGCACATCTGGTTTACCCTCTTTGTGTGCCAATTAATGGTAGAGCGCATATGTCATCAGCCTTGGTGACTTTCCCTCTTTAGCACTTTTTACATACCAGCTCCTGCAACTCCGACCTACCAGGGGGATACATTCCCTGGTTGTCTAGACGCATAATTACAAGAAAGCACTGCTGATTCATCCCCGAGTAGCGGTTTCAGGTGAAGTAAGAGCTGTTACGCGGTTCAATTTGGGAAATTCCTAAGCAAGGCAATCATGCCCGCCGAGTGATGATCTCATATCAAACTACACGTTGAGGGCTGACCAGGTAAGACCTATTACAAAACAAGCTTTTAAAACTTTCGGTTGTACAGGTGTGTCGAATTACCCTTTGCTCCAAAATGGTTGTAGACCATACTGTTCGTACCTGTTGCTCATTAAACTCACCAGAAATCCCAATGCACGCTCCTTGGCGGCATGCAAAGGAAATCTTAGTTTCAAACAATTCTTTTTACCAAAGCATTCGCGGCCTTACTACAATTGCGGCCATCTGTTCCTACAAAGTGCAGTGCCGGCAGAAATGGGTAGCCACATCGGTGTGGGTTATGAAATTATGAGCCTAAATGCATCACAATCCCCACAAAACAAATGTATCACAATCCCACAAACAAATGAAGACAGGACTTGGCAGTATTGCAAGTAAATAAAAGCATTTCAAATCGGTCGGGAAGCGCAACTTTCCAAACAGAGTGTACAACTTCAATACGATGCACGATTATTGGCCAAATAGATCTAGAGCTTGCAAATAAGAGTTCAAGATAGCAAATATAATCATACTTGTGAAGATGAGGAGGTTTCCGAACTTTCACAAAACTTATAAAAAGATTGCTTTTGAAAAGGGGCTCACAAAAAAGAAAAAAAATGAAAATAAACTGCGCAGGCAGTGAAAGCCACTCCCCACTTTAATCAAGGAAAAGGAGCCACTTTGATACCGAGTACCCTAAAGCTCCTCCACCGCAAAAAAGAGAAAAAAATCAATGGGGATCAAAAGGGCTCCTGATGAGAGTTGATAACAAAACTAGAAAGAGCACGTGTATGGTATGGACAAGTTTAGCAGCGTAGTTGACAGAGTGTAAGTGGAGCTTTGAAGCAAGCTTCTCAACTTTTTGAGAATCAAGACCCAGTTTTTTAAAAGGCTCCAGAGTGTGGGTGTTGTAGGTGGTGCCACCCACACCCAAAAGGGTGACGTGGAGAGTAACGGAGGCTCCTTGGAGAATGTTGCAGAGATCTATGTGCTGTTCCTTTGCGGCGTTCAGCTGGTTCTGAGGTCTGGTGTACTCACAATACTTGATCTTGACGAGGTGGATGTCACGCCAGTTTTGCTGAGGTCTTTAGGTCGGTGCTGTCTGGTGTTGGTGGTTCTGCTGGTGGCTGGCTGTACTGCTGAGGTGCTCCCAGTCTCCCTCAGTTGCCCCCTGCCACTCCGAAGAACCCACCCCAATGATTTAGTTTGTTGTTTATGTGCTTTTGCGGAGATGGGAGTATCACAATATCTGGGCGGCTGGATGTAAATCTGTTTTTATCTGAGAAGCGGGGTGGGAAGAGCCATTTTGGCACAATTCTAATTTCAGCTGTTTCAGAAATCTGAAGATTTTGCATGGCCAGCCGTTCGCTGCTGCCTATTGTCATGGAGAAAACACAGGACCCTGAGGAGCCTGTTTTGCTGATAGCTTTAAAGATCATGGGACTCACATTATGCCTCTGGTCGATGAAATATACGAAAGGCCACCTGTCCACTCTTGTTACTTTCCATGGGGGTATCTCAGAAATGTATGCACGCATAACAGCTACAGGGTTCTTAAGAGGGCAATACATCCAAATGTTTGGGAACCAATAGACGGCAAAGAAAAAAAGAGCACATAAAAACAATAATGTCTTGGACTACCTGTCTCCTGTTGTGTTTGTGCAGACTTGAAGGAAGCAAGCATGAAGCATGACGTACAGCAGCCACCTAGTTGGTGGCCCTGTCCGCCAAAGCAAGCACATTCCTGTGTAAAAATAGACGTCGACAAATCATCTTGATTCCCCATCTGCTCATGCAGACTGCGACGCATCCCTCAAAATCAAAAAGAAAGAGCAGAATTCAGGAAGTTCTCCCTCATTTTCCCCTTGTCGATACAACCTTTCTTAATAATTTATCTGAGGATCCCAATGGGGGTACTTTTGCAAATGTGAATTGAAAATGGGCGCCGGAGCTGGCAGTTTCCAAGATTAGCACCCAGATGTAGAGTAACCGTCAAAAACACCTGAGCTCAAAAACTGCCAGTAGCGGCGCACACGTCTGATTGCCCGCGGCGTGAACCCTACTTTTCACTACAAAATCTTCACAGCAGGCCACCATTCCAAATCACGTGATTTCTGGCGGTATTGAGTCCTTGTAAAAAAAATGTCATTGCAAAGAAATGGAGCGAAACGATCAAGTAGTTGGGGATGTAGGCCAACACATGCTGTTTTCTCATGCAAACCACCCTATTAAGGTTTTGGTAGTCATTGTGAGCTTGAAGCCCTGCCATTTTGCACACAGAGTGACCCACATGAATCCAAGCACATCCTAGTATAACTCACAATGCCAGCTTCAATTTGAAGCCAAAATGGTTCCAATCGGATTGAGTATGGCCGGCTTCCGAGTGCAAAAAAAGCACATATATCCAGTTGACCCACTTTTTTTAATAAAAAACGATTTTTGAACGATTCGTAATCGAAGCCGATCCTTGGATTGGCCGTAACTGAAAATTTACGTTTGTGAATTTTCAAAAAAAAATCACAAACACAATAATTCAAATTTACCTAACAAGTTCGGTAGACTGCGTTAGGACGCACAAACAAGCTGTTTCTATGCACGCACTGCTGTGGATGTTGTTTGCAGCCTTTTCAAATCTTCTTTTCTCGTCAGGATCATCCTGCACAGATAGGTTGTTTACGTCATGGTCAGGAAAATTGGTTCGGCCTCATTCGTGTGTACTAGTATTTTTACGTTCACACACCAACAGCACTCAGTACAGTTACGTGGCGAAGATGAACCGGGAAAGGTCAACACTTCAGACACTCATTTGAAACTGAAATTTTGTCAAGTTTGGTGGATGCTAGCCTGGGTTTGAAGGTTCGTCCTTTTGTAGAGGGAGTACTCGCAATTAGCAGCCCTGCAGACCCACCGCTTACGTCATTGGCAAAAGGCAGGGGTATTGAAGTGTTATCAGCATTTGAAGAGCAGGATTGCGCTCCGCACGCTGCAAAGATCGACAAAATAGTGCTTTCTACTTATGTTCCTGGGCTCGTTAAAAACGAGAAACTTGAGACAAGAGCAAGCGTTGTCAGTTTGACAAATCATGATCGCAAAACTTACCTGTCTACTGCAGCTCGCGTCTCTGTGTTGGAGATGATCTTCTCTGCTTTTGACCAAAGAAGAGCCAAAAATTGCCATTTCAACAAAAATGAGTACAGGTTTTGGGCACTCGACTTTGATGCCAGCATGTTTAATGTTTACATCTCTATAAACATGAGCAACATAAACAAAAGCACTTTCAGCTGTGCAAAGGACATGTGGGAAGTGCCTGACACTCCTTTCCCAACTTGTGAGTATTTTAGGTACATGGCAGCTTCTCTCTCTGACGTTCATTACGGGACACTCTCCGATGATCTGTACATGCGCATCAAACGTTACGACGTGTTTGCGCTCTATTTGCAACCCCGGTTCTCAAATAATGCATCTGAGTGTCTAAAGCAATTTAACGGAGCTATGCCTCTTGAATACATGGTGCAAGGTCCAATCCCTTTGCAACACATTCAGGTGCAGACTGTAGGCAAGCACAATATTTCTTGCAGGGTAGACGTGCAAAGAATCTGGGCCGATTATTTAAGCTAGCGTACTCGCACTTTACATAACACACTTATAAACCACCTGAGCATCTGCCCCTCTACTGACAGCAGTGCCCACAACGCCATTTTATGAAATACTTTTGCCTTCTTTTTGTCTAAGGAAGTTTTGCACTTTTAGCCTAGCACCTCCATTTGTAATAAGCACTGCTGGGTCCAGCTATACTGCGTTGTCAGTCATAAGCATTTCAGCACCTGCCTTATAGGCACAGTCAGAAAAACTACCTGCTGAATTCAGTGTGTAACACGAATTCCAATGATTGATCCAGTTAAGCAAAGTGCTATCATTCATATCTCATATCACTCTTGCTTTTTATCTGCATTCCTTTTGAATTTCTCCTTCTTTTCTTGGTCCTCGCAACTGCTCTTCCTTTTTGGTTGCGGTTTAATCTTTGCCTTTTTCCTTCTTGTCTGGGCAGTTGTGAGGAACCTTGTTTCCTTGCAGTTTGACCAGACCGTGAAAATCATTCACCGTCTCACGATGCAAACGAACGGAACTGAATTGTACTCAGGCTGGCAAGACCTTGGCATTCAACTCAAAGTGAGACAAAACAGCTTTACCTCCCTTCTCCGCAAAAACCAGATAGCAAAAACTAACTAGAAATAAGCAAAACTAATAATATTAGGAAGAGGGTGAAATATTTGGTGTGGCAGGGGACAAAGGCCTCAATGGAGAAGACTGGGAGTACCTCAGCAGCACCGTCAGCCATAAGCAGATCCACCTACCCCAGACAGCACCAACCAAAAGATTTCAGCATTCTTCAACGTGATCTCGTCGAGATCAAGCACTTAAGAGATCATTAGCTAGACCTCAGAACCATCTAAGCGCCGCGCAGGAACAGCACAAAGGCTTCTGCACCAATCTTCAAGGAGCCTCCGTTACCCTCCATGCCATCCTTTTGGGAGTGGGTGGCACCACTACGAGAATCACACACTAGAGCGTTTAAATAAACTTATCAAGTCTTGACTCTCAAAGCGTTGAGAAACTTGCTTCCAAGCTTCATGTACATCTGTCAACTACGCTGCCATACTTGTCCATGTCTGACACGCAATGTTCCAGTACTATTATCAACATGATCAGGAGCCGGACTAACTGCCTGCTTAATTTTTTTGTATGTTGGTGTATTACATAGGTCAAGGGGAGATAGCAAACTCCCTACTACGAGGTTGAAACGCTTAGTCATGCCAAAATTGACATCCTCGTTCTCTTCCTTAGGCTTTTCTTTCCTTTGACGCATAATGCGGTGGGCCTTGCTATATGCACCTGTTGCACAAACGGAGATGTGGCACATTAAAACACCTATTCCTCTGCGAATAAAATGAGCCCACCCCCTGCCTGAAAAAGATACTACCCAGGCAACCAAAACCACTTTCCACGTTAGTTGAGGGAAAGGAGCCGCTTTGCAACTGGTACTAAAGAACTCCTCCACCACAAATAAGAATAATCAATGAGGTTCAGGGGGGTTGCAGGCACAGCATAAAACTGGCTCCTGATGAGAGCAGGTATTATTTCTGGAAAGAGCACAGCACGTTGGTAAATCTTCTGTGTGCTGCTTAATGGTGTGTGTATTATCAGTAACTTTCAAGGTACTTTCTACACATCAACTCCTTGCAAATTTGACCTACCAAGGAGATACATTCTCTGGTTGTCCGGACGCATAAACACAGAAAAGCACTGTTTGAATCATGGCTGAGGTGAGGCTTCAGGTTTAGTAGAAATGCGATCTGAAGGAGGAAGAGTGAGATGTGTGTTATTTTTGAGTTCATGTGCACAAACACCAAGAAACCTGCTAACATAGCAGGCTGCAAAGATCTTAATACCAATCGATGTGGCTATTGCCTTGTTGCATATAAAGTTAACCAACCTTGTTAGGCTTCAATTCGGGGGAATCCTGAGCAAGGCCTCAGCCCTACGAAGTGATGATCTCAGATCAATCTACCCTGGGCTGACCATTCAATAACTTGAATTAAAATGTCACGCTAAATCAGTGACATGGACAGATTGTGTAATTTTCCTTAGAATTTATCTGTGAGCAACGGATTTACGGCTATTGGTAGTTTAGACGGTCCTCTTGTTACAAACTCGCTCTTTCTCAGACTTACAAACTTCTCTTTCTCAGACTTGTCTGATATCCATCTCCTCGGTGCGTTGCTTGAGCCGTCGCTTCCTTCTCGCGTGGAGGGGGAGGAGACGTTAAACACACCAAGCATAGAAAGGATGGCTTCTACAGCACAAGCAATGTCAAGTTGTTTCCATCTGACATTTAATTGCACTCGCCTCCAAGAACTCAAGCACTTCTACAGCTGCAGAATACTCAGTTGCTTGTTTGCCTAACCCTTCAAAACGAATTTATAATTTAGACTATAATTGTCACGACGAAACATGGTGCCTGCTTAAGCATGGATTGTAAGCATGGGCCATATCCCCCCAATTCAACATGAAAGTTTAGTTTTCATGATAATCTCTCTTAATTTAAACGCAGCGGGGAAACCTGCCTAACCCGCACTTAAAAAGACCACAAAAAGAACCAGGCATGCAAGGTAGATGTTGTAAAGCCATTGCAGTCAGCAGGAAATTCAGTTTGCAACTGGCCTTAAGAAACCAACATGTCACTAAAAGCACGCGGAAATCACTGCTGCCCCTCCTCTTGAGGGCAACGTGGGACTTATTTTGGAGCGCCAAATGAAAAGAAATGCGTAAATGAAAAGCTGTATGTGAAGTGAACGAGGTGTGTTTGATGCAGCGTTCAGCTCTGCAACAGCCCCTTATTAGCCACAGTTAGAAGTATTTGAGTAGGCTATGCTATATAGAGCTTGGGGATTTATCTAGAAAAAAATCCAAAGCTCTCCAAATATACGAGGTCAGAGGCGGGGCAGAGCCTGAGTTCAAGATGTACGACGGCCATATCAAGGGAGTATGAGACAACCCCTCTGCACTCTGCAAGCAGATTACACGCACGCACCTGTGTCTCTTCCTCTCTGTGCTGTTGGGTCCAGAGCAGAAGATGTATGTCCGTCCGTCTTCTGAGCAGCAGTGTAATATAACAAGCGCGACGGCGCTTGTTCAGGTTACATCCCAGTGAAGTTCATTAATGGCAACCTTGCCCAAACCTTGTTCGCCTCTACCTCTCATTATTGCCCGGCTGCAGCGCAGGCAGGGTTGCATACTAGTGCTACGCTACGGCTGTGCTACGCTATTATGTCATATGCATGGAAGCTTCCAAATTGCCTCTGGGTATGCATTTGCCACATAAGAGCCATATATATGTCCAAAAGGGGGTTGCCTGGTGCGGGCATTTAAGTATCCCCCTCCCTTAATCATGCTGGATGTGTCATCACTACCAGAGGAGGCTTTTCTTTTCTATTCTATTCTTTTATTTTATTTTTTGTCCAAATGAGCCACCGTTCCGTTTGTCCAGCCTGACCGTGTCTGTGATAAATATTTATATTGTTAAATGACTAAACTGGCACTGTCTTCAAGACGGAAGTTTATGCATAATTGACTCTGATCAAATTTTCTGTAGCTTGTAGCCGTGCGTAGCGGCGTAGCGTAGCGTATGCATATGCGTGGCAGATGCATATGCTACGCTACGAGCGCGAGTAGCACGCGTTGTGTAACCCCAGCAGGCGCCTGCTGCGGGCCACACGTGCACAAGCAGGAGCTGAACCCAGTGGGGCGCCCAACAGAGGATTGTTTAAGAGGTAAGATCTAAATGATGTACATGCTGGGTAAGCAACATGCACGTGACAAATACACATGCGCACGCAGAAAAGGGCAGAAAAGGAATGTGCCTGGCCAGGTTGGTAGGTCACCTTATGCAGCGCATATGGTTGGTGACATCATTATGACGGGTTTGCCTGGGTGATCGCTTCATGACGCATATGATGTTTTTAAGCCCTCCAGCTTTCCTTTCAGGTAATCTAGTGAAAATGAGTGTGTTAATGCTTCCAGTTTAGATTTATGGTGAGCACTTTGATCCTGGATATGCAATAGGCTTATTGGACCGAATTGATAAACTGTGTAGCTTTTCCTTGAACAATGATTTTATGCTTAAGCTGCCTCTTCATCAGGTATTCATTGTTTTGTGTTCCCATACTGGTTGCACTGTGTATGAGGCCTGTCCCTTGAGTTTTCCTGCTTGTGTGCACATCTGTTATTTTCGTGCAGGGGCAGATGAGGTCATCCGCTACTGATTAAATGGCTAGCCGTTCTAAGTCTGTTTGGGGTTGCATGTCGTCCTTTGAACAGCAGTGTCCATACCTCTTCCTCCTATATGGAAGCCACCGTAAGAGAGGTTCCATATATAGATCAGAAAAAGGAGAGGGTGCACCTTGTTTGGCGTCCCTTTTGACCAGGATGGATTCCGGGTTCTCTCTCCTGAGGGTAGACGGATTTCTGTGCGGGTCTCGGGTATATATGTAGAGATTTTTCACTACATATATGGCTGTTGGGAACGCAAGGTCATGCATGATACACAGCAGCTTGTCGTGGTCTGTTGTGTTGACATATATGTGCTCGTAGTATATTTCACATC
>Ga0307968_1002164_pt1:0-2500 | contig 16319 bp, 12 predicted proteins | sample OrgLakmetagen650_FD_201834 | JGI IMG/M metagenome (GOLD analysis project Ga0307968, IMG submission 201834) | Saline water microbial communities from Organic Lake, Antarctica - #650 | ecosystem: Environmental > Aquatic > Non-marine Saline and Alkaline > Saline | place: Antarctica: Organic... | reverse complement strand
CACGTTTATCACTGATCCGGACATCCCACTCCAAAAAACTAGCTGCGTGACTTCTAAAAGCCAAAAGATAGTTACTTGGAATTGAGTGGACTTTGTTTCACGTGCATTGTGGCATAAGGTATGTTGTGCTATGCAGAAACTAGGGGGCTCGATCTGACAGGTGTGTTCCTCAACCCAAAGAGTTTGAGCACAACCCAAGCCCAACGATATCATTGTTTTGTCTGTCTGTATGTGGATAACTATTCATACTCCCAAAAGTATCAACACAACCCGGGCCCTTGCTTGTCTGTCTGTCTGTCTGTCTGTCTGTCTGTGCGTCTGTCTGTCTGTCTGTCTGTTTGTCTGTCTGTGCGTCTGTCTGTCTGTCTGTCTGTCTGTCTGTCTGTCTGTCTGTCTTTCTGTCTGTCTGTCTGTCTGTCAGTCAGTCAGTCAGTCAGTCAGTCAGTCAGTCAGTCAGTCAGTCAGTCAGTCAGTCAGTCAGTCTATCTATCTGTCTGTCTGTCTGTCTGTCTGTCTGTCTGCCTGTCTGTTTGTCTGTCTGTCTGTCTGTCTGTCTGTCTGTCTGTCTGTCTGTCTGTCTGTCTGTCTGTCTGTCTGTCTGTCTGTTTGTTTGCCTGTCTGTCTGTCTGTCTGTCTGTCTGCCTGTCTGTCTGAAGATAACTTCTCACTTGCATGTCTGCCTGTACTTGAATAACTACACATACTTCTCAAAAGTGTGAACAAAACCCGGACCCAATCACCTGAAGCGCCAGTAGTGCTTTGGGTTAGTTGGGTCGTTTATGCATTCCTCCTTGGCTGGTCGGTTGTGGTAGCGAGCACACAGCGCCATGAGGTCCTACGTGTGTAGTATGTGTGTGTGTATGTGTAAATTTGCGTGTTCGTGTGTGTTTGTGTGTGTGTGCGTGTGTGTGTGTGTGTCTGTGTGTGTGTGTGTGTGTAAGTCTGTGTGTGTATGCTTGTGTGTGCGTGTGTATTTGTGCGCGTCAAAGCACTCATTGAAGCTGGAGTGGATACCTACGCACACACCACTCAGTTCAATTCTAAAAGTCTGACACACACACCAGCATAGGTGTGACTGTCCATACCAAAAAGCTGTGTGTGTGTATGTCACAAAACACTCTCCGAAGCGGGGAGGAACGCACACACACGCACACACCAGCATAGCTGTGACTGTCCATACCGAAAAGCTGCGTGTGTGTATGTCACAAAACACTCTCCGAAGCGGGGAGGAACGCAAACACACGCACACACCAGCATAGCTGTGACTGTCCATACTGAAAAGCTGCGTGTGTGTATGTCACAAAACACTCTCCAAAGCAGGGAGGAACACACACACCACGCAGTGTGTCATTGTTCATACAGGCCGTACCAGCATGGTTACAGGGTCAGGGTTTAGGGTTAAGGGTTAGGTTTTTAGGGTTTAGGGTTTAGGGTTTAGGGTTTAGGGTTTAAAGTTTAGGGTTTAGGGTTTAGGGTTAGGGGTTAGGTTTTTAGGGTTTAGGGTTTATGGTTTGGTCAACACCAACCGGCTGCGTGTGTGCTGGAGGGCCACCGCGCTCAATTCCTCCACGCTAAGTTTTTTATTAATTAACAAGACCCACCTGCATGGGTATGACGGTCCACACCGACGGGCTGCGTGTGTGCTGAAGGGCCACCGCACTCGTGAGCCCTACGCTACACTGTTTTCAGCTTCCTTCTCACAAAACACACCTGCATGGGTATGACGGTCCACACCGACGGGCTGCGTGTGTGCTGGAGGGCCACCGCACTCATGACCTCAGGGCTACAATGCGTGGGGGGTGGGCCGTCTCCGTTCAGTGCGTTATAGAAGAAGCGGTCTCGTCGCTCCAGGTCATCCTCATACCTGTGCACATGCACACACACACACACCAAGGGTCAGGTGTCCTGTTTTGCATTTGTGTTCAGTGTGCCTTAATTGAAAAACACCTACGCGTGCATCAACACACGAAAAACAAAGTGCATGTTTTCAGTGCGTTGTAAAAGACGCGGCCACGTCATCCGCGCACACAAGTGCAAAAACAAACACAGCAACGTACGTAGGACGATTTGAGTGCAGGGGGTGGGGCATATCTCTGATCAGCGCGTTGTATGGTAAACAGGGATCTCGTCACGCTAAAGGACTTCCTTACATCCACATTCGGCGACTCAACTACTCCCTTTAAACAGGCAACAAATAAATGAACTGCGTAACAACAAGCACGCACACGCACATACACACGCATGAACACACTCGCTTATACACACGTACATACACGTGCTAACACACACACACACACGCACACACACACTCACTTTAACACACATACACACATGTGCTAACACACATACACCATGCACGTGTGGGCTGTACATCATGGCACGAGACAGAAGCCACTGGTAGGTATAGTGCTAGTAGCTAGGGTGTTGTGGACACACACAGACACAGGCACCCACACATACACCCACACCCACACCCACACCCACACCCACCAAAGTAGTG
>Ga0307968_1002162_pt1:12500-16323 | contig 16323 bp, 26 predicted proteins | sample OrgLakmetagen650_FD_201834 | JGI IMG/M metagenome (GOLD analysis project Ga0307968, IMG submission 201834) | Saline water microbial communities from Organic Lake, Antarctica - #650 | ecosystem: Environmental > Aquatic > Non-marine Saline and Alkaline > Saline | place: Antarctica... | reverse complement strand
AATATGTATATATATGTATATATATATATACACACAGTGTATACCCGATACTTTTGGCAGGGAAATGACCAAATATACCAGCATATACGGTGCGTACATACGGCTCTGGCCAACCCTACTGACAGTGGCGGCGCAGCCAGAACTCCTGTGTAACTTCTTATATTGCAATAGTTGCTCACGTTCCACACTCAGGTAGGCTGTCAGTGTCAACTCAGCTACCTGTCACGAGGAAATAAACATGCGCCTGTATGGCCCACCGTTGCCTATGATTGCGCCACAGTGGATGTTAAGGGAAACCGCTCACAGCTCTGCCCCAGTTGCAGCTTTTGGAAACCTACGCAGCATCTGGGGCTTACGCGTCCTCCTTCCTGTACAGCTCTTCGATCTGACGCTCACAATCGTGCCTCAATCCTGCTTTATGAAGCCTGAATACGTTCTCCTAGTTACGTGTCCTACAATTTCCCTGTACAACTCTCCCATGCTCACAATCGTGCCTCAGAGCGGTGTTTTGTCCAACATCCTGCACAGCATCTCACGCTTCCGTATCCCACCTGGAGTGCACACCATAGTGGTGCGTGCGGCTTTACCGGCCTGATGCGTGGCCACGAGGCGCACCTGTGGCGCAACAACACGAGCAACATAGTGTACGCTTTGTGAAACAAAAGAGGGCGATGCATGCGTTATGTGCGGCTTTACCGGCTTGGCGCGTGGCCACGAGGCGCACCTGTGGTGCAACAACACGAGCAACATAGTGTACGCTTTGTGAAAAGAAAGAGGGCGATGCATGTGTTACGTGCGGCTTTGTTGGCCTGATGCGTGGCCACGAGGCGCACCTGGGGCGCAACAACACAGGCAAACTTTAATCTCTCAGAAAGAGCATAGTGCATGTGCTACGTGTGGCTTTACCGGCCTGGTGCGTGAACTTAAGGTGCTCACCTGCAGAACAACAACACAGGCGCACACATGCACTGTTACCCGCCGGAAAAAATACACCAGTAAGCGTCACAAAAAGCAGGAGTGATGCGCGCGCGCTGCGTGCGTTTTTCATTTGCCAATAACTGTGTTTGCTCTGAATCCCCCCATGTGTTTGTGTGAGTGGCAGCGCAGGAGTGCCTTTTGCACACAGGCCGACAAAGTTGTGTGCGGCGCTATGCTCATGAGTGCTTTCACGTTCATGAGTGCCTGAGCGCCACGCTCAGGAGTGCCTTTTGCACACAGGCCGACAAAGCTGTGTGCGGCGCCATGCTCATGAGTGCCTTCACGCTCATGAGTGCCTGAGCGCCACGCTCAGGAGTGCCTTTTGCACACAGGCCGACAAAGCTGTGTGCGGCGCCACGCTCATGAGTGCCTTCACGCTCATGAGTGCCTGAGCGCCACGCTCAGGAGTGCCTTTTGCACACAGACCGCAAAGCTGTGTGCGGCGCCACGCTCATGAGTGCCTTCACGCTCATGAGTGCCTGAGCGCCACGCTCAGGAGTGCCTTTTGCACACAGGCCGACAAAGTTGTGTGCGGCGCTACGCTCATGAACTCCCGTACAGCTACCAGTAAGAAAAGAAAGGAAAAAAGACTCCGCTGGTAGAAATAACACAGCCAGCATGATCAAGGCTACCAGTATGTCTGTCAAGCAACTGTTTGAGAGCTTGTACAGCATCACGGCACTTGAGGTTTAGAGCACACCAGCAGATGCGAAGAGATGCGTAAAGCAAGGTGCAACCCCTCCTACCTTCATGCACGGGAATTTGGACAAAAGTCACACTGAATGGACATACAAACATACATACATACATACACGCACACGCACACATACACACACATACGCGCACACACACACTCACACGCACACACACATACACACACCTGAGGGGACACCATCGCGTATGCCTGTAGTACAGCTACCAGCCTGCTCAGCTCTGTCTTGCAGTTGCGCATGAATTCCTGCGTGCAGCACAACAGAAGCACATGGTTGCAGACATCCTCATGCAACCTTTTGCAATGTTACACGCCCATGAAGAGATCATGCATGAAGAGAATATGCACACAGTAAGCGCCACGATTCTCTTGATAGGTGAACAGCTTTTTCAAGCTGGACGGATGATGAAGCTCCATTCTCAGTACACAATATATGATACACATTTAACATGCGTACGCGCGCACACACACACACATACACACACACACAACGTACCCTGTGGCGCACAGGCAAGCTTTTGAACAGATCCTTAACAGCCACCGTCGTGCCCACACTTCGTGGGCAGGCCGTCTGTGAGCAACACACACACGCACACGTGTCAGGGACAGTTGGGTTGTGTGTGTATTTGTGCGTGTGTGTGTGTGTATGTGTGTGTGTGTATGTGTGTGTGTTGTGTGTGTGAGGAGGCACACATAGCACATAGCCAATGGAGAGAAATGACGCTCTGAGGCATGCTCACCCACACACCCACACCCACACCCACATGTATTTTGATTATTAATACAGACAGTGAAGTACAGAGATAGGAGCAAATTTGCATGCTCATAGTGATCTCCCAATAACATCACAACTAGCTGCTGGGGACCATCTATGGATGTCACTGGACTCACTCACTACATAAGCACACATAAAACGCTACGCTGGTGGTGGTGGTGTTGACAGATCCAGCATAATCAAGGGAAGGTGCAACACAATAAAAAAAGGCCTGCTTAAATTCAAACGAAGCACGGCAATGCACACTACAACACCGCAGCACAGCACTGCACACCGCAGGTGCACAGTGCGCGTGACACGCACTACCTCCTCCCAAGATAGTATACGCAGCAGGTGCACAGTGCGCGTGACACGCACTACCTCCTCCCAAGATAGTATACGCAGCAGGTGCACAGTGCGCGTGACAAGCACTACCTCCTCCCAAGATAGTATAAGCAGCAGGTGCACAGTGCGCGTGACACGCACTACCTCCTCCCAAGATAGTATAAGCAGCAGGTGCACAGTGCGCGTGACAAGCACTACCTTCTCCCAAGATGGTATACGCAGCAGGTGCACAGTGCGGGTGGCAAGCACTACCTCCTCCCAAGATAGTATACGCAGCAGGTGCACAGTGCGGGTGGCAAGCACTACCTCCTCCCAAGATAGTATACGCAGCAGGTGCACAGTGTGTGTGACCAAAATGAAGCTCTGCCGCTGCTTCTCCACGACCACACATGCTGCAAGCAGCGGGTCACTTATTGTGGCTGATATGTCAAGGTACGCTTTCGATTTTCTCGTGCTCTGCTTGTTGAGGAGGTCGCACACTCCACGCAGGTCACACCATCGATCCTTGCTTACCGTGGTCGGTTTTGTAAGCGTGAGTCTGAGGATCCAGCGTCATACACGCACACACACACGCACACACACGGCACACATGGGTACATGCCTGGATTGCTTTCGATTGGCAGCAGTGCGTTTGACCAAAATAAAGCTCAGCCCAGACTCCACCACGCATGCTCATACCTGTTGCACCAGTCGCCCCCCATGGTCATACTCCAGCCGCGCACCCACATCCTGGGAGGCAGTGCGCGTGACCACACTGAGCTCGGCTAGGGCACACAGGGAGCTCAAGGCCTCCCCACGAAAGCCAAAAGTGCCCAGCGCCTGTGTGTGTTTGTGTATGTGTATTGTAGTGTGTGTGTGTGCGTGTGTGTGTGTGCGTGCGTGCGTGTGTGTTTGTGTATGTGTATTATAGTGTGTGTGTGCGTGCGTGTGTGCGTGCGTGCGTGTGTGTTTGTGTATGTGTATCATAGTGTGTGTGCGTGTGTGTGTGCATTGTGTGTGGTGTGTGCATGCATGCTGACACCCGCTCAAGACGC
>Ga0307968_1002162_pt1:0-7500 | contig 16323 bp, 26 predicted proteins | sample OrgLakmetagen650_FD_201834 | JGI IMG/M metagenome (GOLD analysis project Ga0307968, IMG submission 201834) | Saline water microbial communities from Organic Lake, Antarctica - #650 | ecosystem: Environmental > Aquatic > Non-marine Saline and Alkaline > Saline | place: Antarctica: Organic... | reverse complement strand
CATATTGTCTGTTAAAAAAGAGGTAGGGATCGTCAGAGTTGGAGTGTGTGTATAGGGGTTCACTGCAATGTCTGTTAAAAAAGAGGTAGGGATCGTCAGAGTTGGAGAGTGTGTGTGTGTGTGTGTGAGTTGGGTACCACAGCGTGACCACGAGGTGTGTGTAGGGCACGAGGGGGTCGCCATATTGTCTGTTAAGGAAAGAAAGAAAAGGTAGGAATTGTCAGAGTTGGAGCGTGTGTATAGGGGTTCACGGCAATGTCTGTTAAAAAAGAGGTAGGGATCGTCAGAGTTGGAGAGTGTGTGTGTGTGTTTGTGTGTGTGTGTGTGTGTGTGTGTGTGAGTTGGGTACCACAGCGTGACCACGAGGTGTGTGTAGGACATAATTAGGTTGCCTGGATGTCCGTAAAGAACTATTGTTCAGATTTACTTTTACTTTTACTTACGCCATTTACTTTGTGCAACGGTAACTGAGTCTGCGTGTAAGACCCAAGAGAGGGCACTGAATTGTGGAGCGTTTTCTCCTTTTTCTTTATTCACATGGGGAGTGGTTTTCACTGCCTGCGTAGTTTTTTTGCCTGTTCAAAAGAGGGCCACCGAATTGCCGGTTCAAAAGGAGGCTCCAATTGAGTGAGCTGAGCCCAATATCTTTCTATAACATACACACACACATATGCACTCGCATGCACCCACGCATAAACAAGCGCGCACAAATAGGACGACCCCATGCCCCCACGCGCGCACACACACAAGCACACACACACACACACATGCACACACAATAACACACACACACAATAACACACTCACACACTTGATCCCCCAGCCCTGCACCCTTATTACACCCATTCACACTCTGGACCCCGCCCCCACCCACACCAACAAGCAGCCTCACCTAGCCATGCCAAAGTCACATAGCTTGAGGTCGCCCTTGCTGTTGTACAAAATGTTGGAAGTCTTGATGTCTCTGTGCAGCACCCAATGCTGCAGCAGGCAAAGGACGACGGACAAATAACGTGTCTCTTTGCAGCAAAGGAAGGATGACGAACAAATAACTTGTCTGTATGCAGCGACGAACAAATAACGTGTCTCTATGCAGCGCCCAATGCTGCAGCAGGCAAAGGACGGCGAACAAATAACGCGTCTCTTTGCAGCGAAGGAAGGACGACGAACAAATAACGTGTCTGTATGCAGCGACGAACAAATAACGTGTCTCTATGCAGCACCCAATGCTGCAGCAGGCAAAGGACGACGGACAAATAACGCGTCTCTTTGCAGCGAAGGAAGGACGACGGACAAATAATGTGTATGTATGCAGCGACGAACAAATAACGTGTTTCTATGCAGCACCCAATGCTGCAGCAGGCAAAGGACGACGAACAAGAAACGTGAAACTCGGCCTTCCTGTGCAAAGGATGCTGACGGCCTTGGTGCTTCTGCACCGACGCTGCATCGCTGATACTGCTTTCCTGTACACAGCACTTTTTCCTGTGTGAGTAAGCAGCCTTGGTGCCTCAAAAGTGCAGCACAGATGCCGCTCCCCTGCACACACAGGACCCTTTCCTGTGTCGTTTTTGTGTCGTTGCGTGTGAATGTGTAGACAGCCTTGATGCCTCAAAAGTGCAGCGCTGGTACTGCTCCCCTGTACACACCAAGCACCGTTTCCTGAAGTTTTATTCACATGTGTAAAAAGCCTTGATGCCCCAAAAGTGCAGCGCAGATGCCGCTCCCCTGCCCACACAGCACCCTGTCAATTTTGTGTCGTTGCGTGTGATTGTGTTGACAGCCTCGATGTCTTAAAAGTGCGGCGCTGGTACTGCTCCCCTGTACACATCAAGCACCCTTTCCTGAAGTATTATTTATTGGGTTGGACAGAACCATATAGATACGGTGTGTATACCACATTTTTGGCTAAGGAAATCACCAAATATACGGTCATATACGGTGCATATATCTACGGTTCTGGCCAACCCTAATTATTTTACATGTGCAAACAGCCTTGATGCCTCAAAAGTGCAGCGCAGATGCCGTTCCCCGGTGCACACAGGACCCTTTCCTGCGCCATTTTGTGTCGTTTCGTGTGAATTTGTAAGCAGCCTTGATGCCTCAATGGTGCAGTGCTAACGTTGCTTTCCTGTGTCATTATGTACAGCATCCTTTCTTGTGTTATTGTATGCGGCATGCTGTCCTTACTATTACACACACGTCATTGCTATTTTACACCTACACTTACACCAAGGTGCGTGCGTGCCTTCACACACACATGCACACACACAAGCACACACACATCCTACTCACAACTTGCACAAAAAAATCAAGCACACCTGGTGCAAGAAGCTGAGCTCTGTGAGCAGCTGCAGCACGATACCCTTGGACTCATTCAATTGAAGTATGTACGCATGCACACATATATATATATAGCATATATAAAGCGCACACACACGTGCACACACACAAATATATACACACATATATATACACCTGTGTATATATATACACACATATATATACACATATATATACAAACACATATATATACACCTGGTGCACACACACACACATATATAGCATATAATAGCCTGCCTCACTCAGATAACTACATCCACACCCTTGCACATGTACACGCGCACATAAGGTGTGCGTAAGTCCACATACCCATCTCTAGCACACCACACACACACACACTTGGTGCAAGAAGCTGACCCCTGCCAGCACCCACCCACGCACCCACGCACCCACACACCCATCTCTACACATCCATCTCTAGCACACACACCTGGTGCAAGAAGCTGAGCTCTGCCAGCACCCACACACCCATATTTAGCACACACACACACACACATACACACACCTGGTGCAAGAAGCCGACCCCTGCCAGCAGCTGCAGCATAAGGCATTTTGACTCGGCCACACTGAAGGGGCGTGAGAACTGCTGCTTGTCATCCATTAGGCTCTTCAGATCGTGGTCCATGTACTCCATCACCATAAAGATGTGGTCTGGGTTCCTGTGCGTGTCAATTTGGAAAGTGTGTTTGTTTTACAAGGCAGACGGAATCACAGATGAACATATGAACCCACTCCGTCACCATGAAATAGGTGTTCAGGGTCCCTTTAATGTTGTATGGAAATGTGTGAACTTGAAAATATGTTCTGGGTCCCTGTAATTTTGTACGGAAACGTGCAGATATAAGGAATCAAATGTGTGTGGTGTATCCAAATCCACACCCTTGCCCAATTCACTTTGGGCAAATGAGCCCTTTCACGTTAGTGATTCTTTGGCATGATGCAAGTTGAGGACACAGACACAAACAGGCACACACAGATACATATACATATATATGTTCACAGATACTCATATATAATGATGAGGACACAGACATAAAACAGACACATAATTATAAACATGTAGACATGCACACACACACTTTGGGCAAACGACGACCTCCTCCAGGTCGACAATGTTGGCGTGATAAAGTTGAGGACACAGGCACACACACAGGTACATATTTATAAGCAAGTAGACATGCACACACACACATACACACTTTGGGCTGATGACAACTTCCTCCACGTTGACAATGTTGGCGTGATGGAAGTTGAGGAGGATGCTGATCTCACGTACAGAAGTCACGGGGAACCCATCCTTCTCCTTCTCCATCTTCACACGTTTCAGCGCCACAATTCGACCTGTGCGTGCGTGCGTGCGTGCGTGCGTGTGTGCGTGCGTGTGTGTGTGTGTGTGTGTGTGTGAGTGTGTGTGCAAGAATGTTACAACTTCGTTTGTATGTGCATACAATAATTACAAACGGCATTGTGTGCAGCATGGCTCACACAGCATGACACACACACACACACACCCACACCCCCACACCCACACCCACACCCACACACCCACACACCCACACACCCACACACCCACACGCACACGCACACACATACCAATGCCACAGCACATACAACAATGCTGCCATGCAGCATCAACAAGCACGTTTGCTTTGGGGGGTTGGCCAGCATCTTGAAAAAGTGGTGCGCAGCCACACCTTGCGGGCAGAGAGCCTCAAAGGACGCAGCCAAATATACACAGGATCGGCCAAACTTCACGTACAAAAAAACGGCGTATTCAGATACGCCGTACATTACGGTACCGTTGGACATTTCCGACCGTATCTATGTTGGTATTTGTATGGCCGTATGCAGGTTTTGGTTGACTGTATAAGGACCGTACTTTTGCCATATTTTATTGCATATACCGTATTTGCAGGTGGTACACCCCAGACTCGGGTTTGATTCCCAGCACCAACAATCCTTTTTGTTCTTTAGGTCCAATTAATTCTTGCGCCTCTTCATACTGAGCACTCTTTTGCTTCCTTTTTTGACGAAGCCCCCCTCGTGGGGGCGTGAGCCCCTAGCATTGTCAGATTCCCACCACACTTCACACAGGCCTCCCCAGGCTCACCCAGGCCACCCCACGAGTTGAAACTCGACATAGGCTCCTAACAAAAACTCGTACCGCACCAGATGAATTCTGGGACCCTGGGGTGCGGTGTGTGAAGATGTTGAGTAACATTTTGTTTGTGGGGGGTCCAGCCCGTCTCCCCAGGCCCATCCACGGCACCTCCCGGGCTGAGACTCGACATAGGCTCCTAACCAAAAACTTCACCGCACCAGATAAATTCTGGGACCCTAGGGTGCCGTGTGTAAAGTTTTTAGAGACAAGTTTTATGTTTGGAAGCTCCAGGAAGCTGCCCCTAATTTCTCAGCCAGGCCCCCGGACCACTTCCTGATGGTGCAGCATCCATCAGCACACTTCCCCAGCTGCGGATGCTGCGTCAGGGGCACTCGGTTGTGTTCCGTCTGCAAAGTTCACGGTTGAGCATGCAAGCAGAATCAAGTGATATTAATTTCGATGGGCTATATAATTTTGATTTAGACAAATGTTCTTGACGCGCGGAATTTTCTTGTCTGGACCCTTTAGGAACGCGGTCCGTTTTGGTTTGGACTGCTTGCGGGGCACGGAGCGAACAGTGCAGGTGCTTGCCACGCACTGTGTGTTGAAGCAAAGTTCAGACATCATGGCGGGCACTGTGCTCGCACCTGCCCTCTCAACTGACAGGGAACAGCAGCAGCAGCATATCCTCACGCTTGCTTTAGAAAAGGCTACTCCAGCACAGCGCCATGCACACCACTGCAGCATCTGTGGGGCAGCAAGATAAACACAGGCGTGCCTGCACACACACGTACACACGCATGCGCACGCGCACACACAAAAGCGCGCGCGTATACACACACATAAGCGCGCGCGTATATGCGCATGCGCACACACAAAAGCGCGCGCGTATACACACACATAAGCGCGCGTATATGCGCACGTGCACACACAAAAGCGCGCGCGTTTATATGCGCACGTGCACTTACAAAAGCGCACGCGTATACACAGGCGTGCACACACATACACATGCACGCGCACAAACACAGACACATGCGCGAGCACACATGCATAAACACACAGGCACACACGCGCGCATACTTACACACACACGTGCACGCGCCCACACACGCTCACATGCACACATGCATATGCATGCACACGTTGCGCGCATGATGGGCTTCGCCAATTTTTCAGCGTCGCTAGCGACGCTCCCACACTTGTCTATAAATGCATAGATATGCATAACAAGAATTATTGGCGGTAAAGGTAGTTGAACCCTTTTTTTGCACTGTGAAAGGCCATTTTTGGGTCTTTTGGGCTGTGAGCAGGCCTAGCTCCCCAACCATTCATTCGATTGGCTCTAAATATTGTGTCATGCATGCTCAGCTCCTCAAGAGCTACAGAATGACCCCTTTCAGGTCAATTCTGAGCAACACAAAATCTCCCTATTTATGGTGTATATACATTATATGTGTTTGTATACAGAACTCCCAAACGCTGTTTGGGCGGCCGACCCTTCACACATACACGGTCAATATACCCTGAGCACATACACTATCCTGTGCTGCAGCTTTGGTGTCTCTGGCCCTGATGTCTCTAAGGGCATGCACCAAGGTGGTGCCCTTAGGCACAACGAGCATGCACCAAGGTGGTGCCTCTAAGGGCATGCACCAAGGTGGTGCCTCTAAGAGCATGCACCATTGTGGTGCCTCTAAGGGCATGCACCAAGGTGGTGCCTCTAAGGGCATGCACCAAGGTGGTGCCTCTAAGGGCATGCACCAAGGTGGTGCCTCTAAGGGCATGCACCAATGTGGTGCCTCTAAGGGCATGCACCAATGTGGTGCCTCTAAGGGCATGCACCAAGGTGGTGCCTCTAAGGGCATGCACCATTGTGGTGCCTCTAAGGGCATGCACCAAGGTGGTGCCTCTAAGGGCATGCACCAAGGTGGTGCGTTAAGGGCATGCACCAATGTGGTGTCTCTGGCCCTGGTGCCTCTAAGGGCATGCACCAAAAGGTGATGAGGTCCATACGTCTGAGGTTATGAAGTTAAGGTGTAAGGTATGATCACTTTAAAATGTAGACTGTAAACTGTAAACTGTAAGATGAAGCCAAGGTGATGGATGGTACAGACACCTCTGAGGTTATGAAGTCAGGTGATGAAGTACGATCACTTTAGAGTCTATGAAGCTAAGGTGATGGTTCAGACACCTCTGAGGTTATGAAGTTAGGCAATGAAGTACGATTACGTTAGAGTTTATGAAGCCAAGGTCATAAGGTAAAGATACATCCGAGATTTTCGTGCCGCGCACGGCAACATATTCACATGCTTAGCTTCATGTTTCGAAACATTTCACATTTGTGAAACGCCCCGCATAAATACTGCGTCGCCCTGCGGGGTAACCTGCGGTACTCTAGAATGAAAACACATTTATTCTGATCCTTTGGGGAAGGTACGTGCTTAATGTAAACAACCCTTTTTTTGGTCGCTACCAGTCGCTATCAGCGATAGACCCCCCCTAACTCATTCCACACAGCTTCCCCCTCATCCTCATCTAGGCGCTGCTAAAGTCACTGCCAAAAGTCAAAGCGCGTAGATGAGGATGAGGGGGAAGCTGTGCAGGAGGAAGGCGGAGGGTGAAGGAGGACCAAGCTGCAATGCTTACAAATGCAGGCCAGAGCAGTTCAGCAGCTAATAAGTGAGCAGTTCAGCAGCTAGTAAGTGAGCAGTTCAGCAGCTAATAAGTGAGCAGGTGGGGCAGCTAATAAGTGAGCAGTTCAGCAGCTAATAAGTGAGCAGTTCAGCAGCTAATAGGTGAGCAGTTCAGCAGCTAATAAGTGAGCAGTTCAGCAGCTAATAAGTGAGCAGTTCAGCAGCTAATAAGTGAGCAGTTCAGCAGCTAGTAAGTGAGCAGTTCAGCAGCTAATAAGTGAGCAGTTCAGCAGCTAATAGGTGAGCAGTTCAGCAGCTAATAAGTGAGCAGTTCAGCAGCTAATAAGTGAGCAGTTCAGCAGCTAATAAGTGAGCAGGTGGGGCAGCTAATAAGTGAGCAGTTCAGCAGCTAATAGGTGAGCA
>Ga0307968_1002161_pt1 | contig 16324 bp, 11 predicted proteins | sample OrgLakmetagen650_FD_201834 | JGI IMG/M metagenome (GOLD analysis project Ga0307968, IMG submission 201834) | Saline water microbial communities from Organic Lake, Antarctica - #650 | ecosystem: Environmental > Aquatic > Non-marine Saline and Alkaline > Saline | place: Antarctica: Organic Lake... | reverse complement strand
CCCCTGCCCCTCCCCTCCCCCTGGCACCGCAGGGCTGCCTGATTTGTAAGTCTGGGTCACTGTGCAAGTTTTGGGGGCGGGGGGTGCGCTGGGCGGGCCTGCGCACATTGGTGTGAATAATTTTCGTTTTCACGGTGCGCCCAGCAACACCTCCACCGCCCCTCCCCTCCCCCTGGCACCGCAGGGCTGCCTGATTTATAAGTCTGGGTCATTGTGCAAATTTTGGGGGCGGGGGGTGCGCTGGGCGGGCCTGCGCACACTGATGTGAATAATTTTCGTTTTCATGCCCAGCAGCACCTCCACCGCCTCTCCCCATCCCCTGACACTGCAGGGCTGCCTGGTTAGTCAGTCTTAGGTGCCTTGCAAGATTCGGGGGCGGGGGGTGCGCTGGGTGGGCCTGCGTGCCCTGGTGTGAACTCAGGCGTGAAACATGCCAAACCTAGGGGCTACGCCCCATGACTGAGGCTTCGCCAAAAAGCTTTTCATTTATAACAACTTAATAACAACATTTTTCACTGTCCGGTTATTAAAATTGATCACGACTCTAAAAACATTGACTACAAATGCATAATCCTGCTTACCAGGCTTCAAAACTTACAGCTTACACCACTATCACTACTAATATCCATCCTATCTATTTAGAGGGGGCCCGAGGCTCTGCAATACTCTTGCCATTCCTCTCATCGCCTCGTGGCAGAGCGCTGGAGTGGTGCTCAGTGATGAGCCAATCTCCATTGATGTCACGTGTGTATGTGAAAGAAAAGCGTGCGGAAATCACCGTACGCTCTGATGGAGGTGCCGTGGCAGGATACGCAAAGTCGTAGAGCCCCGCATACAGGGATGTCTTAGGGCCTGCAAAGGAAATGATTGTTTCAATTGAAAGGTACATTACGCATCTGCATTATGCATTCTGCATTTACTTGGGGCATATCAAGCACAAGTGCACCTACATGATTTGACATCATGTTCCCTTAAACAGAACAGAGAGTTCCATGTGGTACCTGGGGGTACTATTACAGCACCGCCACTCATTTTAGTTACAAGCCAGCACGTGGGTGTCATGATTGATCACGCCTTCTTTATTCCGATTTGCTGCAATCTCGTTCATGCATTTATCCAGCATTCTAACTGCACACCTTTTGGAGGGACGACGTATGCACTTGAACTAAAAACAGGTCGTGATAATATCCTGCCTCCCTTGTGATGCTTTTGCAGGAAGTACAGGGAATGTGTGTTCAATTTCAAGCGCTTTTATGACCAGATGCTGCGTGGTCTGTCATACAAGAACGCAGAGGTTTTATGGCACTCATACCATCGCTGTAGCTGCGAAGGTTGCTGCCTGCTAGAGCACCTTTTCCTGAGATCTCCACTGACCAACACATGGACAAAACTGCATGACAACTGCAATGCAGTTTTGTCCTGTGCAGGTCAGTGCGGTGTCTGCGGTGCTGTGACAGGTGGACTTTTTTGCAGGCTGTCTATGTGTTTTTCAAAGAAGCATGTGTTATTAAAACAATCCGTGCAAGGACAGCTCTCTTATCTTAAAAGATACAATAGATACAATCACAAGATGTGCGAAGGTTGCCTTTTACAAGTAAAAGTTGCTTTGCCCATCCTAAAATGAGCACATGGACCTACCAAGGATCTTGATGATCGGCCCATTGCCAGCCTCGTCCTTCACTACCTTGCCAACTGGGTCTGCAAGCATTTGGATATTGTGATGATGCCATATGTGCAGCAGAAGTGTTGGCATCAAAGCGTGCTTAGCATCGTGAATGGTTGCGCTTAAAAACATGCTCAAGAAACCTTCCTACAGCACCATTTCACGTTCAACCCAGCTTACACAAGCAAATTGCAATTATTGGCTGCTACGGACAAGTGCAAGTGGCATCTCTACACCCTGCACCTCCATCCCACTCACCCAGGCTTGCAAAGTAGCGCATGTAGTCTACAATGTCGTTTCTCCCAATGCGAACCTGCACAATATTTTGTTGGGGTTGGCTTTGATAAGTGGTTTCCACCAAAAGGCCTGGAAGAGATGTATTGATGATTGCTAAAAACTTTGGAAGAGATAATTGGCACAACATCTCTCTTGCCCCATATCTGTGCATTCCTTACCTTGGGTGAGACCGTGGCAAGCAGCACTGCATGTGGATGGTAGAGATCGGCAATGCCTTGGGCGCGTGCCTCTAGGTTGCTCGTGCATGAGCTCCCATCCCCAGCAACATCATCACAAGCCCCAGGCGCGTCACCCTCATCAGGGTTGGCTGCAAGCAGAAGGAGAGTGAAAAGGATGATAGGTTGGATGGCACACGTTAGCTCACATTTTCACAAACAAGCATCTGGCCCATACATGTTCTCATCTGGCTCGACTGTGTGAAGAGCCCTTGATGGTTTGGACAATACCAAGCTCAAATAACCACAGCGAGCATTCTTGTCAGTCAAACTCTTGCGTCTGTACATCTTTTGATCTTACTTCACACACGCACGCACGCACACGCACAGAACACAAAAACACACACACACACACACACACACAAACATGAAAGCAACACAAACAAGACTTACATGTGGAGCGCAACGCTTTGAACCATTTCTCAAGATGCTGTTCGACCTGCGGGAATCGATTTCAAATGGAATTGAGTGCGGTGCAGATCAACTGGTTTCCAGTGAAGCTGCTGCTGATCTTAGCTCTATTTTGATCCGACTTCAAAACCGTGAGTCACTGCTACGTTGCAAGAAAAGCTGTAATGATCATGTACAAAGCCCGAGACACACCGACAATGCAGTCTTGGCTAGGACTCACCAGACCCTCGTCTGCTTGGTACACAGGCTGCTGGGAGGAATGGTGCAGCATGATTTTCCATTCACCCTCGACCTTCTTGTATACAAACGAGTAACGGGCAAGGGCATCGACTCTTCCGCCATCGTCACCGTCCTGTGAAACCACCAGCAGTTGCAAGGCTTGTGCATTTACAACCCTTGGAATGCAATTGTACAGTGTCAGCAGTTGATCGTGGTGTGTTTGCCGTCATTCCACTGAACACCCACAGACAGAGCTCACCACTTCAAATATGTATGAGCCTGAATCAACAGCAAGGTCCGGGCTCAAGCTCTGAATGACTCTGTCATCCTCGATGATCCTGCCGTCAGGGTTCTTTGCAAGGAAGCTTGTAAATTTCTCAGGCCTGTGCAAGTGTTTTAAGTGTGTTTGTTACAAAGTTTGATTCTATGCGCATCACAGGCAGGGAAGTAGACGCGGTGTTTGCACAGGGGCAAACTGAAAATCATCCCATGACACACCGCGCGCGCACACAAACACACACATAAACACACACCTGTCATCGGAATCTTTGTCAAGTGTGGCCGATGCATCAAAGTAGTCCCTGATCGCAGTGCGCCCAGCCCTGATCTGTGCACGCACAGACAAGCGCAACAAAAACATGCTAATTACTAGCATGTGCTGAAATCCTTATAATATGTACTACACTACCCCTTCCGAAATCAATACTGTGGATTTGATGCGCTGTGATCTGCAACCATGGATCCAAGCTATGAGGTCGCCAGCTGGCTCCCCATTACGCACCTCCGAAGACAGAGTAGGATGAAGGCCACCGTCCTCGGCGTACAGCTTCACCAACTCCTCTCCGATCCCGTAGTCTCCGTCATGGTTCTTTTTCCCTCCTGCACACAGGATTTGGTGGGTACAGCGTGGTTCACATTTCCCAGTTCCAACTGTTTTGAGGTATCGAAAAGACATGAGCCCATCTTGAAGCTTCTGTCTTTGAACTTCAAAATGCTGCAAAGCACGTGCCTTTCACAACATGAGCGTTCCACTCCTTGAACAGGTCGTCAATCTCTTTGAAGAGGGGGTCTGACTTGGACAGGATGCGCTTGTCGCTCTGAACAGGCACAAGTGTGAAAGTGGTAAGAGAATTGTAACAAGTGGTAGGATAATATACTCTCAAATAAGTGCTTTCAAGCTAATCGCAGCAAGTATGTACAGGAGATGCACGGCTGCTAAAATAACAGTAGCCTTGTTCGTCACCTGCTCATAATAGGATGATAAATCGTCCTTGATGATGGTTGTGGGGACATTGCCCTGAATAGATGAGGCATCGGCACACTCCTGCACGTTTCGAGTTGGGTTTGTAAAGTTTGAAGTACTCAGGAGATATAGAAAACAAGCGCTGATGACTTAAAATCAACTTACTGCGCCTCCTTCCCCTCCTGTCTGGCAGTTGCTTTGCTCTTCGTTGGCTGGTGGCAGATCTACATTTTCAGGTGTCAGAGAAAGAGGGGGAAAAAGTTAGTCATGAGAGGACACACACACACACACACACAGAAAGAGGAAGAAAAGGCGTAAGGAAAGACAAGTGAAGGGCACGTACCACGTGCGTACACACACACCAGCACACAGAAGAGGCTGAGTAGTTTGGACATCATTTTAATTTAAAATTAGGTTGTAGAACTGGCTTATAAACTGTAATTGCTACTATCTCTTGGACCGGCCGGCTGAATCACCTACTACGTCCTGGATTGTGCAGAGTACTTCTATTTGACCTTGTGTATACTTCTAAAATTTGAGGTATACCTTCACGCCACTTATAAATGGGTGGACGGCCTTCCTTCTTCCCCTCTTGCGCCTCTCTTCGAACGTCGAACAAAAGTTTCAAGCCAGATCTCTAGAGCACCAGCATTGGGCAAACGCACAGCTCATGCATTTGCACATGCAAGGCTAGCTGGGATGAGCAGGGACCTAGTTCCAAGAGAGTGCACACAACTCTGCTTAGGGCAGCCAGAATTGCCAGGCATACGTATAGGAGACCATGCCATTTGGAAATTCAATAAAGGGCAAGAAAGCCCTTGCTCATCGCAGACCTTTGGCTGTCATGACGAGGTTATAATATCCAGCTTATGCATGGATTGCAAGTATGGGCTATGATGGAATGCAAATATGGGCTATGAATCCAAGGTCTCTGACCTGTTTCTAGAGACCTTAAGCACAGCGCCAGAAAAAGCTATGTAAATTGAATGAACCTAGGGTCCCCAAGCGCAGCGCCACTATTTATATTGAGGAGCTCAAAAAAAAGCGTCAGCTTTGCCAACCAGGGCACTGTTCAACAATCGGAAAGCACCATCCTTCTCAGAATGAGCTTCTTACTCGATTTGGCTGTTATAGTTTTTGGAGAAAGGCAATCTTTTCTAAGCTATAAGACTCTCAGTTTCTAGCAAAGTTCATGTTCTGCATGCCACAATCATGATAGTTCACAGGATATTACTTAACATATTTATGAGTACGTTGGCACCAACAGCGACAGAAAGGAGCAGTTGTTTGACCTAATATAAACCCTGTTTGTTGTAAATGCAAACAGGGTTAATGAAGCAGCCGCGGCTAATTTGAAAATTGCAAAGAGGGTAAATTGAATTTACCTTAACCCGCCGTTGTAACTGCGCCATTAGTTGATTGCAAAATTGCTTTTTCACAGCTATAGTGGCTGCGGACAAAGCTTCTAATTTTAGACTTATGGGACTAGGTCTACAACTTATTTGCTAGAACTTTACAAGTGATGTAGTGTGCACTCCAGCAATTAAACATAGATGGCACAGATAGCACGGATTGAGGCACGTAGGAAACGTAGGTATCTAAACAACCATCCTAAGGTAGCTGGTATCACTCCCCCGCTTAAACGGTGCCAAATGGTACACATGCTTCTAGCAACAAATCCCTTAACTTCAGCCAATCGGAGCTGGGGTCTGTGACCTTGCTGTACTTCTGTCTTTGAATAGTCACTGACACTCTCTCTCTCTCTTTGCAAATGTTCATTTAAGATAAGAATGAAGAGCTTGCTATTATGCTACTAATCAGAACTTGTTTTTGCAAACTCCGAATTAAAAATCAAAAATCCTTTTCAATTATAACAACTTAATAACAACATTTTTCACCGTCCGGTTATTAAAATTGATCACGACTCTAATAACTTTGACTACAAGTGCATAAACCTGCTTACCAGGCTTCAAAACTTACAGCTTACACCACTATCACTACTAAAATCCATCCTATCTATTTAGAGGGGGCCCGAGGCTCTGCAATACTTTTGCCGTTCCTCTCATCGCCTTGTGGCAGAGCGCTGGAGTGGTGCTCAGTGATGAGCCAATCTCCATTGATGTCACGTGTATATGTAAATGAAAAGCGTGCAGAGATCAACGTACGCTCTGATGGAGGTGCCGTGGCAGGATACGCAAAGTCGTAAAGCCCCGCATACAGGGATGTCTTAGGGCCTGTGAAGGAAATGATTGTTTCAATTTAAAGGTACATTACACATCTACATTCTGCATTCTGCATTTACTTGGGGCATATCAAGCACAAATGCACCTCCTACATTACATAATGTTCCCTTAAACAAACAGAGAGTTGTTCCATGTGATACCTGGGCTATTGCAGCGCCATCACTCATTTTAGTAAAATCCAGCATGTGTACAACTACATCGTTACCAAGTACAGGGTGTCATGAATGAATCATGCCCTCTTTATTCCAATTTGCTGCAATCTCGGTCATGCATTTATCCAGCATTCTAACTGCACACCTTTTGGAGGGGACAACATATGCACTTGAACTAAAAACAGGTCGTGATAATATCCTGCCTCCCTTGTGATGCTTTTGCAGGAAGTACAGGGAATTAGTGTTCAATTTCAAGCGTTCTTATGACCAGACGCTGCGTGGTCTGACATACAAGAACGCAGAAGTTTTATGGCACTCATGCCATCGCTGTAGCTGCAAAGGTTGCTGCCTGCTAGAGCACATTTTCCTTAGATCTCCACTGACCAACACATGGACAAAACTGCATGACAATCAGTGGAGGTCTAAGGAAAAGGTGCTTGCTTGAGCACATGTCTATAGATCTCCCACCAACATATGGACAAATATGACAATGTATGTGTTATTAACACAATCCGTGCAAGGACAGCTCTCTTATCTTAAAAGATACAATAGATACAATCACAAGATGTGCGAAGGTTGCCTTTTACATGTAAAAGTTGCTTTGCCCATCCTAAAATGAGCACATGGACCTACCAAGGATCTTGATGATCGGCCCATTGCCAGCCTCGTCCTTCACTACCTTGCCAACTGGGTCTGCAAGCATTTGGATATTGTGATGATGCCATATGTGCAGCAGAAGTGTTGGCATCAAAGCGTGCTTAGCATCGTGAATGGTTGCGCTTAAAAACATGCTCAAGAAACCTTCCTACAGCACCATTTCACGTTCAACCCAGCTTACACAAGCAAATTGCAATTATTGGCTGCTACGGACAAGTGCAAGTGGCATCTCTACACCCTGCACCTCCATCCCACTCACCCAGGCTTGCAAAGTAGCGCATGTAGTCTACAATGTCGTTTCTCCCAATGCGAACCTGCACAATATTTTGTTGGGGTTGGCTTTGATAAGTGGTTTCCACCAAAAGGCCTGGAAGAGATGTATTGATGATTGCTAAAAACTTTGGAAGAGATAATTGGCACAACATCTCTCTTGCCCCATATCTGTGCATTCCTTACCTTGGGTGAGACCGTGGCAAGCAGCACTGCATGTGGATGGTAGAGATCGGCAATGCCTTGGGCGCGTGCCTCTAGGTTGCTCGTGCATGAGCTCCCATCCCCAGCAACATCATCACAAGCCCCAGGCGCGTCACCCTCATCAGGGTTGGCTGCAAGCAGAAGGAGAGTGAAAAGGATGATAGGTTGGATGGCACACGTTAGCTCACATTTTCACAAACAAGCATCTGGCCCATACATGTTCTCATCTGGCTCGACTGTGTGAAGAGCCCTTGATGGTTTGGACAATACCAAGCTCAAATAACCACAGCGAGCATTCTTGTCAGTCAAACTCTTGCGTCTGTACATCTTTTGATCTTACTTCACACACGCACGCACGCACACGCACAGAACACAAAAACACACACACACACACACACACACAAACATGAAAGCAACACAAACAAGACTTACATGTGGAGCGCAACGCTTTGAACCATTTCTCAAGATGCTGTTCGACCTGCGGGAATCGATTTCAAATGGAATTGAGTGCGGTGCAGATCAACTGGTTTCCAGTGAAGCTGCTGCTGATCTTAGCTCTATTTTGATCCGACTTCAAAACCGTGAGTCACTGCTACGTTGCAAGAAAAGCTGTAATGATCATGTACAAAGCCCGAGACACACCGACAATGCAGTCTTGGCTAGGACTCACCAGACCCTCGTCTGCTTGGTACACAGGCTGCTGGGAGGAATGGTGCAGCATGATTTTCCATTCACCCTCGACCTTCTTGTATACAAACGAGTAACGGGCAAGGGCATCGACTCTTCCGCCATCGTCACCGTCCTGTGAAACCACCAGCAGTTGCAAGGCTTGTGCATTTACAACCCTTGGAATGCAATTGTACAGTGTCAGCAGTTGATCGTGGTGTGTTTGCCGTCATTCCACTGAACACCCACAGACAGAGCTCACCACTTCAAATATGTATGAGCCTGAATCAACAGCAAGGTCCGGGCTCAAGCTCTGAATGACTCTGTCATCCTCGATGATCCTGCCGTCAGGGTTCTTTGCAAGGAAGCTTGTAAATTTCTCAGGCCTGTGCAAGTGTTTTAAGTGTGTTTGTTACAAAGTTTGATTCTATGCGCATCACAGGCAGGGAAGTAGACGCGGTGTTTGCACAGGGGCAAACTGAAAATCATCCCATGACACACCGCGCGCGCACACAAACACACACATAAACACACACCTGTCATCGGAATCTTTGTCAAGTGTGGCCGATGCATCAAAGTAGTCCCTGATCGCAGTGCGCCCAGCCCTGATCTGTGCACGCACAGACAAGCGCAACAAAAACATGCTAATTACTAGCATGTGCTGAAATCCTTATAATATGTACTACACTACCCCTTCCGAAATCAATACTGTGGATTTGATGCGCTGTGATCTGCAACCATGGATCCAAGCTATGAGGTCGCCAGCTGGCTCCCCATTACGCACCTCCGAAGACAGAGTAGGATGAAGGCCACCGTCCTCGGCGTACAGCTTCACCAACTCCTCTCCGATCCCGTAGTCTCCGTCATGGTTCTTTTTCCCTCCTGCACACAGGATTTGGTGGGTACAGCGTGGTTCACATTTCCCAGTTCCAACTGTTTTGAGGTATCGAAAAGACATGAGCCCATCTTGAAGCTTCTGTCTTTGAACTTCAAAATGCTGCAAAGCACGTGCCTTTCACAACATGAGCGTTCCACTCCTTGAACAGGTCGTCAATCTCTTTGAAGAGGGGGTCTGACTTGGACAGGATGCGCTTGTCGCTCTGAACAGGCACAAGTGTGAAAGTGGTAAGAGAATTGTAACAAGTGGTAGGATAATATACTCTCAAATAAGTGCTTTCAAGCTAATCGCAGCAAGTATGTACAGGAGATGCACGGCTGCTAAAATAACAATAGCCTTGTTCGTCACCTGCTCATAATAGGATGATAAATCGTCCTTGATGATGGTTGTGGGGACTTTGCCTTGAATAGATGAGGCATCAGCACACTCCTGCACGTGTCGAGTTGGGTTTACAAAGTTTGAAGCACTCACGAAATCTAAAAATCAAGCGCTGATGACTCAAAATCAACTTACTGTGCCTCCTTCCCCTCCTGTCTGGCAGTTGCTTTGCTCTTCGTTGGCTGGTGGCAGATCTACATTTTCAAATGTCAGAGAAAGAGGGGGAAAAAGTTAGTCATGAGAGGACACACACACACACACACACAGAGGAAGAAGAGGCGTAAGGAAAGACAAGTGAAGGGCACGTACCACGTGCGTACACACAGACCAGCACACAGAAGAGGCTGAGTAGTTTGGACATCATTTTAATTTAAAATTAGGTTGTAGAACTGGCTTATAAACTGTAATTGCTACTATCTCTTGGACCGGCCGGCTGAATCACCTACTACGTCTTGGACCGTGCAGGGTACTTCTATTTGACCTTGTGTATACTTTTAACATTTGAGGTATACCTTCACGCCACTTATAAGCGGGTGGACGGCCTTCCTTCTTCCCCTCTTGCGCCTTTCTTCGAACGTCGAACAAAAGTTTCGGTTCAAATGGAATTCAAACAAAATTAATGTGATCTCGTCTGTCGGGTTTGGCATCAATTAGTGGTGCGGAAATTGACAATCTAAACCTGAGCTTTTCAAATAATGGAAAAGATCGAAGCAATATCAATTTATTACGTGAACGTTAATAAGCACATTATCATGTAGTCTGCGCTCAGCAATCAAACACAGATGGCACAGATGGCACGGATTGAGGCACGTACGTTTCCATGCGACCATCCTGAGGTAGCTGGCATCACTCCCCCAAACGGCTCCAAATGGTACACATGCCACTTTAGCAACAAGTACCTTGACTTCAGACAAGCGGAGCTGGAGTCTGTGGCCGCCCTGTACGGCTGCGATGTCCAGGACATTGTGTGGAGGCAGCCCCCCAGGTGCGTCAGAACCGACTAGTATACGAGCTTGTGCCACGCTCTTAGCTGTTTAGTAACACACGTATCTCAAATACACATTGCATTTGCAGCACTGAGCTCTTGGTTATGTGCAGGGGAGGGCGTTCCGACCTTGCTCATAACTCCGTGTGCACTCCATTATGCGAGCACGACAGCAAATAGCCACCTGCCACGACCATATCACATGAGACAGTAAGTTCAAACATATGTATATGTGTGCGTATGTGTGCAGCACGGATCCGAAGATGAATCCCATGTGGCAAGTCAGCCTGCCCTCGGACGACATTGCACGCAAAGTGATTTCCAGGACGATGCTCACGAAGGTGTGTAGTACATAAAAATGAGGAGCCGTGCACGTGTGCACATGCGTGTGTGTGTGTATGTGTGTGTGTGCATGTGTGTGTGCATGTGTGCATGTTTGTGCGTGCATAGTCCTTTGTACATTTCTACTCTGTCCAATGTGTGCTTGCCGGCGGCCTCTTGTCCATTTTCTAAGCCTCTTCCTTTGGCGAGAACTCCTCATTTCGCTTGACAGCAATCGCAACCAACTTCAAGAGCCTTTTGTGGCGTGCACAGAGCTGGGCATTTTTTGGCCTCGTTAACCACTACAGTGTGTAGCAAAAAGACTGAGTACAATAGCAAGCTGCTTAATGCTACAAAAAATGCGTCCGATAGAGCAGTCTGTAATGCAAATCAAGAAGTGCTCCGCCCGCGAGTGACATTAGTAGTGACACTTGGGGGGGGTGTAGTGATATTAGTAGTGAAAATAGTTGTGACACTAATTTGCTCCGCCCGCGAGTAACATTGATATTTGAAATAAGCAACCTTCTTTCGTGAATGCACACACACCCTCCAAGCAAACACTCTTTTCTCATGCAAGAAAAAGCTGGTACACACACGCACACACGCCCGTGCTCTGCGTGCAGGCCATCTATGAAGTATGGGGGGAGGGGAGCACGTGGGAGGAAATGGAGGCATCCATAAAGGCATACCCTGAGCATCTAAAGGCGCCTTGGTACAGCAAAGGCCTTACTTTCAAGGTGAGTGTTAGGACACAGCAGCTAGTTGATGGCCTCAGGGGAGCTTCCATTAGACAGACGCCTTGGTACGGCAAAGGTCTAGCTTCAAGATGACCGCTAAGGGCACGGCAGCTAGTCGGTGGCCTCGGGAGAGCTTCCGTGTACCTATGATGTGGAAAAAAGGAAGGCCCTGGGTTTAGGTTGGTACTTTGTTTGTGTGTGTTCTACACAGGGCTGTTGCACTATGCCGTATTTCCAAAATGACACCGTATATACGGTACGGTATACGCCGTATCGTAGCTGCTACCGTATAATACGGTATGAGCAAAAGTACGGTGCCAAACCGTACAGTTCGGTCCCACCGTACAGTACATTTTGACCGTAGGTAGGCCGTTTGGCTCCAATTGCAACCCAAAACATTTATTTTCCTTTTGCAACAAGTATATATGAATAAATCACAAAATATTAACCAGGAATCAGGTACTGCGTCTGACTTTGAGTTTCCATGCAAGCCCCTGCTGGGCCCTTCCCCCGAGCTGATGCAGCCAACTTAACTCACCACAAAGGGAGAGAACATGTAGATTAAGTAATTTACTTAAGAGGTTGAGAGCCTCGTTCTCAATCATGTGAACATGAAGCGCAGTGTAAGAAATATTAGCCCGCGAAAAAACGGACCGTACCGTACACCGTACCGTATCTTACCGTATATACGGTGCCAATTTTCAATACGTTCTTACCGTACCGTACCGTATTACCGTACACCATACCGTACACCGTACTGCAACAGCCCTGGTTCTACACACTTCAGTTACAGGTGATTGTAGGGTTGGCCAGAACCATATAAATACGGTGCATATATGGTATTTTTGGCAGGGAAGTCACCAAATATACGGTCATATACGGTGCATATATACGGTTCTGGCCAACCCTTGTGATTTGCACGTGTCGGGGACGTGTGTTTAGTGTTTAGGCATCAGTTGTGTGTTTTAGACTTGAGACCAAAAAGTCACAGCCAGGGCTCCAGCTTTAGTTTGCAAGTTGTATGCCAGTGTGGAGGAGTTCGACCGAGCATTACAAGCTGCGGCCTGAATAAGGTACCTTGTCGTATTTTGTTGACTTGCCCATGTGGACCTTCAGCCTGTCAGCTCTAGCTAGAGTTCGTACCATCTCAATTGTAGGATGCATGCAAGCATGACTCACTAGGTGATGGAGAAAGGGGTACGAGCAGAAATAGCTGGGGTATAAGTCAGTCTGCGCAGGGAAGAGGGCGGCAGTGTGGCGACCGGGAATATCAAATGAATAGGGTTGGCCAGAACCGCATATATACTCCGTATATGACCGTGTATTTGATGATTTCCCTGCCAAAAATACCGTATACACACCGTATATATATGGTTCTGGCCAGCCCTACAAATGAAGTGAAGTGCCCGTAACACGCACGCACGCAGAGGCATGCACATACTGTGCTTGACTGTTGGTGGATGCATTTGGGGAGCCAGCAAACAAGGCCGCCTGCCAAACGTTTGTGGTAGCACTAGCACGCATGAAAACGCTTGCGCGTGCTTTCCAATAGCGTGCCACGTCTTCCCACAAAAGTCCACTTCCCACAAAACGTGTCTTATCACAAAAGTCTTCCCACAAAACGTAGTCCAAGCCGATTTTTATACGTCATTCTATACGTCACAACAGGTGCACTATGCACTGACAGCTACTGAAAGCTACTGTGCCACGAGCTTAAATTATGAAGACGGCTTGAGCTCCCTTCTCCAAATAAAAACGCCTAGGATGTAGAACTTCCTTCCAAACCGAGTCATCAAGGCTGTCTTTCTGGGGCCTGAATTATTTTGCTTGAGCAGCATTTGGCCGACAATCATCTTCCCCCCCCTTGCCTGCAATCGTCTTGTTTGCCTATCAACCTTGTTCAGACCTTCTCTTGCTTGGCACTCGTGCATCGACTGCGCCCTTGTAAGGTCATCTGTGCCCTTGTTTGGCACACGTGCATCGGCTGCGCCCTTGTAAGGTCATCTGTGCCCTTGTTTAGAACACGTGCATCGGCTGCGCCCTTGTAAGGTCAGCTGTGCCCTTGTTTGGCACACGTGCATCGGCTGCGCCCTTGTAAGGTCGACTGTGCCCTTGTTTGGCACACGTGCATCGACTGCGCCCTTGTAAGGTCATCTGTGCCCTTGCTTAAAACACGTGTATCGACTGCGCCCTTGTAAGGCCGGCTGTGCCCTTGTTTTGCACACGTGCATCGGCTGCGCCCTTTTAAGGTCGTCTGTGCCCTTGTTTGGCACACGTGCATCGGCTGCGCCCTTGTAAGGTCATCTGTGCCCTTGTTTGGCACACGTGCATCGACTGCGCCCTTGTAAGGTCGGCTGTGCCCTTGTTTGGCACACGAGCATCGGCTGCGCCCTTGTAAGGTCATCTGTGCCCTTGTTTAAAACACGTGCATCGACTGCGCCCTTGTAAGGTCATCTGTGCCCTTGTTTGGCACACGTGCATCGGCTGCGCCCTTGTAAGGTCATCTGTGCCCTTGTTTGGCACACGTGCATCGGCTGCGCCCTTATAAGGTCGGCTGTGCCCTTGTTTGGTACACGTGCATCGGCTGTGCCAGGCACACTGCACACCTGAGTACCAAACACGCCAACTCTGTACGCGTTGCAAGCTTCCTGCAAAAAACACCTACACATGTACATTTGTATGTCTGCATGCCACACGTCACCAAAATAGTACATACCGTACCTTTTTGATAACACCCGCATAAACATCGTTCTTTGCCCTGTGGGGTGACTGCGGTAAGCTTTAATATGTATCTTTTTTAGCCCTGCGAGATTGTGCAGGATTGGTGTAAATTAAAATTATTGGGTCGCTGCAAGTCATGAGCGATGAGAAGCCCTCCCGCCCTGCCCCCCCACTGACCCTCCCGCCTCACCCCCTGCCACAGCGGCACCAGCAGCACCAGCAGCACCGGTTGCTCCGAAGACTCCGAAGGCTTTTTTTCAGCGGGGGCACGCGCAGCCTCTTTAAAAAGGCAGCGACAGCCGAGCAGAAAGTAGCACTTCAGCAGCAAAAAGAGCAGCAGCCGGCTATCGAGCGAGCGAAGCTACAGCAAGCAAAAGCGCAACAGGCTGAGCGGCGGGCGGAGGATGAAGAGGCCTCTTGGCAGGCCAAAGAAAGATTCCAGTCTCACAGGTCAGGATGTGGGGACACGGAAAGGGCACAGGGGCACAGCTTAGCAGGGGCATCGCCAGGGTCATAGAAAAAGTGGGCTACGAAGGCGCTTGGGACAAGGCAAAGCAGCGTGAGGCAGCGTCGCGAGTGTCGTAGAAAAAGTGGGCTACAAAGGCGCTTAGGACATGGCAAAGCAGCGTGAGGCAGCATTGCGAGTGTCGTAGAAAAAGAGGGCTACAAAGGCGCTTGGGACATGGCAAAGCAGCGTGAGGCAGCATCGCGAGTGTCATAGAAAAAGTGGGCTACAAACGCGCTTGGGACAAGGCAAAGCAGCGTGAGGCAGCATTGCGAGTGTCGTAGAAATAATGGGCTACAAAGGCGCTTGGGACAAGGCAAAGCAGCGTGAGGCAGCATCGCGAGTGTCGTAGAAATAATGGGCTACAAAGGCGCTTGGGACAAGGCAAAGCAGCGTGAGGCAACAGGCGTGAGGCAGCAGAGCAGGCAGGGCGCTTGTTCCCTGCTCCCTGTGCTTGTGCCTGAGCAGCACGTGGCAGCCATAGCAGCAGCAGCTACAGCAGGAGAGCCACTGCCAGAGCAGTGCATGGATGAGGATGAGGGGGAGGCTGTGTGGCAAGGATGTAGAGGAGGGCGTAGGGGCTGAAGTGGACCAAGCTGCAATGCTTGCGCATGCAGAGCAGGTCAGAGCATCCCAGCAGCGAGGAGAGCAAGGAGGACAGCAGCAGCAGCAGCAGCAGCAGTGACAGTGGCTAGAGGGAGAGGAAGCAGATTTGGGGGGGGGCGTGAGAAGTAGAACAGAGAACAAAATGACATGCACAGCATGTCGGCTTTACTTTGCCCTACCGTGGTGCTCTCTTTAAACTGTTTGTAAAGCTTATTGGTGCTGAACAGGGCTAAGAGCCCTGCGGGGTTGAACGGGAAGGGCAAATGTATATATTTTGGGGGTGCGGGAAAGTGCGGGATTCTACTAGAAAATTTTGAAATTTGGGGTGCGGGATGAGTACGAAAAGGTACGGTATATACATTTCCATGTCACATGTCGAAAAGAAATGCATACACAATTCCATGTCACATGTCATACGTTACCCGGGGCATTTCGGATCTCAAACAAACAAAACGGAGTCGTACGGCCACAGGCTGGACATGGAGCAGCAGCAGCTGCAAATCTGTGCAACGGCCGCTGTGACCAAACTCTGTTGTGTTATGGCCTGTTGGAGTTCCATGGACTTATGAAACCATGAACTTGAAAAACGTGTGCAGGTGCACGTGGAGTCGTATGGCCACAGGCTGAACATGGAGCAGCAGCTGTCACTCGTGCGGCGGTTGGAATTCCTTCCCTTACAGGTGGGAGTGTGTGTGTGTTTTGTGTGTGTGTGTGTGTGACATGGGGCCTCACACCAACAAGGCCACACACCAGCACCAACATGGCTGACACACGAACAAACCGTCACCGACACCAACAAGGCCACACGTCAGCACCAACATGGCTTACACACGAACAAACTAACACCAACACCAACACCAACAAGGCCACACACCAACATCAACAAGGCTAATACACCAACATCAACAAGGCCAATACACCAACAACCCAACA
>Ga0307968_1002156_pt1 | contig 16332 bp, 19 predicted proteins | sample OrgLakmetagen650_FD_201834 | JGI IMG/M metagenome (GOLD analysis project Ga0307968, IMG submission 201834) | Saline water microbial communities from Organic Lake, Antarctica - #650 | ecosystem: Environmental > Aquatic > Non-marine Saline and Alkaline > Saline | place: Antarctica: Organic Lake... | reverse complement strand
GTGTGACAAAGTCTCGTGGCTTCCGAGGGGCTTTTGCATGTTTTACACTCCACTATGTGTCAGCAGCACACGCGTATCACCAAAAAACACATGTTCCTGGCAGCACCAAGCTCAGCACTTGATTAATTTTCACTGCTTTTGTCTTGATGAGAGGCTTATGCAAATTATGCACCCTACAAAAAAGAAATGTCACGGTTTGGGTTGGTGATGGGCTTGCTGTGGGCCAAAACGTGTGAAAATGGCAGCGATCTGAGCAGGGGCCGGCCCTGGAACAGTCCCTGCACAAAATTTCTTAATTTCAAGTATGAACCCCCTAATATGCATCCTTTCAGTAGCACTACCCAAAATTTGGTGGCTTCTGGGATGCTTCCACATCTTTTACGCAGGGGGTTGTGTCACCATTGCGCTCAGATGAACAAAATAGTGCATGTTCCTGGCCGTAGCAAGCTGAGTACTTTATCAAATTCAACCATTTTTGTTTTAAAGTAAGACTCAAGTGAATGTTTAGCCTGCAAACAAGGAATGGTGCAATTTGGGTTGGTGGTGGACTTCTTATGGGCCAAAACGTGTAAAAATGGCAGTGATCTGAGCCGGGGGCGGCCCCAGATCACCACATGGGCAAATTTCTCAAAATCCAAATATGCAGCCCCTTATGTTTACCCATTTAGTGGGAAAACACAAAGTTTAGGCCCAATCGGTGGAGGTCACTTGGGGGGCTGAACAGCACTACAATGGAAGACCCAAAGCTCCCTGAATCGCTTTCGCCGGATTCACAGACAGCATCGCACACTTCGTTCAAGGAGGCGCAGATGGTGGGGGACTGTCTATCGCTTCCTTTTTTCCTTGCTTACTGTATCACAATATAAAATATCTAGGCTCTGTTGCTAGTCAATGTTTGCTGACAACTAACTTGTGTCTGAGGGAAGTAAAAGTAAAAATCTACGTTGGAAAACACCAGCGTGCAATTAGGAAAGGCTCTCAGCTAGTGCTCACACCAGCCAGAGCCCCACCGAAAATCAAAGAAAGAAAAACAATAGAGACTAATGAGGATTTGGCGGGTTATCAGCCATTCGATCTGGCCTGCCCCTAGCCCTCCTGAAGCCAGCCGCTTTTCCAGTAACCCCCCCATCAGATCCCCCATTATCACTGATGTCGTTGTTGAAGTGTATTTTCTGTCTTGTTTTTTTCATCATGTTTTAGCTTGTGTAATGCAGTAACTAGTTGGTGTACTTTGTGCAGAGGAATGCCCAGGTTTAGTAAAAGATTTGTGGTGCACTGATTGTAGAATGTGCCCCCGACTCCAAGAAGTATAACATGAAGAGTGACTTTGTTGTTTCGAGAGATGCCTCAGAGGCTCCTTGTTTGTAGACGCTGGATAAGAGGTAGATGTTGGTCGAGCTCTTTATCGATGCCTGTTGCGGGTTAATGTCTGAGCAGACAAATTCTACGAGATGTCCCTGTCCCTTGTGGGAACCTGTTTGGGGTCCACATACCTGCCTCTTCCTGGGCATGTTTAACATGCCATCTGGATGGCTTTGATGTCTATTTGGAAAGTTTTGTTGTATTGGGAAAACGGGAAAACCCAGTCCGGATGTTTCTTTCAATGTCATCGGGGGGTTCAATGTTAAGGTCAGAAAGCCTTCAATGTTACAAGCATCCATTGTGCAGATTGCTGAGACCAGATTGCCTTTGCTGGTCTCTTCACCACAACGGCTAACTGCGTGGTGGTGTTGGTTTACTATGTACGTTCTCTTCGGATTTTGGTTGTTGCACCTAAGAAGCATGTGTGGAGCACGCACTGTCTGATCCGCCACACAAAAGGCAGATGGCAGGACCTGTCATGTGGCGAAACCTTTTGGTGTGTCTGTGTATTGTATCCGTCCGCTCTTTACAACAAGTTGTGAAAACCTGAGGTAGTGAGTACGACAGGTAGTCAGGGTTTGCACAGTAGGTGGTGAGACAAGGAAAGGTTACATAGTGGTAGCGAGGTATTATCAAGGCAAACACGTCCTTCCTCTTCTGGAACATGGTGTTGGAACACGGTGAGCAGGAAGTCACAATATGGGATTGGCAGCAAATCAACATTCATGTCACCAACGGACAGCCCATGACTCACGAATTGTTTGTGTGTGCATCAAACTTGGCTACAAAAGGCGTAAAGGCACTGTATCATACGGAATTATTTTAAGCAGGGCACCCACCCATGACCTCCGCTGAGCTTAAAATCAGGTTGTTGCTAGGACTTTGCTGCCTGCGAGGTGATGCAATACCTGCACAACCTGCGATGGATGGAAATGTGTAAGAGGTGCAAACAGGAGAAGCCAGCATGAGTGTTGTAATGGCGAAAAAATTGAGCAGATTTACCTTCTCATGAGTTGGCTGCTCTCTGTCTTGTGCCAGGAAGAAATGCCAGGTTGATTTTTTGTCCATGGAGTTTTGACGTCCCCGCTCAAGCGAGCAAAGTTCAATTGCACACCCCCATCCACTGGTGCGCTGCATGAATACGGCTAGTACTAGCTCAAGTCTTTGCCTCCCTTTCTGCTTAGAACACTCTGACGCCTAAACACTTACTCACTGGTGCGCTGCATGGATACAGCCATTTGTCAATTTTCGCTTTGCGTCCCAGGGAGTCCCAAACAAAGTTCCAATGTTGCACTTTGTATACCTCAATGTAACTGATCTGGTCCTGCCCTGTAATTTGAGGCTGTAGTACTTACATCATACCACTAGTCACTTATCACTAATTTACAGATGCAGGTACCGGAGACCTCCTTCCGAGTCAGGCTGGAATGCAGGCGGGGGGCTTAGCGGAGGGGTTGACTGGGTGAACCTGGAAACCTGGATAGACTTCTCAAATCATGAGAATAAAGTTGTATAATGCTTTTGGAGGGCAACATGCATGATTGAACAATATTTAGCAGATCAGTCAATTGGCCTGGCTGAAGGTCCCCCCAATTGTAACCATTAAACAATGTTGACGCTGTAAGGACACGCAGAAATTGCAACTTTGTTCTATATGGGTAAGAAGATTAATTGCGAAATGAAAGAGAGAAAGCAACCAAGTGTAGGCAATAAAGTCATGGAGTCCTCCACAGAGTTACAGGGAAACAAGGTAATCACAATGTTATATGATGAATATATATTTGTACTTATTATTTACAGAAGCTTTGCTTGTGCCTAACAATTGGCGTGTTCCACATGTTGATAAGGGGAGCACTCGTGTAAACACCATGCGCGTGACAGGGGAAGCTAACATACGTGATACTGTACTTGTTTGTCAGCTGAAAATTAATACTGTGCTGTTTTGCAGGTTTTCTGCACTGCCGTATTTCGCCGAATTCTGCAGAAATCTGCAGAAATCTGCAGAAATTCAGGATAGAAGGGATCCGCCCGCCCAAATTTCCAGGTGCTGTTTTTTTTTGTTTTGTTTCTAGCCAATTTGTCAGTGTATGCACTTCATCTTGCTCGGGATGAATTTTTTGTCGGCCTGATCATTCCTGGCCTGCGGAAGCAAGCAGTATCTCTGACTTCCAGAATCCCTACAAATATTTCTGTATGATTGGGGTTTTTCGCGCGTTGCCTCTAGCAAGGCGCGCTCCTCCTTGTCGGTCTGCTGCTGCTGCTGCTGCTGCTGCTGCTCCTTGGTCTTTAAAGTTGATGAGCAGGCGCGCTTTGCCCTGGCCGTTGGGATGTTTAGGGGTGGCTTGGGTGATGAGGGAGGGTGCGCAGCACAAGAAAGTGGAAAGGGTAGGTAAGTCAGTGGGGAGAGTACCACCGACAGCTAATCTCAAAACTCGGGAATTCGACATGTTGAATTCTAAGCGCACACAGGTTGGTCAGAGTAATAAAGTGTGTTGTATCGTTCAATAGTGAGATGTTGTGTTAGAGCATGTATGTTGGCCATGTTGGCTTTAAATAGGGGGTCAGTCAAACCAGCATCAGCCTTAACGGCAGTTAACCCCAACAAGTGCAGGTGGGTGTATCACGTGCGAATGAGGGAGCTGGAGTTGTGCGCTCAGGCAAAGATATGGTTAAACTTTTGAGACTGCTGCCCAAATGTCAACAATGTTTTATCCGAGTGAGATTCACAGGTTGCTCACCTAGTTGAAACCAATTCATTCCAGGTCAGCTTGTACTTCATTTGCATTAATGCGCCCGATCATTTTTTACTCCTAGGATACTGCCCAGCACTTCTTGAAGATTGTTCAGGACCAGGGCCTATGCGGTCATGACGTAGTTGTCTTGGAGCTTATTTTCGAGAGCCTTCAAAACGCTGGGTGAGTGGGGTGAGCAGAACTAATAAGTTCTTACTGCTGTCGAGGTTGTCGTACAAAAAGTGTCATACAAAAGTGTTATACAAAAGATGGTAATCGCCAATAATTAAACAAGACATGTTCAGCCTCATTTGATTGCTCTTCTAGGGTCTGCAAGGTTTGTAAGCTCTGTAAGGTTTGCAAGGGATTTGCAAGGATTGATGCCAGAAAACGCGCTATATGAAATTATGCTGGTAAAGTATGGAGGTAAGCTCTACTATGTTAAAATAAAGATTTTGTCATCAACGCCTTTCATTCTAGGACTCGTTCTTCAAGCCCCCAGCCCCAATTATTTAAAACCTTGAAGCATTACTTAGTGTTCCAACCTGTCTCCTTGCATGCAGGCTTAGCACCGTGATTGAGCAACAGCTAGATGTGCTGATTCAATCACCCAGCACGCAGCACCCACCTCACTGGCGCTTTGCCGCAGTGGATGGCGCTCTTTGCCGCCTCGAGCGCATGGGTGCCCCAGCTATCCTCCGCCCCCTCACAAAAATTCGTACAACGCTGGAAACTCTGGTGGAAGGCTTCAATTGGATGAGATTGTGTCTATGCTTACCCGCGCCATCCCTGGGGGGAAAGGACGGGACCTGCAAGACATGGGTAGGTTTCAAAGGGGGTCATGTCTGCAACATCTTGGATGAGAGGGTGCATACCATTTGATGGCCGTGTCCAAATTGCGCAGCACGTAGTGCAAAGCGCAACTTCTTGTCATTTTGAGTTTGAGTGCATATATATAAGAATTAATAATGCTGCTCCTGCCTTGATGTGCTTGTCGGCGTGCCAGAATTCATCAAACTTCGTGATTGGCTGAGTATCAGACATTTAAAACTGCTCCTGCTTGTGTTTGGATAAAACTTTGCAGCCCTGCTACGTGTAATTAAGTGCCTAACTGTCTGGGTGGAAACAAAAAGAAAAAAGGAAAAACTACGCAGGCAGTGAAAACCACTCCCCACATTAATTTATGAAAAGGACCTGCTTAACAAACTCATTAGCTGCGTGAGAAACTCACTGGTATGCCCTATGCGGACTTTTTGCAAACTCCCGTGGCGCGCAAGTGGCCCTGGCCCGAGGTACACATGTCTCCCAAGACATCGAAGCATGTGAGTCGCTCAGGTAGGTTTGATGAACACTTAAACTTTGCTTCCCTGCTACGTATAATTAAGTGCCTGGCTGTAATTTGTGACAGAATGTGAAATGTATCACAGTCATTCTGAACTACATGGCATAACACAATGTAGATCAAGGAAATTTCAGCCTGCTGTCCGATGATATGCTTCCGCGCAAGTAATCAACGATGCTCCTCCCAGTGATGTGAAATTATTAAACTTGATGATGATGATTGCTTGCTTGCTTGCGATCTTTGCGCATGAGTGCCAGAGTCACAGTAGTTCTAACAACCCCTCCCTTGCTGCGCAGGTGCAGCCGGAGGCCGGAACAATATCTTTGCCAAAGCTGCATCTGAGAACGGCAGATATCCCGTGTCTCATCAGATCCGTGAGGTTGCCATGCTAGGGGGGTGGGAAGAGCACGGGCGGGGTATGCAACGAAACCCCAAGAGCCCTGAGTACGAGCTCATCAACAACGTAGCATCGAAAAGCATGAGTGAGTAACCCTTGCTTGAAAGTTACGGAAACTGTGTTTCATTGCAAGTTCATGATTGTGCAAGTTTAAAATTGTTAAGATGAATCTTTGATGTGCTTGTGAGAAGATGTTCCAGCGGTTCCTACTCCCTTCATATGCATGAAGTGGGTAGACCATTGGAGAGTTTAAAGGTGAAATAGGGTGTTAGAAGAAGGTAGGACAAGTGGGTGTAACATTGGTCAAGAGGGAAAAAGTTGCGCATACTTATTTCAGGCAGGCGCGCACGCGCGTAAGGGCCTGTTGAGGTGGTGGGGTTCCGCTTTTTGTAACACACAAAACCATCACAACCATGGCAGTACCTTTTTTAAAAAATAAGAAAAGAGTGAGATAGGGTATTAGAACGGGGTGGGACAAGTGGGTTCACCATTAGGGAAGAGGGGGGGGGAGGGAATCGCACTGCCAGGCATGCCCGTGCGTGTGTACGTGCCGGGGGAAGGGGGTGGGGTGACTTTTTCTAACACACATTCTTCCATAAAATCTGTTGCACGCCGATGCAAATATCCAAAATCCAAAGCGCATCTCTTGCTATTATGCATGACATCTGAAGCAAATCGCCTGCGGTACAGTCACCGGTTTGAACGTCACGGAAACTATGTTGTATGGAGTATGGAGAAAAGCAAAAGCACAGCACAGCATGCTTATGGCCAACCTAAACAGGCAAGGATATAGGGAAGTCAAGCTTCATGTGATCCTCGTTGGAGCTATGGGGACTATATACAAAGACTATACAGAGGAACCTCTGGCACACCTTGATCTGGATTACCATAAGATTAAAAACCTGACACACAAACTGCATGAACACACCATCAGGCACTGCTAAGGCAGTATTAAAAACAAGGTATGCACTGCAATATAACACAAGCAACTACAGTCAAGGATTGGGTCCGGTTGCTACGGCACACAACCCCCCTGATCCACACTAATTTCTTTTTTATTGTTTGCGCCTGCGGGCACCTAAATAACCCCCTCCCTTAATCATGCTGGCTGTGTCATCACTACCAGCGGAGCCTTTTCTTTTTCTTTTTCTTTGTATGGAGTTGAGTGACAGGTCCTAGTGTGAAACTGTTAAATTTGATATGCTCTTTGATGTGCATTCATGGGTGCTCTCTTTTACCACGCAGAGGAAGGCAAGCCCATGTCTTCCAGACTTGGTGGACGGTTTCAGACCATCGGCAAATTTATGGTGGAGGGCTGGTTATGGCTGGAAGAATTTGGCTGTGCAGGTTTTTACGAAGATGTAGGAGAATTTCTAAAACGCTACCACGGAACAAGCGATGTGGTCCGTGGTCACAGCAACTCCGTGCACATCGCTTGTTCCGTGGTTGATAGATAACGCACAGCTTGTCAATGCTCTAGTAGAAGTTGTCACTCTACCTGTATGTGTGTGTGGCTGGCATTTTTTTGCCATTCACCTAAATACTCTTTTCTTAATGGGAAGAGTTTGAGCTCCAGGACATGCTAGGTAAAGACGTATGTGCTGGTCTTTTGTTTAGTACTGTTGTGCAGATTTACAGAGTTATAGGTTAAGACTAGCCAAAAATGGTTACTGCTAGGCTGATGTACTCGTCCTTTACTTTCTGATCGTTTTGTTTGTGTGCTATGCTGTCCTATGCCCTGCAAGCACACAAGGAGCACCCTCTCCATTAACTTGGGAATGCCATCACTGTACAGCACTATTGATTTAAAAATCCAGCTTATCGAGTAAGACGTACAGAGTTTGCAGACTTAACATATAAAGCCATCACTCAATTGTGTGACTGCTAGGCTGCGTGTGTAAAACATGTAAAAGTTGTCATAGTAATTGTTGTTGTAGTACCACACTTGTAGCACCTACAAAAAAGACCCCTAGAAAGGGAAAAAAGGCACAACGCTGTTTGTGACATTGCAGTACTGAATAATGGTTATAATATATGCGCTGCTAGCACTGCTGCGTGGTGAACCATGCAACATTTTAGTTTGAATTACAAAGGCATTTAACCTGAGAGGCAGCTCATCCTATGGGAACGAAGTAAAACCTCAAACCAAGTAAGAAAGGCACTACTGTAGTGCAACTAGAAAATGCTATCTTTAGAAGGCAAGTTAGACCGCTGATGAAGGAACCATGCAACACTCCGACGAGTCAGCACAAACAAGGAAAGAAGGAGCACAGAGAAAGAGTCGAAGGCCAAATTCAGCAATAGCAAAAAGCGTTAAGAGACCGGTGCCACACATTGCTACTCACACTGCTGTCTGAGGGTCAGACAGCAACCCAAAAAGCAGTATCAAGAGCTGCAGAAGTGCACACAACCAGTTCACACCCGAACCTCGATTGGTGCGCCTGCAGGTGCACATTGCTTCCACTCCACACCTTGTGTTAGGACAAGCAGGCACAAGGGCAAGGCCAGGGTTCACCTGTCTTCAAGGTGAAGTATCTGAATTTGGTTTGTTGCGCACATATCTCTGCTGAGGAAGACCTTTTGTAGTAGCATTTGTTGTCAAGTGCATATCATTACAGCTAAAATAACAAAAAATCCTGGTCTCCTGTCCACCCCTCTTCTATCCCTTATCCTTAATGTCTTAAGCACGTCATAACAGCAATCAGATTTCGACTTAAACATAGCTGAGATGTTTTTTTAATCAGGGCATCTATTCTATTGCAAGGAAGTAATTCAGCCTATTTGCCTACCACATGACGCAGGAGATGCTGCCACGGAACGAAAAGGTGCTCTAGTCCACACAGCACGTCATTCGATCTTTGCCAGAGCTTGTAAAGTAGTGTAACTGTGTTATTAACAAAGTTTTTACCGTTTTACATATGCAGCCAAGCATTCGCACGTTTGACTGATGGCTTTATCTGTAAACTGTATCTGTGTTAGCTCCACCAAGGTAATGGTGGGTGTGCATATGATGTTGTAGCTTGTCCCGCAGCTCTGTCAAAACTCGTAGCTCTTCTGCGTGGGAGCCATCTTTGTTAGGTACGCTTAGCCAGGACAGGTCATAGAGGGGGTCAGTAGCTGTCGGGAGGGAAATGTCAGGATTTTGAATGGCTGACTGCTGCTTTGGATGCTAGGTAGTCTGCTCTCTCATTGCCAACAATACCACTATATTTCGCGTTAGAAGGGCCTTGTTGTCCGTTAAGAGTGGGGGCATCAAAAAAGGGACTGGGTCTTGTTTTCCTGAAACTCGAAGCAACATTGCCCAGTCAAACAAGCACGATGTGCTAATGAATGATTGGAGGAACTTCATCACTGCTGATACTAACTACAGTGTGCGTTTGTTTTTTCTTTTCTTTCACTGGCACTAATGTGGAGTTTTTCTTACATGTCGTACGTTAGCGCCTCAAACAAGTTAATTTCCCAGTTTCTCTAGCCCCATGGTTTCTACCTCCCCTGCTCGTCAATTCCCACTTATCACTCTACAAATTGTTGACCGGCACTCTCAACCATCACTGCAGCGTGCCCATTATCGATTTCTCAGCCACAAACAACACAGCACCGTCCTTTACCTCCACCTGCAAAGAGTGAGAGATGGTGGGGTGTAAGTGTGCTTGTATGTGCGTGATGCAGCTCTCACACTTACATGCGTACTCGTGCAGCTTCCCGTACATGTCGACAAATTTTTACTCTGCCAAATGACACAAAATGTTGCATCGGATAGAAACATAGAACGCATTGTCCTATCTGTTACCATCGACGTGCTCCCTGATTAATGAAAGCTGTATACCTGGTAATTAAGTAATTTATATAGCAACAGGAGAAACCAGCTCTCACGTGGTGTATTAACTGATGTAAAGGGCAGAGAGGACTAGCTTTTTCTTCTATTGGCCACTATATTCTGTTTCCAGGACCTACCTCAGCCATAGCATACTTCTGGAAGGTCACGATGTCGCCCACCTTCAACGGTAACTTCACCTCCTCACCAATTGCAATAACCTGCAATGTATTCAAGTTGTATGCAGGTATGAGTTTGTGTGTGTGTTTATGTATGTGTATGTCATTTTGTAAGGTTTTGGGGCGTGTAGCATTCTAAGTATTAAATGCTACACAGGGTGCTCTAGCCAAAAAAGTGTGTAGCGCAAGCCTTTCCAAAAAAAACGGCCTAAAATTTGGCTTTTGTTGTACAGAGTGGTTCTCGTACAGATGGAAAAGGCTTTGCACAGGAAATTTTTGGGATTTTGCACCCAAATCGCAAGTTCTTTATAGGAGTGTTTTATAGACGGGCGATAGCAAAAGGGCAGAATAGCAAGCTTGCTGGGGCTCAAACCTGGTCTCTGGGTGACCAGCCAAAGGAACAAAGCGACACAGGGTACTCCCCAAAACTTTCCATGTCGCGCACGCGCGACACAGGGTACCCCGCGACGCTTTGGTGTGTCGCCTTACAACCCCTAAAAAGCGACACAAAATGCTTAAAAAGCGACCCGTCGCCCTTTAAAAAAACAGTGGTGCTGCGCTTGGGGAACCCTAGGTCATGCAAGTCATCAGCAGCAAGTCTTGTGTGCAAAGAAAAAAAGGCATGGCAGGTGTGTGCAAACTTCCACGGGTATAAAGACCTTATGGGTGATGCAAGATGTCTGTTGGGATTTTCTGACATTCTCAATCGCGGACCGAGCACACGTCATCACAACAACAAGTGGCCGGAATGCAATTGTGCTCCAGCGATGTTGTATTCAACTTCCTGCTCATCGCAAAAATGCAACAACATGACTCCGCTCGGGAACCAGGCTTGCATTTCGCGGCATCGTCAAATGCTCCACGCATCCAGTATGTTTAAAAATTAAGTCTTCTTTCCAGCTGTATAAATAATATATCAAGGAGCTCATGAAAAAAGTGCCATATTACTATTCAGAATTTTTTACTTTCCTGAGTTTGGCTGTGTCATTCTTACAGCATTTGGAGACAAAAGAATTTGGAGAAAGGTTTCAATTTTTAAGCAATAAGGCTCTCAGTTTCTGTAGCAATCCATGAGCCCTAGACACTTCGTGTCCTAGGGTTCTAACACTGGTGTATGTGTGTGCGTACGTGCGTACGTGCGTATCTTACATGTGCATGCGTGTGTGCATGTGTGTCTACGTTTGTGTGTGAGGTGGGTAAAGATAACGTGACAGCGTTTATTTTAGTTCTGTTCCACACAGCCCTTGTCATTAAGTGACTTTATGATCAAATATGCCTACCTCGCCATAGTGTGCGTCGGAGTTGGCCTTTGGGGGGCCCTTGGGCAACAAAATTCCTCCTGCTGTTCTCTGCATAAATGGATTAAAAAGAGTGCTTTGCGTGCGAACCCTAGGGGGCGTTGCTTAGCAGTCACGGTGTAAGCTGTACACAGTCAATAGCTGGCTAAAGGCCGCCAGTTAAAAGGGCACAGCAGAAGTAGCGGAGCAGCGTACAGCCTCACCTCATCCTCTTCTAGAGGCTTTACTAGAACACGGTCATGGATAGGGGACATCTGAAAGAAGATGCGCAGACGTAGGTTGAGAAAAGGGAAAAAGATGAAAGAGACAATGATCTGTTTGCGTGTTTGTGTATGTGCGTGTGCGTGTGTGCGTGTGCGTGTGTGCATGTGCGTGTGCGTGTGTGTGTGCATGCATGTGTGCACGCGCATGTGTGTGTGCGTGTTTGTGTGCGTGTGTGTGTGTGTGTGTGTGTGTGTGTGTGTGTGTGTGTGTGTGTGTGTGTGTGTGTGTGTGTGTGTGTGTGTGTGAGTGTGTCTTTGTGAATGAAATTGTGTGTGTCTTTGTGAGTGAATGTGTTTGTGTGTGTGGTTGAGTGTGTATGCATTAAGTAGTGCATACACTTGCACATCTAGCGGAAACGGGGTGCCTGGAACCAAACCGTGCACGCGTTACAAGCTCCGGAACGTGCCACTCTCATTACCGGATTTATTCAAACCTATCATTGCCTGACTAATTCCAAATCCCCATAACATACCTTGGACAGGTCCAGAGAGGCTTTGTCTGCTGTCACAGACTTTCTCATGCACAGGCTGCCCCCTGTTTTGTGTGAATGGGAGGGGCACAAGGAAATTTGAGTCAATGAGTAGGTGGGCCAAATCGTTAGCAAGAGAAGGTGCCCCACTTTGCCGGAGGGGGGCTGACTGCCGCGAAGAGAGGCCCGTGGCCATGCATGGCGTACGGGAAGCGATTGAAGCCATTTGTGATCAGTATAAATATTTAAACAATTCAGCTACCTATGATAAAGTATATCAGATAAATGCTTTGGAGGGGATGCAAGCAGGTATTTTTTTACATATTACGTAAAATTTGCATTAAAGCAATTCCCGGCTTAATTTCGCTCTTCCTTGTGATCGCAGCAGCCACATAAGGCTGCCTATGCTAACTTGAATCCTGGACACAGCCTTGGGAGCACTCACATTCTGCAATTCCACAAAGACATAGCATGCACGCAAGCCTTGGCGCAAGCGCACCGCAGACGCATAAATGTTGCGGTACATTCCCAAGGAAGAAGAGCACGTGCCTTGCCCCTACTCACGCCTTGTCTAGCATACCCAGTTCCAGCATACAGCAGCCAAGGGTCCCCCGTCAGGCACCGCCCTGGTCCCCACAGCTTAGGTCGCTGGGCAGCAGGAGGTCTCTTGCTTGCCGTGCCATGGAGAGCTATATCGTGGACAAGCTCAAGGCCTCGGAGATGACCTTTAAAGAGATGCAACTCCGAATGGCAGACCCTGAGGTGCGTGAGTGCACGTCCCGACTTGAGTTAAACCTGCGGTCCTTGCAGCACGAAAAGGGACTGTGTAATGTGGAAATGTTGTTATTGCATTTACTTGCTGCAATCCAGAGGGCATGTGTGTGTGTGCGTGCGTATGTATATTCTTTGTGTGCGTGTGTGTGCGTGTGTATATGTGTGCGTGTGTGTATTGTGTGTGTGCATGCGTGCGTGTGTGTATCTACCTGTGTGCGCGCTCGTACCTACCGAGTTGTATGCGTGTTTGAGTGTGGTCCACACCCAAAAAAAACCTGTTAGGTATCAAGTGTTTGTGCCGAGTATGCACGTATTACTATTCTTGTGACTTTCATTTGATGCCTTTGCTTTCCAGGTTGCAAACAACTTGCAAGAGTACCAACGTATAGCCAAGCTCGCTTCTGATTTGGAAGGCCTGGTGAATTCGTACAAGTGGGTATTCTCCGCATCTTTGAGGCTAATTTGACATCTATGCTATAAGGTCTCCTTTGAATCATCTCAACACTCACTTTTGTCTTACCTTGCAGTTCGCATGAAGAAAGTGAGAAACAGTTACGTGAGACTTTGGAGTATGTTAAAAAGGAGGTGCGTGATGATAATGGTGTACCATCCCTGGCTTCCAGCTACGCTCAAGAATAGGAGGAGGATGTTGGTAGCTGCACTTGCTGCATACAACCAAACGCAACAGCTCCCTTTTGCGTGACTAAACGGGTATTCCTTTGATCATGGTGTAATTTTTGCGTGACTGAAACATGACTATCCTTTCTGAATGGGTGACGCAGAAGGACCCAGAGATGGTTGAGTTTGCAAGGGAGGAAATTGCTGAGCTTCAAGAGAAGATTGAAAAGCTGGAGCAAGGCATTAAAGTTATGCTGTTGCCAAGGTGAGAGCACATCATTCGGAGTTTGTATGGTATGTAAAGTAGGTTTTCCAAAGACAATCTCAATATCTCAATGCATGCACTGGCCTGCTCTCAAAAAGTATCGTTTCAGCAACAGGGCCCCGCTTTTTGTGTTTTTGGTTGTTGCAGGGACCCTCTTGACGATCGAAACATTATGCTCGAAATTCGTGGTGGTGCTGGTGGTGATGAGGCGTCAATATGGGCAGGCGACCTCTACCGCATGTACCTGCGTTATGCTCAGGTATGTGTGAGTGAGCGTGTGTGTGTGTGCGTGCGTGTGTGCGTGTGTGTGTGAGTGTGTGTGTGTGAGTGAGTGTGTGAGTGCGTGTGTGTGCGCACATGTGTGTGCAGAGCTGCCATCACCACTTCTCTTAGCTTTGACTTTGGCCTCATCAACATACAGTGACGCTGCTCTTTGCATCTTTTTGCCCCTCTTCACATTTTTGGATGATAGAATTTTAACAAGTCAAATCCTCAAACTACCTTTTTTTACCAAACTGTATGAGCCTTGGAATACTTTCTGCAACTTCTTGTGTGTGTATTCTCTGCGTGCAATCACAGAAGCTGGGTTGGAAGGTAGAGCTGCTTAGCAGCACCACGCAAGAGAGTGGCGGCTTCAAGGAGGTCATTTGTCAGGTGCGTGTTTCTGCTGACATTGCAGTTTAAGTGCAGCCCAAACCCCTTCCTTCAATCAGACGGTCCTCGTCTAAAAACGTACCCCCAAGTGACCGGTTTGTTTGATCAACTGTGGCACTTGAGGCGTGTGGTGACCCAGCTGCTGTTTCCTAATTGTTGTGGAAGTTATGAGAAGGTTTAATTTTATCCCTTGTTGCTGTTGCCACTTAAGAAACATCTCAGGACAGGAAGTGCCTCATTTCTTTTTGCAGCTCGTGTGGGGTCTGTTCACAGCAAGCACAATAATTTAGGATTTCGTAAACAGCTTTCAGAACTAGAAGGTCACAGTTTGTGGCAGAATGTTTGGGTTGCATGGAAATATTAATTGCTTTGACTGCCCCTTCTGTTGCCGCTGCCCTCGCAGATGGTGTCTATGCAAATGAAATAGGAATTGCAAACGTCCCTTTTGTTGCTGCTGCCCTTGCAGATTGTGGGGGACTCCGTGTACAGCAAGCTCAAATGGGAGGCAGGTGTCCATCGTGTGCAACGTGTGCCTGCCACCGAAGCCGCTGGCCGTGTGCACACATCCACTGCTACTGTGGCTATCATGCCTGAAGTCGATGAAGTGGATGTGCAGGTCAGATGCGACAGGGTGCAAAATTGTGCTGTCACGTGTTCCAAGGGTTACAGTGAGCAAAATTCCGACTGTTGCTATGGCTTTTGTTTCTGGGCTGCTTGAAGAGGATGTGCGGTTGATATGGAGCAGATTTGTTTTGGTGGCACAGTCTGTGTGGGGAATGTGGAATGAGTCTACACACTTGCTGTGGCTGTGAATATGTTTCTACCTTGAATCGTGTGGCAGGCAAGGCTGTAACGTAAGTGTGGGTCTCATGGAATTCCACTTCAGCAATGTGATGGTCATACAGTGGGATAAGTTGGATCAAACTGGGATAAGTTGGAAGGCATTGGGGAATTGATGGAGTTTTCAACATTGCTTTTTGCTCAATGTTCAATGTTGCATCAACAAGCAATGTTCAATGTTCAATGTTCAATGTTCAATGTTGCATCAACAAGCAAGAGATGCAAGCAGCAATATATGCTGGCATAGATATTTGTGTTGATCTTTCTGCTTTCTTGCCCAGTGGAAGATGTGCCGTGCGCTGTGTCAACGACAAATGTGTCTCTTTTGCTGCTTTGGAAGCAGTTGCCCCCTGCGATAATCTAGCAGAACCTTCATGTGCTGTTATTTGGCCTTGGCGCACTTACTCTTCATGCACATATGAACACATACCAACTTTCTTTTTATTCTTGTGCAGATCAGACCTGAGGACATTGAGATTAAGTTTGCGCGCTCCAGTGGCGCGGGGGGGCAGAACGTGAACAAAGTAGAGAGTGCGGTGGACTTGGTCTACAAGCCCACCGGACTGCGCATTTTCTGCCAAGAGGGGCGTACCCAGGTTCGTGGGCAATGCCGTATGTGTAGTTCATGTTTAGCAAAAACAAAAACACGTGGGTTGCTGAGTTGGGAAGCTGCACTGGGGGAACATGGCGAGGTTAAAGGGAGCAGGAGCTGCTGCGCATGTAGCCTGAAAAGGCTGGCCCAGGTGTCCACAGTAGCGAGTAAAAGAGATTCTCCGGATGCACTGTTTATGTATAAAGTGCAGAGCTTGGGAGGCCGGTCTGCACCATCTAACTTGCACCCCCTTCTTTTGACATCCTCCACCGCAGGCAGGCAACAAGGAAAGGGCTCTATCCATCTTGCGCGCCCGCATCTTTGAGGACGAAGTCCAGAGGCAAAGGGCTGAGATCTCTGCCAAGCGCGCAGTACAGGTGTTTGCTCAAGTGATTCTGTTGTTAATGCTTGTTCCTTGCCCTTTCACATTGTCTCTGCAAATTTGTAACTTCTTTGCTGAGTGCACAGCTGTTTTGCAGCACCAGTGGCTGTGTTGGGCCGGAAGTTGGTCCTTAGGCCTTGCTGCTTTATAAAGATTAGGATACTCGCAACTAGTACCGAATATTGTGGCTAGAAGCAGGACTCAATAAACTGTTGTGACCCCCTGCAGGAGGGTGTAGGAAGCATAACTTTTGGACGGCATGTCTACTTTCCGATAAAAAATTATATATTTGGAATTCTGATGCCGAGAGCTGTCGATTGTATTATATTTATGGGTCGAATTGGGGAGGG
>Ga0307968_1002155_pt1:0-15000 | contig 16335 bp, 21 predicted proteins | sample OrgLakmetagen650_FD_201834 | JGI IMG/M metagenome (GOLD analysis project Ga0307968, IMG submission 201834) | Saline water microbial communities from Organic Lake, Antarctica - #650 | ecosystem: Environmental > Aquatic > Non-marine Saline and Alkaline > Saline | place: Antarctica: Organic... | reverse complement strand
CAGCCATGCAGAACTCGCAAACCTTGTTTGCCCCCACAGGATTGTACAGTTGGCACTGCATTGGCATTTTGTGGTTATGCAACTTATGAAGTTGACAGGGATGCAAGCATGCTCTCAAGCAGCAGCGAAAATGCGCAGGCGCACAACGTGCGCACACACGCGCGCACACGCACATACACACACCACACACACACTCTCTCTCTAGCACCCTTGCACACAGGCGCGCACACACACACGCACATGCACACACTCTAGCTATAGCACCCAAGCAGCGTGCAAAGCTAGCACATGCATGCAGCAGCAGTATAAGCAGTGACAGCAATAACAGCAAGAGTGACAGTGGCAGTGGCTTCCATTTCCTCCTTGGATTTGTGGGAGGTGAAGGTGGCCACACACAAACCCCCAGGGCTCCAAAAGCTCCTTTGAGAGGGGGTGGTTGCTGAATGTTATTGTAAATACATAATTTTAGGGTGCTGTGTTTTTTTGGAAAATAAAACTTTCTCCAGGGGGGGGCTGAGAACATGTACGCACAGCAACATGATATTATCAATATGCGGGTTCCGATAATATTATATTTTCTGCATGATATTATATTTTTAATGGCGCTCAGCACGCTGCAGACGCCTGTTTAACAAATTACGGGACCATTTGGGATAGAACGGGGCCCAGATGGGAGGTATTAATAGAAGCGGGGGACCTGCACCCCACTGGAGCTCAAGTCGCAGCCGGAGACCAGAAGGACCATTGCAGGGTATGATGCAGTCATCTCTCAGCATGATGGGCGGTGCACGGGCCCTGCTCAGCTTGAAGAGGAGCTGATGGAGGAGGAGGACCCTGATGAGGGAGCAGGTGGGTTCCCCCAAAAGCGCAAGGCACGACAGCTCCTTACATCCCAACATCCAAGCAGCAGCAGAAATGCCATTAGGAGCTCATGCGCTTTATCATTGATGCTGAGCTCCCATTCAAGAAGCTGGACAATCCCCGAAGGACCAGCAGGGGTCAGCTGGGGTGCAGCTTGAAATGGCGGCTTTGGGTTAAATTTGAGCAGCAGCACCAGGAGCAGCAGTCACATCAGCCTCGCTTTTATTTTGTTCGGATGCCTTAGACAATGGACAACCAGCAACTTAAACAAGTTGTTTAAAACAAGGGACCCAAACAAGGACCCGTTCTTTGTGTAAACTGCTGGCTTCCCTTCCTCATTTGACAACTTCCTTCCCAATCCATGCAGAGTTCTCACCAATAACTCCTTGGGACCAAAAACCCCAGAGTGCACAGTCTGGGATGAATTATTGAATTATTGAATTATTTATTATACAATATAATATGATAAAATCATATGATGTCATATAAAACGGGGAAAATATCATATTATGCCTTGCACCCTAATCATGGGTGTAAAGCAGAGGGTTGCGGCGTATGACACAGCCACTCAGCTTGAAAGAACGCATTCTTGAATCTGGGTGAAAATGCGAGAACTGCTGGATGTATGGCTGGATTCTCTCCTCATATTTTCTGACCTCACGCTCACATGGTCCTGAGCTTGTTTGCTACTTGCGTGAAGACAGAAAGGGCTTGCATTGCTCAGCAAGAAAAGACAATTGAACATCCCTTGAACGGGATTCCCGCCGACCACGGATTTCCAACAAAAATAACGTAACTTTTCTTGCAGGCAAAGATATCACGAAAGGCATGCCCACCACCAAGTGCATGATGTGAAGCTTGCAACAGTCGCGGATTTGAAGGTGAGGCTTTCACAATGCTCTGTAAAACGAGCCAGCTGCACAGATCTTTGAGCTTGACACATTGCTGTGCTAGGTGATGGGGCGGCCCTGGCCTACATGTCAGTAAGTAACTCCAGCGCTCTATGTGCATTGTTGACGACTGATGAGGTACAATGGATGAGATTATTCCCTTTTCGCTAGAGTAGCTGCTGTAGAGTAGCTGCCCTGAAGGCCTGATAGTCCGTGATCAGGCGTCAGGTCGGACTCTTCTGGGTCGTAGGTTTGAGTCTGCCTGGTGACATGAGTACTTCACTGTCTGACAGCAACGTCTCCGTTTTTCTTAAGCCATGTTTGGAATGTTACCGCCATTTGCGCATAGCTCACAACTCTCCTGTTTATGCCTTCTTGTGCCATATATATTGATGCCATGCCATGTGCTTGCCTTCTTGCAGGAATTTGGGGCAGGGCACATGCTGTACTTCTACTTCCTCAAGTACTGCGCCTTTATGTTTGCCTTCCTGGCCATCTGCCCTGGCGCCGTTCAGATCACCATGAACGTTGCAGGGGGCTTCCTATCCCTCCGGGCCGACTTTGACGCCCTCACGCTGGGCAACTTTGGACTCCAATCCTCCAACTCTAATGCTGCAAACCTAAACATTACGCTGCCCAGCTCGAACGCCGGTAAGGGAGCAAGTGTGACATATGTTGCTGACTCTGTTTTTAGGAGTTAAAATATGACTGTGTGCGTTTGAAGTACGTGTCGCCGTGCAACGTAATCGGCAAGATACATGGCGTGTAAAAGAGCTGGGGCGCCAGGGAAGGGGAGTAACGAAAGGAGCAGAATAATAATGCAGGCAGTGAAAACCACTCCCCACATTGAGTAAGGATGTAAGGATGAGAAAGCCGTTATTGTACCGAGTACCGTAAAACTCCTTTACCAGCAGACAAAAAGGCCCAGTCAGAGAAGTCCAACAGAGTACCAGAAGGAGAAAAGAAGGGAGGAACGTCCAAAAAAGCTTGGCCAAACCACTTTTAAAAAGGCTGCATGCATGACAATCTCCATATCAGTTGCATCCCCCCTACGTCTTGTTTTGACGGCCTGCTACAATCAAATTCTTGGCTTAGTATTTGCACAGGAAGCAGTTGGACGCTAAGAAGCGCTGGCCAGGTCCATACTTGTCCGTCATTATCAAACTTCCCTGACAGAAATAGTACCGAATGCATGTTCCTTGTGAGTGGTGCTGGCCTACCGTGACGCAAATTATCTTTTTGCCAATTTGTGCCACGGGCCTACACGCAGGAGCTGATGCTGAGATACTCATTTTAAAGCTTTTCCAAGATGACGCGGACAGCCCATCAGTGAGGATGGACAGCATTCACTTTGACAAGAGGGCCTCCGTTATTACAATGACAGCTTTAGACCTGGCAGGGTGCGTGTGCTTCTCTGCACTATATAAGTTTGCTTTATGTATTATGTGAGCCTATGTGTTTGTTTCAAATGTACCTGGTAAAAGATGTGTCATCTAAGTTTCACCTTTGCACGCCATCTTCCCGGAATTCAATATCACACCTACTATCCAACACAAGTGTTGCAAAGGATGCTTCTTTATGTGCCCGCAGGACTGTGGTCTTCTTCTGCTTCTGCATCTTTCTCATTTGGAACACAAAAAGGTTGACTCAGCTGGTGAGTACGCATTTCCCACTCTTCTGTTATTAAATACATTGCGTGCCTTTTCAAAGCTTGTGTTGCTGAACCACTCACATGAGGGCTCATGTTCAATACCCAATACCAGAAACATAGAGTGCCTGGTATTACGCACGATTTGCCTGGATTGTAGACTGATATTTGTGCCTTTGAAGTTCACGCCATGGATGTTGGGGGGATTTGGTGCAGGCTCCTACTTGACCTTGTGACCTTCATTTTGCTGGCTGTGTTATCACCATCAGCACGTGACCTTCACTGCGCTGGCTGTGTTATTAACACCAGCAAATATAAGACATTTTTTGGCGAAGCCCCCTTCGTGAGGGCGTGAGCCCCTAGCGTTGACTCCTTCCCACCAAACTCAATACAAGCCTCCCCAGGCCCACCCAGGGCACCTCCTGACCTGAGCCTTTGGCTTCCCCTGTAAAAAGTTTCGCATGGCAGCCCTGCGTGGTCAAAGGGTAGGAGAGGCAGGGGCCGACTCTCAACAAAATTTGTAATTGAGGCCAAGCGAGTTCCGGCCAAACCCACCCAGGGCACCTCTCGAGCTGAAACTCGACAGACTCCTAACCAAACTTCTACCAAGGTTTGGGGCCCTGGGGCGCCTTGTGTAAAGTTATAGAGGTAAGTCTTATGCTTGGTTGCTGCAGGAAGCTGCCCAAAATTCCTCAGCCAAAACCCCGTACCACTTCCTGCTGGTGCAGTGTCCATCAGCATACTCCCCTGGCTACGTTTGCTGTGTCAGGGGCTCGGGTGTGTTCTGGCTGCAATTTCACGTTTGACCATGCAAGCATGAGTTTCTGAGCTCAAATTCAATAAATGCTAATTTCGACGGGCTATATATTTATAATTATGTTAGTATGTTCATACACGTGGAAATTTGCCATGCGACCTTCGAGGAATGCAGTTTGTGTGAGACATTGTGGCCAGCCTGGGCACAATGCTTGCACCTAGCCTGTCCACTAGCAGCAGCACATCCTCACGCCTGCTTCAGCAAAGCTTGCTCCAGTGCCATGCATACCACTACAGAGTCTGTGGGGCAGCAAGGCACACACACGCGCGCACACATACACACACGCACGTACACACATACACGCACACACACAAACACACACACGCATACAGACACGCACATACACATACGCACACATGCACTGGCATGCACGCGTTGCATTGACAGTGCTGATGGGCTTAGCCCGCTTTTCAGCGTCTTCGTCTTTTTCTTTTTCTTGTCGTGGCACTTTCCTCTTTCTCCTAGGGTGCTCTCGCCAACACATGCTCACCTCACACATCTCGTGCAGGCTGATGATCACACCGTCACCATCGCAGACTATGCTGTGCGAGTCCAATTTCCACCCAAGGACACCACAAAACACGAGATGAAGGCATACTTTGAGGAGTGGGGACCGGTGGGTGCTTGGTGATGGGTATACGCGCACGCAACGTGCCTTGTTGGTTTTTGAGATACCTCTACGCAACTCTGGCCTGGCACAGCTCAGATCACCAGAGCCAGCAGATGTGACGGCTGCTAAAAGCAGCTAAGCAATTGCAACACCCAATTTGATGATAAAGTTGACGGGATTGAGCTGCTTGGCAGCGGGGGTCTCAGGAGTTTTGTCAAATTCACGTTTCCTTGTGCATGTGCACGTACCTTCTCTTAACCAGGTTGTCCAAGTTGACCTCGCACGCCGCAGCTCTGAACTCGTAGCACTGGTGGAGGACCGGCAGAAGGTTTTGCATTCGCTGGATTTGGCCATCGCCAAATTGCAGTGTGCAGCTGACAAGCTTCCCATGGTGAGAGAAAGAAAGGGGAAAATCACTGTTTTGGGTGTCCAAGGAGTGTTTTCCTGCGTGATGGTAACAAGAGGGAATAAAGCAAGAGGGAGCAAGCAAAGCAGGGGAGAGGAGTGGTACTTTGGTTGATCAAGGGAGCCCACAGAAACAATTTCAGAGGGAGAGAGGCTTGTATTCCTTCTGGTAATTGAAGAGCCCCAGAGTGGACAAATAAAAACACAGGAGCGGGAGTAGGCTGTATGCACGAGCAGAGTTCCCTAAGATTGTGTGCACTCCATGCTCTCATGGTTTTCCCTCTTTTTATGTTCCGTCGCACGCTCATCAATGCCCTTGAGCCTCTTGCAGTGCCGATCTTTCAAATGTGCTGCAGGTTGTGGAAAGCTTAGAGATGGACGTGCTGGATTACAAATACGATTTGTCACTGGTGAACGAAGCGATTAAGGCCGTCCAGCTGGGTCAACAGGGGGAGGATGTGGTGAGGCACTTTATAAGTATTTGCCTTAACCCCAGCATAAATATGCGCATGCATGTGCCTTTGGCGTGCGTTGCACCAAGGCCACAATACCACAAGCTCAGGTACAGCGCTGCATACCTGCAGGTAGTAGGCAGCGCTAATGGCTTTAACTACAAGACCTTCCCTCAGGATCGTCGTAATAACTTTCTAGCTTTTGGTCGTGTTCATACAGACATAAGCAGCATTTTTGTGCGTGTGCTCATTTGTAAGCAGAAGCATAATGACGACATTTCCAGATGGTACCAGCTGCTCTACTTCTAGGCCGATAGCACCACAAACAGGTCATGTACACTCATGTACGCACGTGCGCGCACCCACACACAGGTGGAAGCCTACATCACGTTTGTGGATGACACCAGCCGTGACAGGTGCATTGTTGCACAACCAAAGTCCTGGCTCAACCGTTTGATGCAAGGCAAGGTGCTGCGCTTTCGCGGCCTTCACAGCCTTTTAATCACAAAGTGAGTGGAGATAGAGGAAAGAAGGGAATGCTGGTGGGCGCTTAAATAGTTGATGTAGGACCCAACTTGTACCTTTCTTATTGCGTCTCGTAAGTATGCGTAAAATCTGTCGTGGTGAGGTCGACATCTCGTATCAACTGACACTTTAGGAAGTGGCAATGATTGTAGTGCACGCATGCTTTTGTTTGCAAAGACTGTGACGACGGAGGTGCATGCTGTTTCAAACCATTAACCTTAGAAAAGCTGTGCTTTTTGGTCGTTGGATTTCTGCTGAGCATGTGCAATCCTTGCCCTTTATCCTCAAATCTGTCTGTGTCATCAACCCCCTTTGAGCGCGCACACATGCACGCAGGGCACCTGAGCCAACTGATATCAAGTTCGAAAACTTGCAAGCCATGGCTGGGGAGCGCTTCGCTCGCCGTACTATCACGTTAACTTTGAAGGTAAGGCCAGCGACTTATGTTTATTTATTAGAACTAGGGCAGAAGTGTGCCATAACAGCTGCATCTTGCCCGTTTTGGACGTCTGATCGGTGTCTAATAGTGTAAGCACCAGCACACACAGGGTTCTCACACATGCACACACACAAGTTCACTCAAACACACACCACAGACACACACACACACACATCACACACACAGGCACACACACACAGGCACACACACATACACACACATATGGGCACACACACACACACACACACAGATTTGCACACAAAGTGTTGTCTGGCATGTTGCCAGCAAATTGTGTTGCTGCAGAAATGCTTGCTCTTTGCTCTGCTTGCTTCTGCATGAGCCATCCATAGGCCATAGGTGCTGCTTGTATTTTGTGTAAGAAATATTTTGTATGTACGCTGGTCATGCATAAAAGCTGCTTGGTGCAGCAGTATGTAGTATGTACGTCCCCATCGTGCATCCGCTTGTATGCACACGTAGGTCATCCTCATTGCTGCTGGTTTCACAGCCGTGTCCATGGCTCCTGCAATTAGGCGCAGCCTAGGAGCGACCACCAGAAAGCCTGATGAAACTGCGTGTGATGATGCATGCGAGTGAGTGCGATGCTGAGTGCAATGCTGGCGATGAAAAGGGGGCTAAATATTTGGAACATGTCTGATGACGAGCCTGGCAGTGCACCCAAGATACAACACGGTAGTTCCAAGCAAAAGCTTTGCTACACAGAAGTGTTAACAGGAAAGGTAGCTCAAAGCAGTCCAAAGTCCCCACTCCAAGGCCAATGCCAGAGCACCTTACCTATTTGTATCACAGCTGGAAAAATGCGGCCGGGAACCTGGACCTCCCTGATAGCCTGCGCTCTGTGTACAAGAGCTGCTTCGAAACTGGCATTGACCCAGGCACAGGCTTGACGTGCGACGACAAGCGGATCTGCTACGAATGCTTCTGCAAGGTACCTACAGAGTTACTTATGCTCTCTCAAGTGCCTTGCACACCAGCCTCCTGCATGCTGCATGCTCTGCTGCTGTGGTGGCTCCGGTACCTCTTCACTCACAGACAGTTGCCTTTACAGCAGCATTCCTTTCCCCAATCAATATATCTCCCCTGTTGGCAGGCAAGTCAGCTTAATGTCGTGTAGAGGCTTTTGGTAGCGCTCGGGATCAAAGGTGCATGTCCTTACAAGGACCTTTCCCATGCCTTATGGCCGTATCAAAAGCATGGGCACAACAGCTAATCACATTACAACTTTTGTTCTGTGGGTTTTGCAGACGGCTTTGCAGCAGAGCATGTTTGAAGAGAGTGACTACTGTGACCGGTTTTCGGATGTGCTGCTCATCTCAACTGCGGCTCAGGTAAGGATTGAGGTGCTCAACTCTCGAATAAACCAGGAAAGTTATGAATGCAAATTATGAGATGCAGGCTGTTATTGGCTCAGGATGTTTTCAGAGGCTTCAGGAAGTCTTACTTATGCTCTTGGTACACTCCTTTTCACTGCCAACTTTGTGGATTTCAGTACATCCCCCTGCGGTTGTCTTGCTGAATCAAACTTGTGCGAGTATTTTGCGAGGACTGACGTGCTCCATCTGAGCTGGCCTTCAAATGATCTGCACCTGGGAAAACAAGACAGCTCAAACTCTGCATTCTGACTTAGACGTTACATCATTGCAATTCCTCTTTTGGCAGGCCCTGGCTGTCGTGGCCATTGTGACAGTGAACTTGGTCGTCAAGTTACTAATCCAATTCTTGAGCACCCTAGAGAGGCACCACACACGCAGCAGTGAGACCCGCTCCGTCACAGGCGCGCTTTTCACCACCCAAGTCTTGAACTTTGCGGTCTCCATTGTTGTAGCAAATGCGTACCTTCCACGTGCACAGGTGAGGAAGCATGGGTGTAGGACAATTCTTATCCTGCTTTGTGCTCTGGACCTGACATGCCACTGTCTTACTCAGGGTTAACACACACACGCACACACACGCATACATAGGCAGTATAGGCACTCATTTCCGCATCTGCCCTCCTTGATACACCCAACCTGCAGGCAGGCATGGGCGATTCCAAAGCGAAGCTCATCTTCTTTGGTGGCATCTACTCAGATCTCACGCCTAACTGGTACGCACACTCGTTTATGTGTTCCCCCTCGTGGCAGTCACCATTCCAGCTCCCACCAGAAGTGTGGAATAAGGAGTTGGGTGGGATTCAGCGCGCACTGTACACACTGGATTGTGAGGCGGGCAAAATAAAGGGGCACTGCAAGCTACCATGCCTCCTCTTCACGCCAGCTAACTCCAACAACTGCCAGACATTTTTTTTCCTTTACCGATGAGCCATGACGACAATTGTAAAAACAGTTGTCATATTCATGTCTCTTGTGCTGTGTGGGTAAAGACCAGCGGTCTCAAGTTGGCAAAACCCTCAGTTCCTCCTCAATCACAACTCTTCCTCTCACTGCTTCTGGACAGGTACCGTGACGTGGGTAAGCCCATCATGATCTCTCACATCCTGGGCATCCTTGTACGCATCTTGCTTATCCTCATCCCCATCCTTGTACGCTTTATCAAGATGAGGCGGCGCACTAAAGCACTCACGCAGGCGCAGATGAATGCGGCGTACGTGGTGGGTGGGCGCGAATGGTGGCTTTTCCTTGTTGGTAAATTGTAAGGGGGTTGCAGCAATTGTGCTGCCATACAAGTAATGCGTGTTTCTTTAAAGATTACCCAGTGGAGGCATCATGAGTCACAAGAAAGGGTGTTGTCTCTGTCTGCCTTTACAAGATTTGAAGCACAACCTTTTAATGTGTATGCGTTTTAACTTTTAAAGCACCTTACACATGCCTACCCATGTGTAAAAGCTTGAGCATGTACACACCACCACGGCAGGGCCATGAATTCCAAATTGCAATCCGCTATGGGGAGCACTTGACTGCCATCTTTGTTTGCTGGCTGTTCAGCAGCGGCATGCCCCTCATGTACTGGAGCTGTGCCTTGTCCTTTGCCTTGCACTTCTGGGTGGAGAAGTATGAGCTGCTCAAGGTTCGTGCACACACACACACTGCCTCAAACTAGAGCGTGCTTGAGGATGATTATACCAGCCTAAACTTTAACGTTTAGAATGTTGAGGATGTGTGCAAATTTAAGCTTGCTCTTGCTATGATGGTCAAGAAAGGGTCCAGCAATGTTGGACGCTCGCTTTGAATGACCAAGAGCTACCAGATCAAGCCAAAGTTCAGAAATATGTAGTCTTGCAGAAAGGCATACTGTATGTGGTCTTTGTTGCTGGTGTGTACGGCTTAACCTTCCTTTGGCTGTTTCCCTTGCACGTGCCTATGTGTAATGCAAGTAAATGTGTGACGAGTCAGTCAGATGACCTCCAAAAGTCTTTGCTCGCGTCTTTCATGCAATCGCTGATTCACTGGCGTGCCTTGTTCCCTTTCATACACTTGCGCAGGTGTGCTCATACCCCATCAACTACAGCAGCGACCTAATGGCCTTTGTGGCCTCCACCCTGCCCATCAGTACCATACTACACCTGCTAGGAGCATGCTGGGCGTATTCTGTTATTGGGGTCCCAAGGTTTGGGGATGAGGTCGTGGGGGATGAGGTCGATCACAAAGATATTTCACTTTTTTGGCTATGTTGTAAGTTGCAATGAAAATGTTTGGCAGAGTAAGAGGCTGCAAACGCGATGCTAGCTTGATATCCCTGAACTTTGGCTGCCCTATAAAGCTTAATGTGAAAGATAAGGTATAATTGTGGGTTTGCAAACAAAATAAACCCCCATGGTTTTTTAGATCTAGTTCGCTTACAACATTGCGCCTCTAAGATTGCTCCAAGCAAAATGGATCTCTTTTTGTTTGTACAAAATCTCTGTGTCTTGCAATCGTTTCTAGGTCTCCATTGGCTGGAGGAGGTGCACGAGCAGTAATGGAGGCAGTGGCTGTCGCATTTCGAGGCCTGTGGAAGAACACCACAGGCATCAGTGCCAAAGAGGTGAGAAATTCTGGCTTTTTTTGCCCCTGTCTTCAGTGTTGGAAAAAAAAACAAGGAAAGCATGCACTGGAAACTGGAAAGCGGCCATCTGATTTGCAGGTGGCAGCGGAAAAATATCTAGTCCCCCTCATCCTCCATCCATAAACACACCAACACCAATACTCTTCAAGCACCTGAGCAGGAAAGGTAGCACCTGAATGGATTCCTGCTTCCCAATACAGCTAGAACACGCCTCCTTGCTCTGTGTGCTGCTGCAGACCTCTGAACGGCTGGCCCAGAATAACTCAATGCACCTGCTGTATGGGATCCTAGTGCTCGTGTTTATCCTCATCGCTTTCCAAACCTGGAGGAAATGGCTGGAGGTAAGAAATTGTGGCAGCTGTGGACGCGCATCAAAAAGGACTACGCAAGTGTGTTTTCACGTGGAATGTAAAAAGGAGAGGCAATGAATTAATGAATCACCCAAATCATAATTCCTTTGTAGCAAGTTGATAGTTCCTTTGTAGCAAGTCGAACTAGAAAGGAGGGCTAGAGAAATCAAGCTAGAAGCGTAGCAGTTCTGCGCACTAAAGCAGCCCTGACTCACACAACAAGCTCATGCTCTTCCAGTTTGGCGACTGGTGCCTGATGTGCTCCCGTGATCTGTTCCTGGACCCCAAGCAAGCCTTGAAGACCATCAAATTAGGCCCTGGTGGAAACAGCTCCCTCAAGGAGGGCCAGCAGATGAGCGCCAATGCCGTGCCTCCTATGTCAAGGAAGAACAAGGCCGTTGACGTACTAGAGTGAGTGCAGGGGTGTTGAGGTCAAAAGCTTTCTGTGTGGCTGACGAGCAGTGGCACATTGGGAATGTGCTCCTTGTTGCCTACAAAGCAAACGCTCCTGTGTGCCGTACGTTCCTCGCTGAATTTGCATGTGACACTGCGAGTGTATGAGAAGGCTTATGCTTCTGATCAGGTGTTCTAGATGATTGCCAGAAATGCCCACCCAAACATCTACTTTATTCGCCTGTTGCAGCGACCCTGAAACAGACAACAAAGACCTCGGTCTGGGCCTGGTTCCTGAGTTCCCGCTGGCTTTGCGGTCCAAGCTGCTGGGCGGGCCCTCCACGTATGACATACGCAAGAACCCTCTGTATGAACACTACTTTGAGAGGCTTGAAGACTTTTGGGTGGGTATAGCCTTTATGTATGACGTTTAGTGACACCTGCAAGACATATTTTGTATGAGCACTACTTCAAGAGGTTTAAAGGCTTTTGAGTTTTTGTAGATGTGATTTGTATTGTATGCTGGGCACCAGATTGCTCTAGTCTGTGTTGGGTGGTGTTGTCCTTGAAGGGAGAAAGGAAAAGGATGTGCAGCTAAACAGGATCACCGTGCACTTGTGACTTCATTTGTCTGATGCTCTGTATACCTGTCTTGCATGTGGCATTGGTCAGACAAACGGTTTTGCTGGCCTTAGTATGGCTACATGGACCCTTCACACTGAAAAGGTACTTATTATCACAAACAGATGGAGGAAGCTGCAATGGCCAAGGTGGAGGCCAAAGAGAAGGAGGCGCGAGATGTCGTAAGGGTAATGATGGCCGCACTGCCGGGCCTTGTGCCCAGGGAGCAAAAACAAAGGGCACAGCGGCGGCAAAAAGCACGCGAGATGCTGGACAGGTGAGGAAGTGGAGAGGAATATGGGCCGACGACAGATTTAAAAGATTGGTGGAAGAGGTTTCCGCTTTATCATTATCGTTGGGCAGTTCAGAGGGACACAAAAATGGTGGTTGACAAGGGTTGTCTAAGTAGGGGCCATGGTCAATCGTCTAGGCGATTAAACAAGGAAAGTAGACAAACAGGATTTGCATGCTCTCTATGTTCTACAAATCAGGGGGGGGTAGACAGGGGCATTGCAGAATAAAATGTATGGATACTAAGCTTGCTGGACATATCGGTCTTTAGAAGACTGTGCCAGGAGCCTTCAAGTTCCATAACTTTATGACGTCACGTGTCAAATGAAATATGTATTACATTATCGAAATCCTGACGTCAAGAGTTATCGATTAATATATGGATGAGTCAATTATGAGGGGTCGGTTGGTGGGTGGTCATTTGGGGGACTCGAAAATTCTGGAGGGAGTCTCCAGAAATTTGGATAACTTCCAGCAAATATTAAATACATTTTTGGCAGCTCAAGCCCAGTCGATTAGCTCCCTTGTTGGGTGATTGATTAAAAGGGGGGTCTTGGTGCCTGGTCACAGAAATGCATGGAATGCCCCCTACCTAGTAGGTCGTGGAGGTGTGTCCAAGCAAATTTTCAGCAATTCATTCCAGGCTTGCAGTCCACGTATTGCATATGCACAAGTTGCATGAACGAAGTAAAAAAGTGCGTCAGCAAAGGTTTTGGCTGGATTTGTGCGCTAAACAGATGGTCGGTGCAAGAGCGATATGCACTCAGTTTTTGTCCTATAACTCTTCAGGTATTAAATTTCTGCCATGGAAACTGTTCAGGCAGATAGCTGCATAGATTCTAAGCAAATTGACACGCTTTTTATATTGTGAGGGGTCAGGAAGGGGGGCTTGGGGGGGGGGGTCATTTTGGGCCGGAGGCCCAAAATTTGCACGTGACTGTCAGAAATTCTTATTTTATGAGCTCCTGACTGTGCACTGGCATATCCACAGCTGCGTGAAAGGCGCTTTACGAGGAGCTTGTAGTTAAGACTTCAAGACTATAAATCAAAGATAGTCAAAGCAGCAGCATTGTACCCTTTATGCTACCAATTTCATAACAAGTGAAACCTTTTTGCCTGCAGGCACGGTCACGAACTCACCCTTGCAGGTGAGATGGCTCAGCACGTGCATCGCGACATCCAAGTTAATCGCTCTGCCAAGCGCGAAATGCAGAAGGTGGCAGCGCGCAAGCTTGCGGAGAAGAAGGCAGCTGCGCGGGAGGAGAGGAGGAAGAAGCATGCGGGCGGGCGTGTGCACCCATCAGCGGAAGATGCCCCAATGGTTTCGTTCAGTGCAGCCAAAGTAAAAGGCAAGCAAGACATGGCCATGCAGCAGGGTGACGCGCACGCACACATTTCTGTGGTGCCGTACCATCCGCTACCACCTTCTGATTTGGTTCTGAAAAAGTATGGGACACGTGCAGTAGCAGAGGCGCGCGTGGCACAGCCTGCTCAGCTCCCATTTCGACCTGATAATTTCTCTGAGGAGTGCTTGTGAGCAGCTGCTGTTGTATCCCTTTTGGCAGCAGGAGAGAGGCACAGGTTGTGCTTATAATTCATTCATTGTTGCAGGCAGTGTTATATAGACACGGCCCCCTAATTCATCTTAATGAAGAATAGTGATTGCTAGTTGCCACACACACAGGTTGTATGAAACTTGTGAGCTTGTGAGCACAATTTTTTTGTGGATCGCAGGAGGGCAGTATTGCACAAATAACCGAATTGAGTTTGCGAGTGGGGTCCCCCACGGATATTGTAGTTGAACTGCATTTGGGATCAGTGCAAAGTAAACATGCATTTTTTTTGCATGTGTGATTGCCGATGTATACATTAAATATTAATAAGCAGTTACGTATTTACCTCGTACGAGCACGCGTGCCGTTCTTTCAATTACCATGTATGTGCCCAAATCAGAACACTGATCTGTACAGCTTGATAGGGTCATCTTCTTTGGCAAATATGACTTCTTATTCGTCTTGTTTCACATGCTATTTGTTCCTTCTTTCCACAATATCTTATTTAAGGCAATGAAGCATGAAGGATGTCCTGTTGTAAAATTGTGTCTGTGAGCATCTTTATAGCTCTACAGCGGCATTAGAATCCGGTTCGCGACCTTGTGGTTATTTATGAGTCGGTATTGGACTGCAATTTGGGGAACTAACTGTGAGGATGCAACAGAGGTGGCAGGCAGCTCGTTTGATGGGGTTACAAGGGGTTGCAAGGATGGCCTACAGCCCGAGTCTCTGGCTGATGGCAATTGGCTCGTGAAACAAAATCAACCAGTGTCGAAAATTGAAACTAAATCTGACACAAACTTGAGGAGTCTGTATGAGTCTTGATTCAGGAATGCATTGATCTCAAAATCAGTGATACTGTGATGGCAAGTTAAGAAAGGAATAATTTCAGAGCTTGAAGGAGCAAACACACGAAAACATTATTTCAAAAAGGTCTCTGTATCTCATGCGCAGCTCGCACACTTCAGCACACCTGCAAAAGAAAAGCACATGCTTCTCATCTTGAACTTATCAACACTCACATTTATCACAAATGCTAGAACCACCATGCCATTTGCAAGACTCCACTCTCAAATGGTGTGCACGCAATCTGAACCTGCTGAAATTCCTCAACACATGTTTGTCCAGATCCTTGTACAA
>Ga0307968_1002154_pt1 | contig 16336 bp, 18 predicted proteins | sample OrgLakmetagen650_FD_201834 | JGI IMG/M metagenome (GOLD analysis project Ga0307968, IMG submission 201834) | Saline water microbial communities from Organic Lake, Antarctica - #650 | ecosystem: Environmental > Aquatic > Non-marine Saline and Alkaline > Saline | place: Antarctica: Organic Lake... | reverse complement strand
CTGAGGGCTGCCGTGTTGCTCCGCCGTATGAGTCTTAGCCGCTCCCGAGTATTTCCGGGTGTGTGCACGAAGGCACACGAAGGCGTTTTCCAGGGGGCACCACGCGGAGGTGCTCATACATCGCCCCTCTGCCTGAAGAAATAAGAACACATACTTTCTGCGAAGAAACACAACCTGAGTGTGTGCGGTTTGCAGTGGGAAACAACATGTTTTTCATCCTGGACATCAGGCCTCACAGAAGTCAAGAAATTCCAAGAAGTTTGGCAGTGTAGTTGACCGAATGTGCATGAAGCTTGGAAGCAAGTTTTTTGGCTTTTAAAGAGTCAAGACCCAGCTCCTTTTAGGACTCCAGTGGCTGTTTGATTGTTGTAGATGGTGTTACCCGCTCCCAAAAGGATGTTGTGGTCCACCCTCCGGGAGGGTAACGGAGGCTCCTTGAAGGATGGAGCAGAGGCCTGAGTGCTGTAGCTGCTCGGCGCTCATCTGAATCTGTGGTCTACTGTCCTCACAGTACTTGATCTCGATGAGGTGACTGTCGCGTTGGAGAATGCTGAGATCTTTGGGTCAGTGCTATCTGGAGGTGGATCTGCTGGTGGCTGGCGTTGCTTTAGAGATGCTCCCAGTCTTTTCCCCTCATTTGCCCCATGCCACTCCTCCAAACCTACCCTCTATTATTCGTTTGTTGCTTTTTTTTGCAAATATCAGTACAGCATCTGGACGGCTGAATTTTTTTAATTTGAAGGTATTACATAGTCAAGGGGAGATAGCAAACTCCCTACTGCGTGAAAAATTAAAGGAAAACTGAAAGAAAAAGGGGAGCAAGAGGGGCCAGTTGGACAGGGAAAAAGGAGGCAAGGGGGAAGGCTTTTAAGGGAAAAAGGTTCAGGCGGAAAAAGTTAAATCTAAATAAATTATGTAAGAAGGTTGGAGGTGAGCCTGTTCTTGTCTAAGAAGCGGGGTAAAAAGAGGCACTTCGGTAGAATCCTGGACTCAGCTGTAGCATGGATTTGAATATTTTACCTAGCCAGCCGTTCGCTGCTACCTACAATCATGCAGACAAAGCAGGATCCTAGAGAGCCTGTCTTGCTGATGGCTTTGGAGATTATGCTGCATGCTAACTTGTGTCTCTCAGTGATCATATTTCTTATTTGCGTGTGTAGGCATCCAGAAAGGATATGCAGGGCACTGTCTAGTTGAGGGCAGAGGGGGCAAGTCAGGCTGTTCTTTACTTCATGATGATGCAAAAAAAGAGAAAAGAAGAACTACGCAGGCAGTGAAAACCACTCCCCACATTGATTAAGAAAAATAAAGCCACTTCGGTACCAAGCTTGAACCGTGGTACCAAACTTAAGTACCGTAAAACTCCTTTACCAGCAGACAAAAAAGGCCTAGTCAGCGAGGTCCAACAAATTACCAGAAGGAGAAAACTAGTCAGAAAGGGACTGGAGTACCTCAAACAAGCAAGAGCACCAGGCATGGAGATTGCAGAGGTAGGCTAAGGGTCTACCAGGGACACCAGTCTCGGCCACTACCAGCTTTAACAACTACCGAGTCTCATAGCCAGGCCTACAGCACTGAACCTGCCGTGCTCTCCACCACACAGCGGCCCCTACGTTCAGGCAGTTTCAAGAGAGGCACATGGTCAAGACCCTCGCTCTTGTTAAGATAATTCTGTAGCTTATCACAATCGATTTACGTTGCCTGAGAGACCAATTTCTGACGTACATGCACCCATTGTCTTGCCGGTGCAGCTGTCAAGCTTTTTGATTGATTTTTAGCTGGGACCTACTGGTTGAGCAGCCATGCCAGGCTGAAAACCTTTATAATAGTCCAAACTAAACTAAACTATCGAAAGACCAAAAGAAGGCACGCGCATCTCTCACTGCCTTGTAACCCTCCTCATTGAATAAGGATTCAATGGTGTGGACTAATATATGACTAAGACTCGGCTGCCACTACTAGTAGTACTCTCTCCAAGCACCTCTAATGCACCCCGAATACGCTCGCTCCGCGCTCCAGAGCTAGCACGCAATGATGAGCCGCTGCCTAGCCCATGCCCCTCCGCTGCTGTCCTGCAGCCCCCTCCCCCGAACCCCCCTCCCTCCCTGCTGCCGCGACTCGCTGTCGCTGCTGCGTGCCGATTGAGAATCAGCCGTCCTCTGGGCAAACAACACGTTTTTAGGGACGGCCACGTAGAGGTACCCACTCAGACTTCGGTCCCCAGTCATGATGATGCACTTTGAACTTTTGAATTTGAGGGTATCACACAGATTAAGGGGAGACAGCAAGCTCCCTACTGCACTGAAAAAAGAAGGAAATTTGAATGAAAACGGGCAGCAAGAGGAGCCGGTTGGGCAAATAAAGGAGGTTAGGGGAGAGATTTAACCTTGGCTTTAACAGGGACGTAGGATGTTGTTAGGTAGGCATTGTTAGCGGCTTCATTGGCAGAGCCAATTTTTATAAGTGTCTGATAGTATTAATGGTAGTTTGCTACGGTAATGACATTTCCTAGTTTGTGAAGGGGGTGTATGTGTGCGTGCAAGGCGTCATGGTAGTTGGATAGGTACCACCAAAGCCTTGAGTTAGGTGACTGGGCTGTGTTTGGGTCGTTTAGTATGATTCGATGTTCTTCATTATCTTTTGCAAGCCAGTAAGTGCTGTAAAAGGGATTTCTCCCAGGCAGGGCCAGCTGTTTTGATGGAGGTATCAGCAATATCTATATGTTGTGATTAACTTTCTAGCAAGTGCGTCGGCGTATTCGTTGCCTATAATTCTTACGTAAGATTTCACTTTGTGGAAATGAATGGGTGATGGTGACTGGTGGATTGCTTTGACAATGGATTGGAGAACATCATCTCCCTGGCTGTGGTGGCAATGGAGGTTTGGGTGTAAGAGCTGTTTTTTTATTTGGTGCATTACAATTGAGGTTAGGCTTTCTGTGGCTATATGGGAGGAGCCGTGGATGATTGTGGCAGCTATAGCTGCTAGTTTTGCACGTGGGATGGTATTTTTTTTATACCTAGGCCTCTCAGAACCTAAGGCTAGGTTCACGTAATGGGTTACGTTTAGGCGAGGGCGGTACCCACCTGATCCGGTGTCTTGCCCTTCATCGTGTTTTTAAGACTGGCATCAGTGTAGGCCCAGTCCCGCCAAACTTATACATTACAAATCAGGTTTGGACTGGAGCTTTGTTGGGTTGCTTTGTCAGTGCTGTGAGGTCGATCCAGGGTACTTGTTTTACCTTGGGGGTTTTGTAGGGTTGATGAAGGTGTCGCTAGGTCGCTTCCTTACTTTACTTTAGCCTGGATGTTTTCCAGCGCTAAGAGCAGAGGGGTAGAGGTTGTTATGTGTGCGTTTGACTTCCCACTTTGCCAGGGTATTTCTTTAGCAAGCTCTTTTAGCCAGTTTTAATTGTGGGCATTGAGGCATTTCATGCCTCTGGTATTCCATATAGCAATGATCTGCAAATCCTAGAAGTGCATGGGAAGTGGTGTCTGTAAATTGTTCCAGAAGAGTACCTCTGCATATTGAAATTTTTTAATGATACGGATCCCAATAATCTTTACATAAACCCCTAAGTGCGGAAATTTGGCGGCAAAGTGTAGATATTCATGACCGTTCTTACATTCCAGGAATAATGAAGACAGATGCAACGACTTAATAAAATGGCAAAGCATGATCCAGAGGGGCATCAAGATGGGTAGAGGCTGGGTTTGTAAGTCCAGAGGCTCCAGACAAGTGTTTTTTATTTTTGCGCATTTACAAAAGTCAAGGGGAGACAGCAAACTTTCAGCATGGCTGTCAGGGTAGCAAGGCCTAGCATACCACCCCCAAGCCAGAGATACGACGTGCACTCTCATGAAACTCAACAGGGTCGATGAAAAGGTCAGCGTGGTGTGGACAAAGGTGCAGGAGAGGAAGTAAGTGTTAGCGGCGAGCTCGAACAATAGAACAATAGCAAGTGCCCCGCCGTGTACAAGCCAGGTTGTAGCCTCCTCAATCAGGGTTGCAGCGAGCCCACCAGCGAACCCACGCGTCAGGAGTGACAGGAACCATGAGACAAGGGCCCACTGGGCCGTGGGTCAAGAATTATTGGGGTGCATAGCGCCTTGCAGGAAGCGACCTAGAATAGATAGAAGTAGGCTAGAGAGAGAGAGTTGTGTTCTCCAAAGTATAAAAGGAATGGACCAACCGGAGAAAACCAACCAGAGAAAACCAACCGGAGAAAACCAGCCGGAGAAAACCAAAAAGTGAGGACATCTAACTTTATGCTTCACTACAAGAACCTGAGTTCAGGTGTTTCACACTGAACTCATAAGTTCTTTTAGCCAGGCTTTGTTGTAAGCATGGAGGCAGCCCCTGACCTTGGTGTTCCATATAGCAATTATCTGCAATTCCCAGGAGTGTTTGGAAAGTGGTATTATGTATGTTGTTATAGAAGGGCACTTTTGCATATTGGAGTTGGTCTGATGGAATGGTGCCCAGGAATTTACATATGTGTGGGTATTTGCGGCAGAGTGATGCATAGGAATTTGTGGTCGTTTTTTTAATCCAGGAAGGGAGGAGCATAAATGTGGCTGTTTCCTCTGTGCTGACAGCAACAGAGTAGATGGCGTGTCTTGTTGCTAAGAGCATGATGTTTTCATGGTAAATGGGATGGCAGATGGAGAATTCAGAGAATCAGGAGGAGAAGGCATTGGTGTTTGCCCCAAACACTCTGTCCCTTGGGTGCTCACTCCAGTAATGGGGGGATTTGGGGTCATAGTCAAGGGGGGATGCCATTTTTTCTTTAGTGACCAGGGCCCACTTTTGAAAGGCGGCGGTGATGTGGGAGGGGAGTATCCGTGAAATGAGTATTAAATTATAATTTTTTACGTATGTTTAGAGGCAGAGATGTCTTTACGTGCGATGAGGCCTACAAGTTCTGATGCAAAGTTAATGGGAGGAGGTCGGACATAATCGTGTAGACCGCTGCAGTTTGCCCTGTGAAAGGCCTTTCGTAGTATGTTAAGGCGCTCGAGAGTAAGCATACCTTTACGCCTTCCATCGACATTATAGATGCAGGCTATTGTGTCAGAGTACACTTCAGGGAGTACAGGGTCATCTGGCGAGGACAGAGTATCTTTTTTTTCAGACTTCATGAGGTCAATGGTTGTGATCCAGTACTCACCGTGCCCTGTGGCCGTAGTGTCAGCCTGTGGGTTGGTGGGTTGGATGTCAAAGCAAGCTTTGTTCCGAAGAACGACATTGTAGGGTTGGTACTTGTTGCCCTCTTCAATGGCAGAGAACCCTTGTTTTTGAAGATCATGTAGGTGTTTGTCTGGTGCGGGCTGAGATAAGTTTGGCGCGGCGATATGCTCTTCAAATTTATTGAGGCTCTGCCTGAAGCTTTCGCACGTGTTTTGTAGTTCTTCTGGCTCCCAGGTTGGGTTCCATGAGACTTCCACAATCTCTCTTTTCTGAAAGTGGATACGGCTTTCCTGTTCATTTTGATTCAGATTGATACAAGCAGGGCAGGCCCATGAATCATTGGCATCAATAGCTTCCCTTTCAGTGGCGTTGCAGAAGCTGGTTTTAAGCAAGCATTGCCAGTGATAGGTACGGTTGCAGACGTCACAGTTTTACATGTCTTTAAAAGGTGGGGAGAGGTCTAGAGATTCAAGTCCTAGATGGTAGGAGCAAATTTCACAGCTTGCGCACTTAATTTGGCTCTGGGCAATAGTCTTACTGGATTTGGGCACTAGTCTAACTGATTGAAAGAGGGGTAGGGTCCATCTTTCATATTCATGGGGGCATAGTAAGTGTGGTATTGTTTCTGTCTTTGGGGTGTATCATCTCTGTCTCTTTTCTAGGGGATGAAGAACCTCCGATTATCTATGTGCAGGATGTTTATATCATAATATTAGAGTGTGTTGAGGAGGCCCGGAAGGAAGGCTGTTTGCTCAGGCCAAATGGAGGTTGTTAGTGCTGGGCCCCACTGATGTGCAAGGCACTTGGCTAGAGTGCGGTAATTGGTGTTGAGCAGAGTGATGGGACGATGGTTGACGATAAGGGCTTTGTCCCCCCCTTTGTGGAGAAGGTTCACAGTGCCATCTGTAAAGCCTGCAGGGGTGCAGCCAGTGAGGCCGATGGCAGTGTATAAGGCAGCTAGGTGGGGGGCAACGTGTGTTTGTGAGGGCAACAAGTGTTGGCTGCGGGTGGCTGTCATTGCTGTGGTTGGCTGTTGTCGACCGAGGAGCAATAAGTGTTTGAAGTTGCATGCCCTTTGAACAGCCATGCCTGTATCCACTTCCTCCTACATTGAACCACCAGAGATCAGAAGGAAAAAAGCGGGGAAAGTTCATGTTGGCAACCTAGAAAGCAAGTGCTCATAGCAAAATGCTCTGCAGAAAGTCAGAGTGACCGTGACATTCACATCAATACTGACGCTCATCCCTATTCGTCCATTTCCTGGCCAGCAAGGGGGAAGACCTCCTCTCAACCCGCTTGACACCTGGTAGTCAATGCCTTTAGCAGGAAGGCTCTACGTTTTCTCAGATCTGGATGCTGTAAAAACACACATGCACGTTCAACACAAGCTTGGTGCTTAATCATAAGCTGGTGAAAAGAAAGTGGTCATGCTCTACCAAACAGATTTGATGTACAGCTTATGGCGTGTCGCCCAGTGCAACCATACTATAAGAGTCCCTACAACCTGCCACATCTGCCACAAGCTCGTGATAGCACCTACGACTTGCTGTCAGGATGCAGCCATCTTATGAATATTAATCAGAAAGCACAACATTGCAGGCCTGACGATAAAAAAAACACTCCAAAAGGGTGCGTTGGGACCTGTCCTCCAAAACTTGGCACAAGCAGACGAAGACAATACCTTTCTATTACGATACGGAATGATTTCAACCTGCATTATACCTTCCAATCTCAACGTACAGCAACGGTGGAAATTTAGCAAGCCAGATGCAATTATAGTTACTCCAAACGAGCAACTGCCGCGCCCCAATAGAAACCCAACAAACACCTTCTAGACTAGATCCGCCACTTGTGCAAGGAGAGTTGTGCACAACATAATGACATAGTCCTGATCAAAAATAAGGACTGGTTACACTTTTCACTTCACCTATCAAACAAGCAGCAAAGGCACAAGAACAACACAAGCTATTGACGCCTCACTTACTCAATTACTGCAAAACCTGGCAACAAACAGGAGAGCAGACAATATCAAACCCTCAAAATTTTGAGTAATGTTCTGGTGGTGTGCAGGCTTCTGCAACCTAGTTCCCACTAAATAAGTCAATTTTCAACTTTTCTAAACCTTAAATTCGAGTAAAAAAGTATAGGTTTCTGAAACAACCTTGTAGAGGTAGATTGCGCCTTTCAGTTGCAAGGGGGTGGTGGTTTCTAGCAGTTTAGCATATTTGTGCCCTTTACTGTGCTGGGGGTGGAGAATGCCGTTTCTTGTTTGCCACATTACATCTGATGCACAGTCCAGTGAGCAAAGACAAATAACAGAGCACACAATATCAGGGTTCATATACACCCATAGAGGTAGCGGTAATGCTGGCATCTTTCTACAGGTAGCATTCTCAGTTGTACCTTTTGCTGCAAGATTTTGCATGCTGTGCACAGAAATGCTTGCACCGCTATGTCCTGCTTAATAGCCTCATGATGCATATCATGCAACCCGGCGTTATTTGGGCAAACCTCAATCTCTTGATCATACTGTGTGAACAGCCTGGTCAGTCGTAACGTGGCAGATGTCGTAGAGCTAAAGTGCATGGCTCTAAAACCTCTAAAACACCCCTATGCCATATTGATAGTGTACATATAATATTAGGAGGCATTTCACCTCCTCAGTCTTCTTGCACGTCCTGATCAGATTATTTGCCACCCAGATTGCATTTACTGAAGTATACAATGCACATGACTTGGTAGTTTGAGGCTGGCAGTGGCCGGGACGGGTGGTCATCCCCTGTAAGCCCTTAGCTTAGCTCTACAGTTTCTGTGTCTGGTGCTCTTGCTTGTTTGAGGCTGGTACTCCAGTCTCTCTGTGGCTTCTTTTCTCCTTCTGGTACTCTGTTGGACCTCTCTGACTGGGCCTTTTTTGTCTGCTGGCAAAGGAGTTTTACGGTACTTGGTACCAAAGTGACTTTTTTTGCTTAATCAATGTGGAGATTGGTTTTCACCGCATCCACAATAACCTAACCTTCAAGAGTACAAACTACACAGAACCACATGCACAGCACAAACCCCAAAGAAAGCACACAATCTTCTTACTACCGGTATATCACAATGCCCACCTAGTCTGAGCCTAACTCCATTGCGCACCACTTACATCCAACAAGAACTCTGGACGTACAATAAAGACAAGGACTTCTCTATGACACCCAAATACGCGTTATCATGATGATCTGGACGCTTACCACATGGTTGATTGGAATTCTGCACATGCAACAAAAGGGGTAGAGATGCTGGCCCCCAGAAAGACAGAAGCAATATTATACTTTTATGTCCTATGGTTTTAGAAGCATGGGCCCTACCCCTATTCAAAGCAGTTGGATTAGTGCCAAAAACCACTCAAGCTGCTGCCCGCACTGATTTTGCATGTGCATCCTGTGAAGTGTACTCCTACCATCTAGGACTTGGTTCACTCGATCTGCTCCCTCTTTAAAAGATATGTACATATGCGACATCTGTAATCGTACCTAACATTGACAGTGCCTAACTGCTACAATGCCAATGTGCGAGAGGCTATTGACACCAATGACACATGGGCCTGTCCAGCCTGTGTTAACCTAAACGAAAATGACAAGATAGAACGGACCTTTAGATCTCTTAAAAGAGAGTCGGTGAAAGTCTTGTGGAACCTAACATGGAGCCAGAACAACTGCAAAATATTTATGAAAGTTTTAGACGCAGCCACCAAGTGTACAAAGAGCAAATCACGACACCAAACCTACCGCTACCTGCACCAGACACACACCTGATCTCCAAAATAAGGGTTCTCTGCTGCCAACCAAGAAGGAATCTCCTATCAGCCCTATGGCATCAAACTTTGGAACAAAGTCACTTTTGACTTTTAGCCCACCAACCCTCAAGCAGACATTGTAGTCACTGGGCGCTGCGAGTACTGGATCACTGACGTTGATCTCATGAAGCACCAAGGAAAAGATACTGTATCTCCCTCAGAAAACCTTTTGCTCCCAGAGGTGTACACTGCCACAGTAGCCTGTATCTACAATGTCAACGGAAAGTGTAAAGGTATGCTTACTCCCGAGCGCCTTAACATACTACGAAAGGCATTTGACAGGGCAAACACAGCGGTCTACGCGATCACGTCCAACCTCCTCCCATTAACTTAGCATCAGAACTTGTAGGCCTCATCGCACGTAAAGACATCTCTGCCTCTAAACATACGAACAAAAAACTTAAAGGCTCTTTTGCACGAATACTCCCCTCCCACATCACCGCCGCCTTTAAAAGTGGGCCCTGGTCACTAAAGAAAAAATGGCATCCTCCCTCGACCATGACCCCACACTCCCTCAATACTGGAGTGAACACCCAAGAGATGAAGCCTTTGGGGCAAACTGCAACACCTTCTCCTCCAAGTTCACTGGTGTCTTTATCTGCCATACCAAATACCTGAGACACCATGTACTTAGCAGCAAGACATGCCATTTGCTCTGCCGCTGTTAGCACAGATGCCACAACTACCAACATGTTCCTTACCTCCTGGAATAAAGGATGACAACAAATTCCTACGCATCACTCTGCTGCAAGTTTCCACATGTGTAAGTTCATAGGCACCATACCATTAGAACAACTCCAGTATGCAGAAGTACTTTCCTGGGACAATATACAAACGCCCCTTCCCAAAAACACATGGAATACCGAAGGCAAAACCCGCCTCAATGCTTGCAACAGAAACTGGCTAGAAGATCTTGCCAAAGAAATTTCTGAGGCACTCTGCCTGGCCTTATTAAAGTATGGATACTACCAGCGACCACCTTAATCAAACCCCCCACAAGGCCTCTAAGTTACAATAAGTACTCTGACCAACCCCAGTGCTCTGACGAAGCGACCCAGCACAGCTTCAGCCCAAATCTGATCTGTAAAGTACAAGATTGGCGGGATTGGGCCTGTACTATGGCATTCCTAAAAAACATGAAGAAGGGCAAGACACCGGATAGGGTGCCTAAACTATTCTCCCAAATATTTATGACTGCTCCCAAATAGGTAGCCACAGGTAGCCTACCCTCAATGCACCAAATCAAAAAATGTCTCTCGCCCGCCCCCAAACCTCCACCCGCCATCACATCCTGAGAGATGTCCTCCAGTCCATTGCCAAAGCCATCCACCAGCCACCATCACCTATAATTTTTACAAAGTCAACTTCCATGCAGGTATTATCGGCAACGGATACGCTGCCGCTCTTGCTAGAAAGTTAATCATAACCTAATCTGATATTGCTATTACCTCCATCAAAACAGCCGGCCCTGATGGAAATCCCTTCTACAGCGCTTATGGCTTGCAAAAGAATACGAAAAACTTCAAAATTTACAGCGCCAACCAAACACAGCCCAATTACCTACCTCAAGGCTTTGGTACCTATATAACTACCATGACGCCTTGCAAGCACACATGCACCCCCTCCACAACCTAGAAAATGCCAATACCGTAGCAAACTACCATGAGTACTACCAGACCCTTATCAAAATGGGCAATGCCAATAGGAGCGACTAGCAACGCTTACCTAACAGCTACCTATGTTCCTGTTAAAACCAAGTGCGTCATTATGAGGTACAGAACAGGAACCTTGTACAACCAAAAGCATGCGATTTTGTTTAAGCACTTATTAATAAGCCTAACTTGTCCCCTTTGCCCTCAACTAGACAGTGCTCTGCACATCCTTTCTGGAGCCAACATACTCAAATAAGAAATATGATTACTGAGAGACAACCTAGCATGCGGTAAGATCCTCAAATCCATCAGCAAGACAGGCTCCCTAGGATCCTGTTTGGTCTGCATGGATACAGGTAGTGGCGAATGGCTGGCTATGCAAAATCTTCAGACTGCCGATACAGATCAAATTAGGATTCTACCAAAGGTGGCTCTTTCCACCCCGCTTCCCAGACCAAAATACTTTAGCCGTCCGAATGCTGTACTGGTATCTCCCATCTCCGAAAGAACAAAAAAGCAACAGACTAGCAATGGAGGGGGGTGGGTTCTTTGGAGTGGCAGGGGGCAACTGAGGGAGAGCGAGAGCACTTCAGCAGCACCGCCAGCCGCCACCTGCAGATCCACCTTCTCCAGACCGCACCGACCTGAAGAGTATTCTCCAACGTGACATTCACCTCATCAAAATCAAGTTCTGTGAGGACACTAGACCGCAGAAACAGCTGAGTGTCGCGCAGGAACAGCACTAAGGCCTCTGCTCCATCCTTCAAGGAGCCTCCGTTACCCTCCACACCATCCTTCCTGGGGAGTGGTTGGCACCTTCTTCAGCATTCACACGCTGGGGCCTTTTAAGGAGCTGGCTCTTGATTGTCAAAGAGTGAAGATCATGCTCCCAAGCTTCATGTTCATTCTGTCAATTACGCTGCCAAATATGTCCATACCAGACATGCCCTTTCCAACACTTCAATCAACTCTCATCAGGAAACGGTCTAGGTCAAGCCTGCGACCCTCCCGATCCCCATTGATGATTTTCTTATTTTATTGTTGAGGAGTTTTACGGTACCCGGTAAGTGGCTCCTTTTCCTTAGTTAATGTGGGAAGTGGTTTTTCACTGCCAAGTTCTTTCTTTTTTCTTTACACCATGCCTGCACGCGTGACAGCGCGCTTCCCCGCCACCTTCCACCAGTTACCCTTACTGCTGCTGTTGTCACACTCTTCCGATGCAGCAAGTGCTTCTTGGTCCACCAGCACATTGTTGAGCTGGTTGCCACTGCTATTGTAACAGAGATCCTAGGAGGTCTCCAATTTTGTATACTCAATGTTTGTGCAACATAACAAGACTAATACCGTCTGGAGAAATGACCTAGCTCTATCTAAGTGATAATAATGATCAGAGATAAGTCAGACAAGTGATTCTCGATGCGCTGAAGATACCGTTAACAATGAAATGAGTAAGACAATATTTTGGTGTTCTGCAAAAAAAAGTGCACTATTGGTAAAGAAATCTGGAGCAATCTGGGTGACTTATACGGTGAAGAGAGAACGGACTAGACGTCTACAAGCAAATTGGAAGCGCTGCTAAATGGACCATATGTGCTCAGCTTGCAGTTGCTTAAGCACACAATCTTGCCGCCTCCGCGCATGACAGCATTGCCTCCAGCATTGAACACCGCTGTGCTGCTGCTTGCCACTAGCCAGCTGCCCTCCCCTTCCACCTTCCATCCGTAGTCCTTCTTGCTACCATAACTCTCACAGTTATTCAATGAGGCATTTGCCCCCTCCTTCACCCACACATTGCTGAGCTGGTTGCCACTGATGGTGCAGGCAGTGGCTGTGGCTGAGCTGCCTTTGCCAAATACCGACAGGCCTACTCTTTTGCCAGACAGTTCCATGCTGCAGCTAGCAAACACAGCAGTGGCGCCAGCACTTACCCAGGCGTTGGCTTTTTCATTCCCTTGTGCCTTGCTGCCCTTTGCTGCAATGCTGCTGCCCTCTCCCTTCACGACCCAACCAATCTTGCTGTTATTGCACTCACAATCTTCCAGCATAACAGATGCTCCCTCCGCCCCCCACACATTGCCGTGCTGATTGCCACTGATGGTGCAGGCAATGGCTGTGGCTGTGCTGCCTTTGCCTGTCACAAACAGGCCTTTGCCTGTTACATCGCTGCTGCCTGTTACATCGCTGCTGCCTGTTACATCGCTGCTGCCTGACAACCCCATGCTGCAGCAGGAGAAAAAGCCAGAGGCCCCAGCAGCCACGTATGCATTTTCATAATGGTTGCTCTCTGCCTTGCTGCCCCTTGCCTCCAACCTGCTGCCCTCTCCTGATACTGCCCATCCATCTCCTCCACTGCTGCAGCTCTCACAGCCATCTATTGTAAGAGACGCTCCATCATTCACCACCACATTGCTGTGCTGGTTGCCACTGATGGTGCAGGCAGTGGCTGTGGCTGCGCTGCCTTTGCCTGTCACAGCCAGACCTACGCTGCTGCTTGAAAACCTCATACTGCAGCTGGAAAACACAGCAGAGGCACCAGCAACCACCCAGGCATTTTTATTCTCATTCCTGTCTGCCTTGCTGCCCTTGGCTACAATGCTGCTGCCCTCCCCTTCCACAAACCAACCAAATTTGCTGTTGTTGCACTCACAATCTTCCAGTGTAACAAATGCTCCCTCCACCCCCCACACATTGCTGTGCTGGTTGCCATTGATGGTGCAGGCAGTGGCTGTGGCTGTGCTGCCTTTGCCTGTCACAGCCAGACCTACGCTGCTGCTTGAAAACCTCATACTGCAGCTGGAAAACACAGCAGAGGCACCAGCAACCACCCGGGCATTTGCTTTCTCATTCCCGTCTGCCTTGCTGCCCCTTGCCTCCATCCTGCTGCCCTCCCCTTGAACGACCCAGCCGTTCCCCTTGCTGTTGCTACTGACACAATCCTCCAGTGCCGCCTGCCCACCCTCTAACACTACCAGACCAGATCCACTGGCGCTTTGGAATGTGCAGCTCTTTGCATTCAAAAGACTGCTGCTCAAAATACTTGGCCCATTGCCAGCCACCCTTACAGCAGCAATGCCACTTTCATCCTTCTCCTTGCCCTTCTCCATCTCCCCCACCTTGACGCTGCAGCTAGTCATGCGCACAGAGCCTTGATCTTGAATAAGCACAAGACAATCCTGCTTGCCCGTGCCTTTGACGATGAGGTTGCTGAAGTGCACGTTGCGGGCATTCTTGATTTCAATCTGAAGGCACATTACATTGGCAATAAGCTGCGCATTCACATTGTATCCTGTATTCTGTGCTGGCTTGCAGGAGACAACGTCAGATGACAGATGAATGCATTTTCTTAGAATATCTGGATCAAATGAAGCAGGAACAAGGTTGACTTTGCAAACATGTTAGCAAAGGTAAAGAAAGAGGATGGCCTCCATTGCAAGCTTCGCGAGTGGCCAGTGCAACAAAAAAACACCTCTCTTTGTTTCTTTCATTTCTAGTTGTCCTCGCTTTTGTCCGCTTTCCTGTTTTTGGTTATTACTAGAAGATTGCTGTCACTCCCCAACGTGACAGAGGCATACATTGCAGCACAAACTTCTTAGCTTAATCTTCCCCTGAATATGTGCCACTGGCATCCCTCACCAGTGAGTTGTTTGGCAGCAGTATCGTGCCATTGCACAGCGTCGTGTCGCTGCCAACAAGCAATATGCTTTGGGCCAGCTCGCCACTGAAGGTGCAGCCACACAGGTCTATGGTGCCACCCAAGTCCAAAGCTTTCTCCAGATCAGGCAGGCGTCCAGAGTCCAGCTTGAGCACAGGCTGCGTGAAGGCAATGTAATATTGTCAGCAACTCATTAACCTTGTATTCAAGAAAGTGAACTATGATGTAGATATGTAGATGAAGAAAAAAGTAACTCAAGAGATGAAAAGCAATGCGTCAAAGAGGACATAAACACGTGACTTGCGAGTCAAATAATTATGTCAAGTATTTTAAGATTGGCTCCTTTTGTAAGTGGACTGCTAACATTTTACGCTATCACCACTTAGGCAAGTAGGAATTATTAATATTGGGCCACAGCCTCTCTTGCCATATGAGGTTGTATTTGGAGGCCCCTTATATGCTGACAATAAAAAAGTATGAAAGATCAAGAAATATCTCCCTCACATCTTCTCTTTTGCTCCGTCACCGCGAGCAAACTCTAGCAGCAGTGACACTGAGGACCTTCCTTCTTAAATCAAGTTTGCTTGCTTGTTTTGGTAGATGGTACTGGTTTAACTGCTTGAATCTTCTGTAACTCTGACAACAATCAATACGATTGCATATGTATCAATCGGATTGTATGTAATAGGCTCATCACAGATCAAGTCTTTAATCGACACGCCTCCCTGCAGTTTGTGCCTCACATCCGCAGCGTTTTCTTACCTGGTCAGTGCCCTTGCTGATTAGCATGCTGCAAGCAAATAACAGCATGAATGTCAAAACGTCAATTGAGACTCAAAGAAGCGTTCGTGCACAAAGGACGAGGGATGTACAGGGAAAATGAAAGACGGCCTTTTTGCTCAACCTACCGAGTGGAATCACACTTGACAGCTTGACGCAGCGGATGGAAAGGACTAAGCTCCTGAGCAAGCTCTGTGAGCCTCTCTATCAGACTGACCCGCTCCTGAGCTGATACATCCAGGTTCCTGATGTGTTGGACAGCACCGGTGGCCAGCCCCTCTTCCTGCATGCCATTTGCGTTATGCGTGTGAGGTGTACACGTGTACATTGTGCGACTGAGCGACCAGCAGGAGCTGTCTTAGGAATAGCTGTACTAATGACTTGTTTTGTTTTCGCAGTGGAGTAGCATTACACAACCTAGTACCAAAGAGGCTCTGGAGTATTGTTCAAGGCGGGGGGTGATCCTACTGCACTTGTATTCCCACAAACTACTGGCTATATTTCCTCCTGCTGATAGTTCCAAGCACCAAGACCCACCTGACAAGCTGCCGCCTGTTTTATCCACAAGACTGCATCGGTGCTGCTGCCCTCAGAGACATTGTAATCAAACTTCATGGCAGCAGATAAGCATTTTTGAAGCAAGGAGTCCATCTTGTATGCTTTTGCAATGGGAACCAAGTCCAGAACAGCCTCTGCATGTGGGTAAATAAATAAGTATAAAGCCAGCATTAATGAAACTCAGCTCAAAAAATGCTCATCTTTAATTATCATATTGTAAGTGTGTTTGATGATTTATTTCTCGCGCTTTAAAAATGGAGGCAACAAAACCCTACTTTTGTTTTTGGCGCTGCTATTGGATGGAGGCTAGAGTGCAGTTTACAAAAGTGACGACAGACAAAAGGCCAATGAATGCATTCAGAAGCAAAGAAAATCCTGATTTTAAATGCAGACAAACAGCAACTCAGCACCCTAACTAGGCTGCATACCAGACGTGAGGTGTACTGCCACGTCCTCAAATGGGTGGCTTGCCAGGTTTAGCACACGAAGCCAGGCGTCTTTGGACCCAGCAGCCTGCAGCGTCAAGACACAAGAAGGTTTAAACCCTTTACGTTCAAGCAAGCTTCAATGCGTAAGTTTTCACGACAAAAGTTTAAAACAGCTTACATTAGGCTTGAATCTGTCTTACTGACCTTGTACGCAGCAATACTTGGATCTGCCTGTGAGAAG
>Ga0307968_1002153_pt1 | contig 16344 bp, 12 predicted proteins | sample OrgLakmetagen650_FD_201834 | JGI IMG/M metagenome (GOLD analysis project Ga0307968, IMG submission 201834) | Saline water microbial communities from Organic Lake, Antarctica - #650 | ecosystem: Environmental > Aquatic > Non-marine Saline and Alkaline > Saline | place: Antarctica: Organic Lake... | reverse complement strand
TCTCTCTCTCTCTCTCTCTCTCTCTCTCTCTCTCTCTCTCTCTCTCTCTCTCTCTCTCTCTCTCTCTCTCCCCATAAGCAAGCTGCACTTCATGATAATGACTTGTTTACATTTTTGCTACGCTTTTTGCACAGGTGGTGCAAGCATGCAGGTCCCCCATCAAGGCAGGGAACATGAGTGTGCAAAGCATTAGGGTGACGGAGCGTTGTTTACATTTTTGCTCCCCTTTTTGCACAGGTGGTGCAAGCATGCAGGGCCCCCATCAAGGCAGAGAACATGAGTGTGCAAAGCATTAGGGTGACTGAGCGTTGTTAACATCTTTGCTACGCTTTTTGTGCAGGTGGTGCAGGCATGCAGGGCCGCCATCAAGGCAGAGAACATGAGTACTCTGCATAGAGTGATCAGGGACGGGCACGGCCCAGTCACACAAAACCAGCAAGCCTCAACAGCCCGGGCTACCCGCAAAAAATGAGTTGTTCTTGTGCCTGCTGTGGTCTGCGCTCGATTCTGTTAGTTGGATTACGAAGGCATTCATCCTGGGATGAATGCTGAACTGTACGCTAAAAGAAAAAGAAAAACTACGCAGGCAGTGATCTAACCACTCCCCACGTTAATTAAGGAAAAGGAGGCACTTTGGTACCGAGTACCGTAAAGCTCCTCCACCGCGCTAAAAACGTTGGTGCACCCTACTATTAGCTGTTATTTATTTCATGCAGCAGGCAGTGATGTAATCCGCACACCTAATAACTTCTTGACGTGCATGCTGCAGCACGGCATTTTTTGGCTGTGGGTTTCAAGCAATCTGATGGAAGTTTTGATCATGCCATATTTATGTATTTTACTGTTTCCCTCATTACCATACCCGCATTGCGATTCAATATGCATGCATACACGCACCTATGAAGCAACACAAACTAAGGATCATTACCAAAAGATTAATTGAAAGGCTGCAACTGAATTGTGTTGACACCAAAATGTACATGGAATAGCACAGGATGGCTTCCAAACAGGCCCTAGTACCAAACAGGCCCTAGTACCACACCGGCCCTAGTACCAAACAGGCCCTAGTACCATAGGGGATTAAAAGTATAAGGAAGCCTTTCTATCTCTGTGTGTTACACTAGCAGTCATTACTTGTATAGTGAAATTTGGCTAGTAAAGGGCAATTTCATATGCTCTCAGTCTCTCAATAAGCTCATCCACATTAGACTGGAATAGCTCACGCTGGAAAGCATCATGATAAAACAGATAACATTCGTGTTTGATCAACATATAGAGCAAAGCAGAATTCAATCATCAGATACAATCATTTTTACAAAATCAAGCTGCCTCGCAAGTTGGCATCAGGGCTGCCAGCGACTTCTTGCCTGCTCCTCAGACTTTGCAGCCACGACGATAATTTGGCCGGAAGAAATTGGCACAAATCAACATGCCGAAGGGAAACCAGAATTGCGCCCAGCATTATGAGGGCAGTTCCTGTGCCTTCGACTAGGTCTGTTTTCTCCCCAAAGAACGGCAGGCCAAGGATCCACGCAAAGACCACCTGATGATAAATTGGCAGATGTAAGAAGTAGGTATGATAAAAAGATATCACGCATGATGCAAAACTAGCTTCGATGCAATAATTTGCAACAGTGATTAGTACAGCAAACAGTGCTGTCACACCCAGTAATTGGTGGTGAAGTGACAAATTGTATGACGAGCAGTGTTTTCTCACTGAAAGTTGACTGGTCTTGTTTTGATACGCTATAGCAGTTAGGTTATATTCAGCTAGAGGAATACCAATAAGATTGCATTTTCCGGTTTTGATATTGCAGCATCCATTTAGCTTCGTAACTTGCGCTTAAAAATTATTGGTCCACATGGAAGACTTCAGGCCAATTTTAATGCAAGCCAAAGTTCCACCGATCAGGCACACCAGTTGACCCAAATTGTTGTGGTGAGGTTTTTAGTATCAAGAGCAACTGTCACTTAAGAGCAACTGTCACACTATGGCATCATGATATTCGAAAGTACAGCAGAAATGTCAGATCAAATTACCGCCACCGCAAGTATAAGATCAGGCAAACCATTTAACCGCTCTGTCACACAATTCGCCGCTGCCACTGATTGGGCGTGACAGCAATAAGAAAGCCATGATCTCTTACCTGTAACAGGTTGAGCACTGTTGCTCTGCCAGCTAGTGTTACCAACTGAATGGATCTGTCAAAATTAAGAGACCACTCAATTCTCACCTGTGACCGGCTGAGCATTGTTGCTCTGCCAGCTATCACCAACTGAAGGGATCTGTCAATCAAAAGACCACTTATTTCTCACCTGTGACAGGCTGAGCACTGATGTGTGTGCAGCTACCACCAACTGCAAGCTCCTGTCGAGCAAGAGGCCAGCCCTGCAGACAAACATACAATGCATTATGGGATTGCCCCCTTGCATTTACACAATCATGCCACCTATCGCACAGTTTTAGAATGGTGAAGCATGCTGTCATGCTATGCCGTTTACCATCACAAGTCATATGCATGCCTGCCAAATCTCAAAAATGATATAAGTACTCCAGCATGGGGGAGACTCACGGCACTTTGGGCCAATGCGTCTCCTTTTCCTTAATGGGAGTGTTTTGCTGCCTGCGTAGTTTTCCTTTTCTTTTCTTTTCATGAAATGCAAGAAGGGAGAAGTTTGGGATGGCCTAATCTGTCTACACGATTGTTTTGCATGGAGGGAGGACTCAAGCAGCACCACAAAATTACTTAAGCGAGCACAGCAGCACCACAAAAATACTTAAGCAGCATCACAAATTTACTTAAGCAAGCACAACAGCACCACGAATATATGTTAGTGAGCACAACAGCACCACAAAATTACTTAAGCGAGCACATTAGCACCACGAATATATGTTAGTGAGCAGTAGGATAAAGACATGCAAGTGATCGGCAGATCAAATAGACAGTGCACGTTCGCAAGCAGCACAGTACACAGACACGTGCACAGCACAGCACACTCGCATGAAAAGCAGATCAAGCAGTACACTTACATGGATAGTAGAGCTCCTGTCTTTGCAAGCAGCACAGTACACAGACACGTGCACAGCACACTCGCATGAAAAGCAGATCAAGCAGTACACTTACATGGATAGTAGAGCTCCTGTCTTTGCAAGCAGCACAGTACACAGGCACGTGCACAGCACACTCACATGAAAAGCAGATCAAGCAGTACACTTACATGGATAGTAGAGCTCCTGTCTTTGCAAGCAGCACAGTACACAGGCACGTGCACAGCACACTCACATGAAAAGCAGATCAAGCAGTACACTCACGTAAACAACAGAGATCCTGTCACTACAAGAAGGAGCCAGCTCGTCCCTTGTGGCATGATTGGTTGTGCAGGCACTCCAACTCCAAGGAGCACAGCAGAGAGAGGGCAAGAGAGGAGGTGGTACCAAACTGTCTGCAATGTGTACATAGGTATATTTGAACGACCATTAAATAAATTTGACTTTGGTTGTACAGAGAAATGATGAGGTGTGGTATTTTTGCCTCCTTGCTTGCTGACGATTATTTGTTACACACATGAATTGCAGCACGTATTAACAACAACTTCTTGCTGAAGACTATTTATTTCACTTTTTGTTATGCACGTGAATTGCAGCACATATTAACAACAACTTCTTGATGAAGACTATTTATTTCACTATTTGTTATGCACATGAATTGCAGCACGTATTAACAGCACCGTCTTGCTGACAACTTTTTGTTACACTTTTTATTACAAACATGAATGCAGCACGTATTTAAAACAACTTCTTGCTGACGACTAATTTTACACACACACGAATTGCAGCATGTACTAACTACACACATGAGCAAAATGACACAGTATTTGTACTCACAATGACGAGCGTTGCTTCTTTCTCCTTGATAAAACGCACGCTAAGCAGAGAGAGTGCTCCACAGAAAGCGCTGTGACCAGCCAGGGATGTGAAAAAAGGGACCAGGCAGGGTGTGAAAAAATGTATACAGCCAGGATGTATAATGTGACCGGGCAGGGTGTGAAAAAATGCATACAGCCAGAATGTGGAAAATGTATACAGCCAGGATGTGATTAAATGTATACAGCCAGGGATGTATAATGTGACCGGACAGGGTGTGAAAAAATGTATACAGCCAGGGATGTATAATGTGACCGGGCAGGGTGTGAATAAATGTATACAACCAGAATGTGAAAAATGTATACAGCCAGGATGTATAATGTGACCGGGCAGGGTGTGAAAAAATGTATACAGCCAGGATGTGAAAAAAGGGACCAGGCAAGGTGTGAAAAAATGTTGCCAGTCTGGGGGAAAAAACTACGCAGGCATTGAAAGCCACTCCCCACATTAATTAAGGAAAAGGAGTCACTTTGGTACCGAGTACCGTAAAGCTCCTCCACCGCGCCAGTCTGGGTAATGTGAAAGAGGATGTACACAAATTGCGTTTATTTAGATAATGTGAAAGAGGAAAAGACTACGCAGGCAGTGAAAACCACTTTTCACACGATTTAAATAGCAAAGGGGCCACGCTGGTATCGGAAACCACAATTCCTCCCCAGCAGGAAAGGGGGAAATACATGGGCAAACCCAATTACGTTTTGTGTGCTAGTGGAGGGATATATTACCTAGGGAAATCTGCAACTATGGATGGTCCCTCGCAACTTACTTGAAGAGAAACAAAGAAAGAGAAATGAAAGCAAAGTCAAACAAAGATGAAGTTCAGAGCAAGTTGTGAGGAAATAGGTAGTATGATGATGGAGAGACGATAAAGAAACAAATAAAAAGCAAGAAAGATAGAGTAACATATCATTTGCTGTACTACAAGCCTGCGACCCTCTTGATCCCCATTGATTTTTCCTTTCCTTTTCGCGGTGGAGGAGCGTTACGGTACTCGGTACCAAAGTGGCTCCTTTTCCTTCATTGATGTGGGGAGTGGTTTTCACTGCCTGCATAGTTTTTTCTTTTTCTTTTCTTTTTCTGTACTATAAGAACTGGACTCGTGAGTTTCGCACTGAGCTCAGTAAATTAAATGGCATACTTGATAAATTAGATTAGCAGCATACTTGATAGAATGCACACGGAGCTTGGAAGCAACTGTTTCAACTCGTTGAGAATTAAGATCCAAGTCATTAAGAGTTCAGAGTACGAGTGTTGTAGATGGTGCCACCCACACCGATAAGGATGATGAGAGAAATAACAGAAGCTTCTTAAGAAATAGTGTCGTTGCCTTTGTGCTGTTACTGCGTGGCAAATTTCATATCCTATTTCAATATCTGTGTTATATGTGGCGTGTATTTTAATTATGTCCCTATCCTTACAGCTTCTGCTTTTATCTGTGTGTATAGGGTCATAACTAAACATAGGTTAATCTGTATTTATAGGTTCATCTGTAAGTATAGATTCATTTTCTTGTATAGGTTCATCTGTAAGTATAGGTTCATCTATAAGTATAGGTTCATCTGTGTGTATAGGTTTATCTGTAAGTATAGGGTCAAAACTAAACATGGGTTCTGTTGTATTTATAGGTTCATCTGTATTTATAGGTTCATCTGTAAGTATAGATTCATTTACTTGTATAGGTTCATCTGTAAGTATAGGTTCATCTATCAGTATAGGGACACATTAACCATCCCAACCCTTTGCAGGCAGGCAGATGAAATGGAGCTCTAAATAATGCCTTTTAATAGATAAAGTTCCCTCTCACTTGTTCATCCTACCTAGTGAGTGCGGCGGCCGTGCCGAAGCTTCTGCTCGCTTCCCAGCCCTTAGAAGGTACAGTCAGAGAGGACAGTGCTATGGTTAGTACTTCAGCAACAGTGATCTTTTATTGCATTATGGGACGGCAAGGGATTGGATATTTGCAGGCATGACAGTAGTCACACATTTAGGCATGACAGTCACACATAAGGCGTGACAGTCACACATTTAGGCATGACAGTCACACATTTAGGCATGACAGTCATACAATTAGGTATGACAGTCACACATTTAGGCATGGCGGTCACACATTTAGGCATGACGGTCACACATTTAGGCGTGACAGAGTGATCACTTTGCAGCAAGAACTAGAGACCTTGCGGCATAAAAGCAAAAGAATTAACTAGAGACCTTGTGGCACAAAGACATATTTTTAGGGCCGGCCAAAACCATATAAACACACGGTGTAAACACATTTTTGGCAAGGAAATCACTAATTATACGGCTCTGGCCAACCCTACATAATTTTCCTGTAACTCGAAAAGATCAAATCAATCAAATTCTGATCAATACTGCAATTTCGAGTGCCTTGAAGCATGCAAACAAGACTGCATTGGAGTTTTTACCTTGTCATCATCCCCTTGCTCCGGAAACAGGAATGGAGGCCGCACGTTCAAAAACACGCCAGCAATGCTGAGCACCACACCTGCTGGATACATTTATATGGATTGTTCAAAAAACAAACCCACAATCATAAAACCCACAATCTCTGTAAGTAGTGACTACAAGCAGCATTCTTTAGGTACTTCCAAGTTAAGGAAGTTACCATACATGTATGTATTCTATTTCAGGCATTGGGTTTATATTTCCAGCAACTGTATGCATATCAGTTGCAGGTCAGTCGGAAAAGACACAGGAACGGTAGAAAAGAAAAGAAAAACTATGCAGGCAGCAAAACACTCCCTGCATCAATAAAGGAAAAGGAGACACATTGGCCCAAAGTGACGTGAGTCTCCCCCACCAAGACCGTCCATCTCAACGTGCATGGCCTGCAACGTAATGCCGGTACTACCTCACACTCCTTGCCAGCCCGGGTTTGTTACTTTTTCGTTTGCATTGTGAGATGTGCAGTAGACGGGGGTTTATTACGAAAGCACTGGAGTTCATGTGTCATAGACTGAAAGAAAAGAGAAAAACTACGCAGGCAGCAAAACACTCCCTGCATCAATTAAGGACAAGAAGACACATTGGCCTGAAGTGCCGTGAGTCTCCCCCACCAAAGTCATACACTGAACTCATGTGTCATACACTGAACTCATGCGTCATACACTGAACTCAGCAGCTCTTTGTAGAAGACACAACATTGGTAAACGAGCAAGTGCTTGCCGATTTTGTGTTTTTACACAAAACTTGCCAAAATAAGTAGCCTGGTTATGTCTTGCAGAAGGGACTTGATTGCTATGCATTGCTGCAAGGACCATGATGATTTACCTGACACTCCTAGCCAGCCTGGTCTTTCTCCTAGAACGAGCCATCCAATGACGCTTGTTATTGCAGGACTCTGTATGTATAGTACGCAATTTGCAAGTGTCAAAACGTGTGCATTGTCAGACTGTTCAAAAATGTAGCATGTGCAAAGCCTTCATTATCTTGGTAGTAATTTCCCGTCTAATGCATCTCACGAACGTTCAAAACAGAAGCGAAAATGGTTATTGATTTCATTTGCCCCAGAACGCGGTCAGGCAGCGTTTAGAGTCCACCGACACTACAAGATTGGCACGAGTTGTGAAGCGATGCTGAACGCACTATATAATGCAAGGCCACCGCCGACCCAAGTGCCTGCGTAGATGTAGACAAGGTTGGAGCACAATTAGGGGGAAGTAATTGCAAAAGCTCTTCAATCCTTAGCGCTTTTGCTTGCTGCATGACTTCAGGCTTAACAGTGTGATAAAATAAGCGCACCAAATTTTCCACAGCCATATAAAACAGCCCAGTAGCTGCAAACCCAAAAAAGCCTCGACCAACTGCAAAATGAGAAAGGTTTTGACGTATACAAGAAATGTTTGCAATTTTTATTGATGTTCAATCAATTTGTAGCCTAGATTATTGACAAAACAATCTTTGTTTTGCTTTGCTTTGTGCAGTGCATGCATAAGAATGCAGTGACTTTAATTACGTAGCCTAGATCATTAACAAAACTATCTTCATCTTGCTTTATTTTGCCGTGTGCATCCGCAGTGCATGCACAATGCAGTGATCGTAAATACATAGCCCAGATTATTGGCAATCTTTATTATGCTTTGTGCATGCGCAGTGCATGCACAAAGCAGTGATCCGCCCACCCAGGTATGGAAGGTGGCGGGTGTCAGTCCAGAGCTTAAGCTGGCCTGCTGTATATGCAATCACTGTCCACAGAAAGATGGAGATGACACTACTGACGCCCAAGATTTCAAACGGAGGAATCTGCAGCATGATTTTGAATGGGTTACATTAGAGTACACATGGACAAATAGCAGAGAACAGATTATAGCTACACCAAGATCATATTGTAAATGGGAAGTTTGGCTTCCCATTTACAATATGAGAGAACAGATTATAGCTACACCAAGCTCTAATACCATAGGAAAAGGATATCCCGACCTCTGCTGCTTAGGAACGAAGGTACCTAGATTTCAAGCAATCTCGCTTTCTCTGTTGCAAGGCTGATTTCCTGATGTTGCGAAGGCTTTTTCTAGAATAGTACAAGCCAGATGCTTTGCGTGGACACCAGTATCGTGTAAACAGCGTCACTGCCGTCTGTTGGATTGACATTTGAGCAGTGTTTTAGAATGCACAGAAGATGAAGCAAAGAAGCAAGACGTACTTTCATTCACGGTAACTTGAAAAAGGAAGCACGGACTTTGAGCAAAGAAAACATCACCCGGCTCACCTGCCTCTGTAAAAGAAACTTTACAACCAGGGCAGAGACGGCAAAACACAGGGCTGCGAGAGAGACGCAGGTCGCCCCGTTGGACCATGTGAACTCTTGGAGCTTCCTTTTTATGTGCGCGTGTGTGTGTGTGTGAGAGTGTGTGTGTGTGTGTGCGTGTGTGTGTTTGTGTGTGTGCGTGTATGTGTGTGTGTGTGCGTGCGTGTGTGTGTGTATATGTGTGTGCGTGTGTGTGTCATATAAAATTCCCTGTACAGATGCACATGTTTCATGAAACATGAAACGAAATCAAATGTCACTGAAACGATCCATCCTGACCAATGCAGTCTAAAATGGTTGCTTGCAGTGTAGTCTCAATTACATGGCTCCTGCATGCAATTTTTGACCTCCTTTACTTCGCGTGCACATGTGTAGCTGGTGGCATATCATGTCATCCACGAGTAATAAGAAACGTGATTTTTGAAACAATGGTTTCCTTGATTGCTTTCACTCTCCTCTTACTTGGCCATCTGCGCGCAATGAGACCACAGGCCGGATGCCGCTTTTAACTTCCCAGCATGCTGTTGTTGCAGCCTGCCCCCATCCACTACAGCAGCTCCTTCGTTATCATCAGCAGCGCCATTGTCGCCAGCAGGCGGCGGCTCCGTGGCTGTTTCCTGATCACTCGCTGGCTCGATGACCCTCTGCTGAAATTTGCCGCTGTCCTTCTGTGCAATGTTCTCCTCAACATCAGCGCTGTGCTGCTGCTGCTCTCTAGCGAGCGGCACTCTCAAACTGTCGCTACTCTTTGTGCGCCTCATTCGTCTAAATTTAAATAAATATTCGGTTGACTTGGTAAACTAGGGCAGGATGCAGGCTGAGGCACCTCCTTGTCCCGAAGCCCTGCCTTTATTCCTATAAAAGCGAGGCACGTCCTAGTAATCAAATTAGTAGCAAATAATATTGGAGTGACAATTGAGCCTCGTCAAACGCACCTTTGAAATTAATCAAGCCTGTAGAGTCAACGCTCCTGCGGGACACAGAATAATTATAATCCTAGCCAAACTTTCCAGTCCTCTCTCGTGTCATTGGACCATTCTTCAGGTAAGGCTAGTCAGAAGCATCGTTTTTAAACACATCAACGCACCCTCACCTCACATGCAGATAATTACACATGCTTATTGGTTGTTTTTATTAAGGAGCCTGTGAATTTCCCCCAGACCCCTCTCATCATGCATGCATGCGTGCACAAATCACTGACAAGCTTGTGTGCTGATGAAAACAGCAGTTTTACCGTATTGCATATTGCATGCACTTAATCTTTTCACGTGGCAGACATGCAAGCTTACCTCTCTTCTGATAATCATTCAGCCAGAGCGCCTAATATGTTTAACTAGTCAGCAGTCATCAAACAAATTATGTATCAACTGGATTTGTCACATAACCACAAAGCTGCTGTACCTGCGCAGGCTTTCAATCCTAAGGGTCATCACACAAAACACACACAATCATGCCAACGGCAGCAGCTGCGGATGACGGCACCATTACATCTGAGGCTTGTGCCATCGAGCGCTTGCCTGATGAGGTGAGTAGTTGTATACTTACAGGTTGTTGTTTAAATAGATACCTACAAGTTGTCTGAGTAGTATACTTACAAGTCGTCTGAGTAGAAAATTGCATCGGATGCTGCATCAGACCATCCTTGTCTGCTTGGAATTAAAGCATGAACTAAGGGAGTTGCAGGGGAGTGCAAGGTCGATTTCCATAGAGACTGGATAAAGGACCAGCTGGAAGTCCTATTAGAATTGCACATGCAAAGCCAACAAATAAATTCAATTGGCTGTGACCCTCCTTGGCCGTCCAGGCATGTTCAATTCTCTTTCTGGGGTTGAAATTTGGTGGGGATTACTGCTTGGTCACTTTTCACCTTAACCTTGTTCACCTTGACACATGTCCACTTAGGCCTGGTACAGACATAACTGATAACATAATTATAAAGCAAATTTAAACCTGCCCCTGAATATCCAGACATAAATAAGGTATGCATGCACTTTTGTGCAAAATTGCATCACATAAGTCACTCGTCTGCAAGAACTGGAGTTCATTTGCAAGCAGATACCTTAGCAGGCTCCTAGCAAGGAATATACAGCGGCATAAAAACATCATAGGTGCATTCACCTCCACAAGACACTTTTGCGTGTGACCAAATTCATGGATGCCAAAATTACGACAATGGCACATTTGGCCAACAGCATATGAAATATGACTTTACTATAATATCACTGAGCACTTTGACTACTATGTTCCTAGCATGTGAGAATGCTAAAACCTGTAGGAGCTGAACCTTCTGCTCTGTGTCTTTTGCATTATGAGATGGCGTGAAATATCTACGAGAAAAAAAGGGCAACACCAAATAAAAGCAAGATCTCTAGAGGGATAGGGGTGATGCGCTATGCTTCACTCTAAGAACTGGAGTTCAAAGGTGACACTCTGAACTCAGCAGTTACAGGCGCCAATTATAAGCCATAGCGCCTTTCGTTGGAAGCGCTTGCCAACGCAATCTCAGCTTGGAAAGAGGGAATCAAAGTGGTCATATTTGACTTGATATGCATTAAGTACAGAGATTTTTGTTTTCCTTGCACTTTTACAATTATGCTTGATTATAGCCAGACACACAGACTACATATTCGCCATTGTTATTTCTTTCTTGGCACACACACATACCCAAATAACACAGGTTACAGCCAGACACACAGACCATACATTCGCCATTGTTATTTCTTTCTTGGCACACACACACCCAAATAACATATTTGTAATGTATTTTATATGTATTTCTTAGAGGGGGGACACTGGGGGAAGTAAAAAACTGCTCCCTTTGCATTCAAGGGCTCACTTGCAACTTCATCAAATTGGACCTAGTCTAGCTGAAGCTGAGCACCACCAGCGGAAACAGTTACCATGATAGCATGTATTCAGATCTAGTTAAGTTGCCCTTTGAAGCTGAGCACCACCATTTGGTTGCATTTGAAGCTGAGCACCACCAACAGAAACAGTTACCATGATAGCATGTATTCAGATCTAGTTAAGTTGCCCTTTGAATCTGAGCACCACCATTTGGTTGCATTTGAAGCTGAACACCACCAGCGGAAACAGTTACCATGATAGCATGTATTCAGATCTAGTTAAGTTGCCCTTTGAAGCTGAGCACCACCATTTGGTTGCATTTGAAGCTGAGCACCACCAACAGAAACAGTTACCAGGACAGCATGTATTCAGATATAGTTAAGTTGCCCTGCGTACAAATTCATCGTACGCATCATCGTACGCATCATCAAATGGGACCAAACGCACACAAAAGACACTTTGTACCCGGTATGGTGCAATCTATGGGGAAATGATGTGTTGAATTGTATTCTTGTATTTCTCGCCAACCTCCTGGTCAATTCACTTCACATGATGTATTATAACAAAAACTAGTTTACTTTGTCCATGCTTTTATTATAAAAAAAACAGCGCAGGCAGCATAAGCCATCCTACACATTAGCAGGGAAAGGTAGGGAAGTAGGGAAGTAGGGAAGTAGGGAAGTAGGGAAAAGTGCCACTTCTATACCTGGTACCATAAAACTCCTCAACCATGCATTTTAACTGTGTCCCACTCCTTACAAATGCAGATGCTTTTGCAGGCGCTCTGTAATGTGGCTTTTATACTTTTAAATGTGTCCCACTCCTTGCAAACGCAGATGCTCCTGAAAGTGCTCTCTAACGTGGCTTTTATACTTTAAATGTGTCCCACTCCTTGCAAACGCAGATGCTCCTGCAAGTGCTCTCTAACGTGGAGAGCCCCGCAGATTTGAGCGCCTTCTTTTGTACTTACCACAGAATGGCGCAACGTTTTGCTGAGGACCCTGTCTTGGCAGCCCAATGGATCCTTACGTGTTAAACAAGAATGAGGCTCAATGCACGCACGGTGGATCCTGTATGCGAGGCTGCACGCCAAGCTGTACTATGAGGCAGGTCATGTCACAAGGGGGTGTTGATTCTATACTTCATGTGTTGCGAATGGCTGGGCACCTAGCGAGTGTGAATTTCCCCGGCGACTACGGCCTTTCCACTACACCGCTGAAATATGCGGCGCAAAGGATATGTTCTAGTTGTGAAGGTGCTCCAGAACCCTAAGGTGCGTGCTGACAGCCGGGGAGCCACGTCTGCTCTGAGTAAAGCTGCAGAACTCAACCAAGTAGACTGCCACACCAAAAGTCTCTTCTCCTCTCCTCCCCTCCCCATCACCAGTGATGAGTTTGAATGCAAGAAGTAGCGGGGAGCTACCTGCTTTGCATACTGCTGCCTTTCATGCGCACCCAGAAGCAGTGCACATGTTGATGGCTCATGGTGCTGACTGCACGGTGCGTGCACGTGGCAGAACTCCGTTGCACTATGCGTGCGCTTCTCTTGACAGAGGCCCACTTAGAGCAGACGTGTTACGTGCATTACTAAGCTCATCCACCGGTATTGGCGTCATAGATGCAAGAGTACAGATTTACGTTATGCTGACACTCCATTTTCATTGGCAGAGTCAAAGTGTTTGTGTGAGTGTTGCCGAGTTCTTCGCCAATATGGGTCTTTGGATGCACACATCGCTGCACAAGTTTGAGTTGCACTTCAATCACGATTGATTACAGTTGTTAAAGGTGCGCTTTGACTAGCTGAGGCCTAATATGTCTAACAACGCTGCAGCATGGAATACCACGCAGCTAGTCTTCGTTTCCTATCTGCTTGGCTTGACAAGGATGATGCAGCTACGAGTATGCGTACAGTTAAGGATACGTTGCTTTGCACTGCCAAATGCTGAAGTCCTTCTTGGCTCATCCATTTTGGCTCCCTTTTAATAGGCAGTTCTAGTTGGATGCCGGACGCGTGAAGAGTAGATTAATGAGTCGTGTAACATCATGCCAGATGATCTGATTAGTTTTTACCGCAAGGCAATGCCGTTTTAATTTGCTTTACCATGTTTGATCCTGTTTAGAAAACGGGCACGAGTACAATTCATTGGCAATGATCAACCAAACCTGAAGAGCAGGGCCATTTTGTAATAGAGCCTAGAAAAGAACATGAAAAAGGAAAGATGAAACTACGCAGGCAGTGAAAACCACTCCCCCCATTAATTAAGAAAAAGCAGCCGCTTTGGTACCGAGTACCGTAAATCTCCTTATCATAAACATACTGCAATCGCCTTGCTCTCTTTGAAAGTACAGGAGTCAACTAATAGCAATGAGGTCCAGCACCAAAAACAGTATTTCACTAGTGCTAATTTCACACCAAAGCAAAACACACACACAGAGACGAATGCAAATCTGGCAAATTGCCAAGAATAAAATATAACAGGCACGACAGTGCAACCTGGTGGGACTAAGATACAGATACTTGCTCATCTGTATCAAACCTATACTGGCATTGAACACCACTCACCACAATCATTAAGGAGTAGGAGCCTCTTCATTTTCGTAAATCATAAAAATCCTCCACCAAAGAAAAGAATAGAAAAGGTCAATAGGGATCAAGTGGGTTGCAGGCTTGGCCTACAAACCGGCTCCTGCTGAAAATGGGTAATAGGACTGGTAAGGGGGCCCTGGTATGGACAAGTTTGGCAGGGTAACTAAAAGAATGAACATGAAGCTTGGAAGCAAAATTTTTAACTTTTTGAGAATCAAGACCCCCCAGCGGGTGATTGTTGTAGATGGTGCCACCCACTCCCAAAAGGATGGTGTGAAGGGTGACCAAGGCTCCTTGAAGGATGGAGCAGAGACCTTTGTGCTGTTCTTGTGCGGCGCTCAGCTGGTTCTCAGGTCTAGTGTCCTCACAGTACTTGATCTCGATGAGGTGAATGTCACGTTGAAGAATGCTGAGATGTCTTGGTCGGTGCTGTCTGGGGAAGGTGGATCTGCTGATGGCCGGCGGTGCTGTCGAGGTGTTTCCAGTCTCCTCTATTTGCCCCTGCCACTCCAAAGAAACCGCCCCCCTTCATTGCTAGTCTGTTGCTTTCTTTGTTTTTGTGAAGATGGGAGCAGTCAGTTCTACAATATCTGGACGGCTTGAGGAAAACCTGTTGATCCTTTTCAAATCGTACAAGTATTATCTCCGGTGGCTTACAAGCTCAAATTGCCTTCCTCTATGAAGTGCCACCCCGTTTTTCACATCAGCCTTTTAGGGCCAGCAGACACTGGATCTGTTTAGCTTCCAGGAAGAGAGCGGTCGGCACCGCCGCCTCTTTTGTGTTGACAACAACCAAGCATATATTCCCATACAAATCCCCAACGACCAGCATCGTCACACAGGTCATCACCTCAACCGTATGCACAAGATTGCTCACACTCGCAAATACAGGATTTTCAGCAGCCAGCAGCGGACAGCCAAGGACAGCTCCAGCCCAGGAACAGCAAAGAAATAGACGAGCTCCTCGATGGCTAAGTTCTTAGTCAGTTTTAATATTGGGAGCCTGAACACAATTGTTTTCCCCTTCCCCTTCTGCTTTTGCTTATTTCAAGTTATGCTGGTGACATTTTAGAGGGGGGGATTATTGCAACGTTTGGGTTGCAGTTAGGAATTTTCTGAGCTGGTTATTAATCCTTGCCTTTTGAACACTGAACCTGCCAGTTTCTGGGCTTATTAATTGGTATTTGACACATCAGTCCGCTGATGGTTGAGAGTGTGAGGGCCTTTGACCCAGCTGTGTAGTTGGTTTCCCCGCTCAGCAAACTGCCCGCTCTGTGGTGCTCTCTGGTGAGAGACCACTGTAACAATGCAATTTCAGGGATGCCAAAAATACTTTTCTTCCGTCCAATCCCTCTCTCTTTGCCTTATTTCCCATTAACTTTCCCTTCTTTAATCAGCATAGTAGGGAGTTTGCTATCTCTCTTGACCTATGTAATACCCTCAAAGTCCCCACTGTTACACACTGAACTCAGCCGTCACAGGTGACGATTGAAGGCCGCAACGCTTTCTTATGAAAGCGCTTGCAAAAACAATTTCAGGAAAGTAAGAGGGAATCAAAGTGGTCAGGTATAATGTACAGGGATGGTTGTTTTCCTAGGACCTTAACAATTATGCTTGGTAAAGAAAAACAACCGGACCACAAATTCGTCATTTTTTATTCTTTGACACACCAAAGTAGCATAGTTGTAATGTATGACTTATATGTTTATCAGAGGGGGGAAGTAACAATAGCTCCCATTGCATGTATGTGTGTGTTTGTTTGTGTGTGTGAGAGAGTGTGTGTGTGTGTGTGTTTTGTGTGTGTGAGAGTGAGTGTGTGTGTGTGTGTGCGTGTGTTTGCGTGTGTGCGTGCGTGCGTGTGTGTGTGCGTGATTGTGTGTGTGCATGTGTGTGTATGTGCGTGTGTTTGGTGTGTGTGTGTGCGTGTGTGCGTGCGTGCGTGCGTGTGTGTGCGCACGTGTGCGCACGTGTGTGTGTGCGGGCATGTGTGTGTAGTGTGTTTGTGTGTGTGTGTGTGTTTGCGTGCGTGTGTGTGTGCGTGTGTGTGTGCATGTGTGTGCGTGCGTGTGTGTGTGTGTGTGCGCGTGTGTGTGTATGTGTGCTTGTGTGTTTGTGTGTGTGTGTGTGTGCACGTGTGTGTGTGTGTATGTGTGTGTGTGTGCGTGTGCGTGTGCGTGTGTGTGTGCGTGTGTGTTTATGTGTGTGTGTTTGTGTGTGTGTG
>Ga0307968_1002151_pt1 | contig 16346 bp, 14 predicted proteins | sample OrgLakmetagen650_FD_201834 | JGI IMG/M metagenome (GOLD analysis project Ga0307968, IMG submission 201834) | Saline water microbial communities from Organic Lake, Antarctica - #650 | ecosystem: Environmental > Aquatic > Non-marine Saline and Alkaline > Saline | place: Antarctica: Organic Lake... | reverse complement strand
CACACACACACACACATACACACACACACACACACACACACACACACACACACACACACACACACACACACACACACACACACACACAGACACACGCACGCACGCACGCACACACACACACGCACGTACGCACGCAAGCTCGCACGCATGTAGACAGGCAGGCAGGGACGCGCACACGCACGCATGCTTGCTCGCACGCATGCACGCATGCTCGCTCGCACGCACGCACAAGGGAATCACTGTACTCATTCATTCTTCCAGGCCCTTCTTGCAAGCGCCATTCGAGCCTAGTCCAAGCCAGCCGGGCTCTTGCTGTCCCTAAACCATCTGTGGGGGAGTGCTACGAAGTCGAATGCTCGCGTTTAGCCCTTGAGGGAAAGGTGTGCCTTTTATTTTGACCGCTTATTTCCTAAATCTTGCAATTAACTGCTCACACACTCAGCCCCAGCTCGTGCTGTATTCAATGCTGTACACAATACATCGCTCCGCGCAGGGCGTGTGCCTGTTGCCCCCCTCCAACTTTGTCATTTTGTGCAGCAGGTAGGGTTCCGTACTTATGTGGTTGAAAACCTCCAGGTCAGGCATGTACTCTGTGACGATCCTGGACGAATGTATTTTGTGCATACCCTGCTAGTATGTAAGGCTCTTTTTTTAGAACCTTGCTGGGTGTTCGATCTATGTAAAGCGCCTTGCTTGCAAGTAAGCATGCCTGGTTGAGAGCCGAAGCCTGTCTTGTTTAAGTTTAATTCTGTGGGGATAGGGCACTTTCCTGCTTGAGTTCCATTGCTTTGCTTATAAATAGGGTTGGCCAGAACCGTATATATACACCGTATATGACCGTATATTCGGTGATTTCCCTGCCAAAAATACCGTATATACACCGTATATATATGGTTCTGGCCAACCTTACTTATAAATTTCAAGGGCTGGTTACGTGTCATGACCCGTACATTTGTACGTCAATTTTCCAGCAGAGATATTGTCTTGTCAGGTGTTTGCAAACATGTCTTGACTGGCCCAAGCATGTCTTGACTGGCCCAAACATGTCTTGACTGGCCCAATTTTCCAGCAGAGATATTGTCTTGTCAGGTGTTTGCAAACATGTCTTGACTGGGTAAAGCATGTCTTGACTGGCCCAAACATGTCTTGACTGGCCCCAACATGTCTTGACTGGCCCAAACATGTCTTGACTGGCCCAATTTTCCAGCAGAGATGTTGTCTTGTCAGGTGTTTGCAAGCATGTCTTGACTGGCTTAAGCATGTCTTGACTGGCCCAAACATGTCTTGACTGGCTTTAGCATGTCTTGACTGGCCCAAACATGTCTTGACTGGCCCAATTTTCCAGCAGAGATATTGTCTTGTCAGGTGTTTGCAAACATACTCTCGATGTCTTGACTGGCCCAATATCCATCCAGCACGTGGAGGGCGCTGCATGTACTTGCAACGCAAATTTTCGGCACGTGCAGGGCGGTGCATGTTCTTGCAAAGCAATCATCACTAGGGTTGGCCAGAACCATATATATACGGTGTGTATATGGTATTTTTAACAGGTAAATCACAAAATTTACGGTCATATACGGTGCATATATACTGTTCTGGCCAACCCTAATCATCACACGTTACCATACACAGTTCCAAGCAACGCAACTTTTAATGTTCTGCACCATGCAGGGCGCTGCGTGTACTTGCAAATTACTCATTACATATGCACACAGTTCCAAGCAACGCAACTTTCTCTGTTCTGCACCACGCAGGGCGCTGCGTGTACTTACAAATTACTCATTACAAATTCACACAGTTCCAAGCAACGCAACTTTTTATGTTCTGCACCACGCAGGGCGCTGCGTATACTTGCATGACTCACTACAAATTCACACAGTTCTAAGCAACGCAACTTTTTCTGTTCTGCACCAGGCAGGGCACTGCATGTTCTTGCAAGTTACTCATTACACACTGCCACACACAGTTGTAAGCAACGCAACTTTTTCTGTTTTGCACCACGCAGGGCGCTGCGTGTACTTGCAAATTACCCATTACAAATTCACACAGTTTTAAACGATGCAACTTTCTCTGTTCTGCACCACGCAGGGCGCTGCCTGGGGAGAATCTCGTTGCTGTGGTGACCTCTGTCAAAAAAGGTGTGACGTCATAGGCGGGCGGTGTGGGCGTGTGACATTAAATAGAAGCATAAGAGCTTATTAAGGGGAGATGAGGGAAGGAGACGTAGTAGCGGACAACAATGAAAGATAACAACAAAAAAATGAATCTTGGCAGGCAAATAACATGAAACAAATTGGATGTATTGCGCTGGTCAAATTTTATTTGCTAAGTCTCACAAATGCTCTGATCAAACAGGCTACGCCGAGGCACGCAAGTGCTCTACCATCGCTTTCCGTCACAATAATGTGCCCCTGCACACACATGTTCTGATCAATCAGGCAATGCTGAGGCACGCAAACGCTTTATCATCGCTCCCCATCACAATTATGTGCCCCTGCACACACATGATCTGATTAATCAGGCTATGCTGAGGCACGCAAGTGCTCTACCATCGATCTCCATTACAATAATGTGCCCCTGCACACAAATGTTTCGACCAATCAGGCTACGCTGAGGCACGCAAACGCTCTACCATCGCTCTCCATCACAATTATGTGCCCCTGCACACACATGATCTGATTAATCAGGCTATGCTGAGGCACGCAAACGCTTTATCATCGCTCTCCATCACAATGATGTGCCCCTGCACACAAATGTTTTGATCAATCAGGCTACGCCGAGGCACGCAAGTGCTCTACCATCGCTCTCCATCACAATTATGTGCCCCTGCACACACATGATCTGATTAATCAGGCTATGCTGAAGCACGCAAGCGATCTACCATCGCTCCCCATCACTTTGCCGTGCCCCCACCCTGCCCACATTTTGGACCCTGTGGAGGGTGTACGTTGCAGGTAAGGTGGTGAGGCACAAGCGCACACACACACACACGCACACGCACACCTACACACACACGCACACACACACACACACACACACACAAACACACACACACAACACTCACACTCACACGCACACACACAGACGCACACATAGTTACGTACACATGTATGCATGCACATGCACACGCACATACACATATAATTAAATGTACAAACACACATACACAAAGAAAACACACCACTTTGTAGTGCCTTCGTCATACCCACATTTCAAACAATGCAGACACAAACACGTACATGCACAAAACACACAAAACACGATACAAATACAAAGACACGCAAACACAAACACGTTTACGCACGTACACATGCCCTTGCACATGAGTGCGTGCCGCGCTAGTGCATGCATACACGGACATTGCAGGACGGTATACATATATATATATATATATATATATATACAGGGATGGGTCATACGGCGTAGGCGTATTATACGTTGTATCGTATTTATCACGTATTTAACCATATTTCAAATTGCTCCGTATAATACAATTTTGGGCACTAAACGAAGTCCGTATGACCCATCCCTGTATATATATTTACCAGCCACCAATCTTGCACGTGTAAAGTGTGGTTGTACCAGCATCATGCCAAAACTTTTGCAAGGCACAAGTACATTAGCCACTTGTTTACAGATCACAACTCACAGCTTGCGCTAATCTGCCGTAAATTTTGGACATGAAGCTGCATATAGAGTGTTTCTGTATATGAAGCTGCAAATATATAAAGCGTTTCTGTACATGATGCTGCATATACAGCTGGAAATAGATCCCTGACTCAAGCTCTGACTGACCCTAAGCTTTCGCCATTTCTGTACATGAAGCTGCATACATAGCATCTCTGACTCAAGCCTTGACTGACGCTTTGCAGTCACTGGATTACGATGCGCAGCTGCAAGAGAAACAAAATCAGGTAGGCAAGTATGTGTGTGTGTGTGTGCGTGTGTGTGTTGTGTGTGTGCGTGTGTGTGTATGTGTGTGTTTGTGTGCGTGCGCATGTGTGTGTGTATGTGTGTGTTGTACATCTGCTGGCATGCCTCCTCTTGCGGCACCTGTCAATCAGTTAGGCGCCCATGTCTTAGATCAAGAAACAAGAATACAAGAACAAAATTGTGCAAGCCATGAAAACAACTCTATGCACGAACAAACTGTGCAAGCCATGAGAACAATTCAAACAAATTGTGCAAACCGTGAAAACAATTCAATAGGGTTGGCCAGAACCATATATATACGGTGTATATACGGTATTTTTGGCAGGGAAATCATCCATTATACGTTCATATACGGTGTATATATACGGTTCTGGCCAACCCTACAATTCAATGCAAGAACAAAATGGTGCAAGCCATGAAAACGATTCTCCACTTTTATTTGGGATAAAGCCCCACAGATACCACCCTGAATCGATTCGTAGGGATTGGATGAATTATTGCATTGCAAAGCTGATTCCATGGAGGTAGTGCACAGTAAACTGCAGGCAGACGTGTGTAGATTACAACTGACAGGGGAGTGATTTTCATGGCCTGTTTATTTCTTTACACAGTAAACAGTATGCAGTGCACAGTAAACTGCAGGCAGACGTGTGTAGATTACAATTGACAGGGGAGTAGTTTTCATTGCCTGTTCAGTTTTTCTGTTTCTCTTCTTACACAGTAAACAGTAAGCAGTGCACATTAATCTGCAAGCAGACATGTGTAGGAAAAGGGGACTGTGATTGGTATGCTTAGTGCTTGGGCCAACATAATTCCCTTGTACACCTAACCAATATATGACAGTGCTGAGAGAGCACATGGTAGATGCAGGGGTTTGTGCGCATAACACGTAACGCATGCTGATCAGGAAAGGCTCCCACTCCTGTATGCTTGAATTTCGAGCTGCTCAAAATTTTGTATGAATGAACACAAGTAGGAGTGCGAATGAACACAAGTAGGAGTGCGAATGTACACAAGTAGGAGTGTGAATGAACACAAGCAGGAGTGCGAATGTACACAAGTAGGAGTGTGAATGTACACAAGTAGGAGTGTGAATGTACACAAATAGGAGTGTGAATGTACACAAGTAGGAGTGCGAATGTACACATAGGAGTGCGAATGTACACAAGTAGGATTGCGAATGTACTCAAGTAGGAGTGCGGATGTACTCAAGTATGAGTGCGGATGTACACAAGTAGGAGTGCGGATGTACTCAAGTAGGAGTGCGGATGTACACAAGTAGGAGTGCGGATGTACACAAGTAGGAGTGTGAATGTACACAAGCAGGAGTGTGAATGTACACAAGTAGGAGTGTGATTGAACACAAGTAGGAGTGTTTGTATAAATGTAGACAAGTAGGAGTGGTAGGCGTATCTAATGATCTGGGTTGGCCAAAACCATATATATATACAGTGTAAATACCGTATTTCTGGCAGAAAAATCACCAAATATACGGTCATGTACAGTGCATATATACGGCTCTGGCCAACTTTACGACTAACGATACAGCTTTGAATCATTAGTTATCCTCGGTAACCATCTGCAGGTTGCAGGTGACGTACGTGTTGAATTGTGTGAGGTTATCTGCAGGTTGCGCAGAAAATGAATTGTTTGGAAAATTCTGCAGGCGACGCAGGCGTTGGATTGTGTGAGGATACTTTTAACTGACGCAGACGTTGAATTGTCTGGGAAAACCTGCAAGTGACGCAGACGTTGGATAGTGTGGGAATACTTTAAACTGACACAGACGTTGAATTGTGTTGGAAAACCTGCAAGTGACGCAGACGTTGAATTGTGTGGGATACCTGCAGGTTGCACAGACACTGAAGCGTGTGGGAAAGTTGGAGGGGGTTGACAGCATCATGCAGCCCATCATCGGCTGCTCTGTGGAAAGCAGTAGCCAGGACAAAACCCGCAATTACGGCAGCAGCATAAGCAGCAGCGGCAGCAGCAGCAAGGATAAAGACAGGAATGGGGGCATTAATGTTGCATACGATAGCAGCAGTAGTTACAGCAGCAGCAGCAAGAACAAAAGTAGTGGGAGCAGCCCTGTAGCATCCAATAGCAGCAGCAGCAGCAGCAGCAGCAGCATAGACAAAGACAGTAATGGGAGCAGTAATGCAGCATCCGATAGCGGTACCACCAGCAGCAGCAGCAGCAGCAGCAAGGGCAGAGACAGGAATGGGAGCAGTAATGCAGCACCCAATAGCGGTACCAGCATCAGTGGCAACAAGGGCAGAGACAACAGTGGTGACATTCAGGCACGCGTCAAGGACAGCGGCATTTTTTCATACCGGAACAAGATGCAATTCACATTCAGCAGCTTGTGCTGGGACCCTGCTGCTTTAGGTGCGCCCTTGAGAATGATGCAGAGTGATGCAGTGTGGCCACACTGGTGCAAGGTGATGCAGAGTGATGCAGTGTGATGCAGAGTGATGCAGTGTGATGCAGAGTGATGCAGAGCAATGCAGAGTGATGCAGAGCGATGCAGAGTGATGCAGAGTGATGCAGAGTGATGCAGAGTGATGCAGAGTGATGCAGTGTGATGCAGAGTGATGCAAAGTGATGCAGAGTGGTGCAGAGCGATGCAGAGTGGTGCAGAGCGATGCAGAGCGATGCAGAGTGATGCAGAGCGATGCAGAGCGATGCAGAGCGATGCAGAGTGATGCAGAGAGATGCAGAGTGATGCAGAGTGATGCAGAGTGATGCAGAGTGATGCAGAGTGATGCAGAGTAATGCAGAGTGGTGCAGAGCGATGCAGAGTGATGCAGAGTGATGCAGAGTGATGCAGAGCGATGCAGAGCGATGCAGAGTGATGCAGAGTGATGCAGAGTGATGCACTGTGATGCAGAGTGATGCAGAGTGATGCAGAGTGGTGCAGAGCGATGCAGAGTGATGCAGAGCGATGCAGAGCGATGCAGAGTGATGCAGAGTGATGCAGAGTGATGCAGAGTGATGTAGTGTGATGCAGAGTGATGCAAAGTGATGCAGAGTGGTGCAGAGCGATGCAGAGCGATGCAGAGTGATGCAGAGCGATGCAGAGTGATGCAGAGCGATGCAGAGCGATGCAGAGTGATGCAGAGTGATGCAGAGTGATGCAGAGTGATGCAGAGTGATGCAGAGTGATGCAGAGTGGTGCAGAGCGATGCAGAGTGATGCAGAGTGATGCAGAGTGATGCAGAGTGATGCAGAGCGATGCAGAGTGATGCAGAGTGATGCAGAGTGATGCAGAGTGATGCAGAGCGATGCAAAGCGATGCAGAGCGATGCAGAGTGATGCAGAGTGATGCAGAGTGATGCAGAGTGATGCAGAGTGATGCAGAGCGATGCAGAGCGATGCAGAGCGATGCAGAGCGATGCTGAGTGATGCTGAGTGATGCAGAGTGATGCAGAGTGATGCAGTGTGATGCAGAGTGATGCAGAGTGATGCAGAGTGATGCAGAGCGATGCAGTGTGATGCAGAGTGATGCAGAGTGATGCAGAGTGATGCAGAGTGATGCATAGCGATGCAGTGTGATGCAGTGCTGGGACCCTGCTGCTCCAGGTGCGCCCTTGAACCAAATACTGACTGCTAAGAGATACCGAAGAAGTATGTCGGACCCCGGCTTTGAACGCAAACATGGACGTGATTTAATGTGCCAGGACTGGCTGCTCCAGGTGCGCCCTTAAAAACAATGCTGGTTGCTAAGAAAAATATGCCAGACCTTGGATTTGAATGCAGGTAAGGGCGCGATTCAATGTGCCAGAATTTGAATTGCAGAATTTGAATTGCAGATAAGGGCGCGATTCAATGTGCCAGACCTTGGCTTTGAATGCAGATAAGGGCGCGATTCAATGTGCCAGAATTTAAATGCAAATAAGGGCGCGATTCAATGTGCCAGGGCTGGCTGCTGCAGGTATGCTCTTGAAGTCATGTCTAGGTTACGTGCGGTGTTACAAAAGCACTAGACCAAAAGGGGTTACAAGGGGTTACAAGGATGGCCTACAGCCCGAGACTCTGGCTGATGGCTAGACCAAAAGTACCAAAAATAATCCAGTGGTTGGATGCCTCTTAGGCACCTTCCTGTAAGGAACGGTTAAATTTGCACCCCATCCTCGTGGCCTCTTTGCGCACTCTGCACATTCGCAACCCTAGGGATGCATGTGCCCTTTCTTACCGACTCCATTAAGGAGCGGTTAAATTTGCACCCCATCCTAGTGGCCTCTTTGCGCACTCTGCACACTCGCAACCCTAGGGTTGCATGTGCCCTTTCTTACTGACTCCATTAAGGAGCGGTTAAATTTGCACCCCATCTTAGTGGCCTCTTTGCGCACTCTGCACACTTGCAACCCTAGGGTTGCATGTGTTCTTTCTTACCGACTCCATTAAGGAGCAATTAAATTTGCGCCCCATCCTAGTGGCCTCTTTGCGCACTCTGCACACTTGCAACCCTAGGGTTGCATGTGCCCTTTCTTACCGACTCCATTAAGGAGCGGTTGAATTTGCACCCCATCCTAGTGGCCTCTTTGCGCACTCTGCACTCTCGCAACCCTGACATTGCATTAGTTGCATTCAGTCAGACATTGCCTTCAGTCAGACGTGCATTGAGTGCAGGGGGGTGTTGAGGTTTATATCAGAGGTCTTACATCCTATTGGCAAACCTCAACAGGGGGAACTCACACTGACCCTTGGAGTTTTTCTGATGTTAAGACGTTCCTGATGTTAAAATGTTCCTGATTAAAATGTTCCTGATGTTAAAATGTTGCTGCACATTGGACGTTTGTGAATACCTGTCTATTCACATGTACAGCCAACCCTGCTCCCATGGCCTACAAAGGAATTTTTACATGCAAATGCGCAGTAACAGTGTGTTTCCAATGTTTTTGAATAATTCAGAATAAATCCCTCAAATTGATCACGTTTGAATTAATCACGCCTGAATTAATCACCCTGCGTTTCCAATGAACGTGATAAATTAATAAATATTGTAATGCTTAGGGGATGGCCAATATGGCTAGAACCAAATTTTATCTTGGCTGAATGAAAACCCCCTGACCCTTTGCCTCATGCTGTTGAGTTTGTGGATTGGCTGTGTGACGAGGATGAGATGAGGGTGTGCAACAAGAGGACGTGAATAGCCCAGACCCTGCTTCCATTGCCACAACCTGCCACACTGCGCGGCTGCGCTGAGGCTTTGTTCTTGGAGCCTGAAGGTCTGCTGTGCCTCCTCACTGTCACCTGTTGGGGCCCTGCCTCCTCATCACTGCTGCCGATAATCACCTCGTGGTCACCCTCCTCTTCCTCACATTCGTTGAAGCTCTTGCGCCGTTCCTGGCCCCCCTCCAACCTTTGTCTCTTACCGGCCTGCTGGCCTGGAAGACATGGCGCTGCTGCTGCTGCTGCTGCTGCTGCTGCCCATGCAGAGTCCTCAAACTCCACTTGCTCCTGCGATTATCCCATCCCCAGCCCAGGGAAGAAGAGGAGGTGCCATTTGCCCACTGAACATTCCCATGGGGGAGAGGGAATAACTGGGGAGTTAGAAATGGGTTGCTAAACGGTGGTGGAACACAGAGCTTGAGCTGTCGCTGACAGCTAGGTGAACGAGCTGTGTTTTTGATCAGGAATGCTACTTGGCCCAAATTGACTGCCCGTAGAAATGCCAGGCAATCCTTGGAAGTGCTGATGAATGTCAGGAAGGGAGAGGCCTGGGCTTGCAGCACGCTGTGGGGGCGCTGGTCGGGGAGGCCTGCTTGCAGCAATCGCTGGTGGTGTATAATCAGGGTCACTTACTTAAGAGCCCTTTGTTAAAAGGCACATTATTACGCCGTACCTGAGCACCTGGAATTAATCACGAACAATTAATCGTTAACACACCCTCCTCCCCCAAGATTAAAATTGATTCAGAATTGATCACGGTATTAATCACCCATTGGTAACGCAAAACGCGATTAATTAATTGATATAGTTAATAATTAATCTTTAATCACCCTACTGGAAACGCGCCTAATTTGACAGTTATTTTCTCTAAGTGATAGTAATAACAAACAAGGAAAAGTAACATGCACTTCTGTGCGAAATTGCATTACAAAACGCCTGCAAGAACTAGAGTTATTCTGCAAGCAGATAACTCTGCAGTTATCTGCCTGCGTAGAGAGCGCATTTATACGGAGAGGTGCACCCCGGTCTTAGATGCGTCGGAAATTTCATGCTTTGACAACGGCTACCAAGCATATAAGAACTTGATGCATTTGACAACGGCTACCAAGCATAAAAGAAGGCAGCACAATGCCATGGATGGTGGTTAGACCCTCTGGACACTTTCACAGGGTTGGCCCTGTTTGGCCGGTTATAAGGGCCATGATTAATATACCTACATCGTAAACTCTGGGTGCTGCGTTGACCATGAGGCAGTGCTTTGCTCCAAAGGCGACCTTTGTCAAGAGCATGCACACATTGACAAGAGCATGCACACATTCTCAAGAGCATGCACATTGAAATTTGATTTGTCAAGAGCATGCTCACATTGAAATCCGATTTGTCAAGAGCATGCACACATTGAAATTTGATTTGTCAAGAGCATGCACCCACACATTGAAATTCGACGACCATTTGGAACAGAAGTCGTTTCACTTTGCAATAGGCTAAAACCATGTGATTTTTCAGGCATTGAAAAGTTTGCTGAGGTGTCTTTTTAATAAATATTCAGCCCTACTTCAGAGCAGAATATTAAGTTAAGAATAGTTTTGAGCAGTGTGACCAAACATTGCAAGGAACCCAGATTTGATGATGGGTGGGGTGGCAGGGGGTTTGTGCACGAAGCACAAAAAAAGCAAGGAATGCATCGCTTGGCTTGGTAACATGAATCGGTGACGGGCTGTATTGCTGCAGGGACTTTCTCGGTGGTTCAAGAGTGCTTTCTTTGCAAACGGTTGTGTTTATTTGCAGTAAGCTTTGAGTGATGCAGATAATACCTTGAGCTTGAGGTGGAGAGGCATCTGAGAGTGCATTTTGTTGAACTGTCGTGCATGGTCGTGTCTACATCCCCTCAAACTAGTGTCTTAAGTTTTTGTTTTTTTTTGTGCTGACGCTGGGATCGCCTCAAGGGTCTCTGGCGATGCACTTTTAGCGTAGCCTTCATTTGTGATGCTTGGTTTGTGCTGGGGATGTCGTGGGGGACTCTGGTGATGCACGTTTAAGGAGGTGGAGAAAAAGGACACAGGCAGCGAAAAAGGACTCGCCACATTCTAAAGGAAAGGGAGTCACTTTGAAACTGCTCCACAGAAAAGACAAAATAAACTAATTGTTGGGTCTCTCTGTATTTTCTGTTGCAGGCGGTGAGAGGTTTGAAGGAAATGCCTCTATCGATGTCCCTTCATCAGAGCACCTCGTCGTTAAAAGGTGCAGCTCCTATTCTGCTTATCATTAATTTTTAATTGGATTATGTGTTTTGTTCTTGCAATCTCCATGCATCGTATGATTTAAATGAGCCTTTAATTAAGTAGGGGTGGTTTTTATGTGATGGCATTTCATGCTGTGCTGGTTTGTACATGCCAACGTGTTGTCCTCTTAATTCCCACACCCCTTTCCCTCCTCCATTCAAACACCCCAATTGCCCCCCCCCACCCTCCATTTCCCCTGCTCTTCTAAACCCACAAAGCTGACACCACCACCACCACCACCACCACTACCACCAGCAACACCACCACCACCACCACCACACCGTTGTGTCCAGCTGTGTGTCTTGCACTCTGTGTCCCACTTGACAATTACAAACTTATGCCCAATTACGTGGCTTGGACAAGAACTTTCTCCTCAACTTATTAAAATCGTGACTTTCTTGTATCGTGTCCTGCAGAGGAGAAGCTGTACTACATCCAGAACTTTCTCCTCGACTTTCTTGTATCGTGTCATGCAGAGGAGAGGCTGTACTACAATCAAAACTTTCTCCTCGGCTTTCTTGTATCGTGTCGTGCAGAGGAGAAGCTGTACTACAACCAAAACTTTCTCCTCGACTTTCTTGTATCGTGTCATGCAGAGGAGAGGCTGTACTACAACTAGAACTTTCTCCTCGACTTTTTTATATCGTGTCGTGCAGAGGAGAAGCTGTACTACAATCAAAACTTTCTCCTCGACTTTCTTGTATCGTGTCATGCAGAGGAGAAGCTGTACTACAACCAGAACTTTCTCCTCGGCTTTCTTGTATCGTGTCGTGCAGAGGAGAGGCTGTACTACAATCAAAACTTTCTCCTCGGCTTTCTTGTATCCTGTCCTGCAGAGGAGAAGCTTTTCTCCAACCAGCACCAAAATGCCTCAAATGCCCAACGTCCTTATTCAAACCTACCTAAATGTGTAATATGTTGTCGGTATTCGCGGCTTTTACCACGCCTCCAGGGATCTTCAATGCCAATACACATGTTTGTAAGGGTAAGGAATACATTTGTCAATCGATGCCTATGCCTTGATCCTTGCTTGACGAGCTGACAAAATGTGAACGCATTACACTGTCATTTGCAATCTCCAACGCAAGCCCTTTCTTCAGCTGACTCTACAATCTTCATTATTAAACAATCACCCGCGCAAGCCCTTCCTTCATCTAGCTTTGCAATCTGCGATGCGCAACCCATTTTACGTGTGCATCTATTTCACATTTCCTCCCACAAACACTCGCACAGGCTGGTGCTTGGTTTTCTGCGTCCAGGATCGCAGCATGAAGTCTTACCTATCTCAAAGGTGCGTAGCCTTATCCTTGTATATAGGGTTGGCCAGAACCGTATATATGCACCATATATGACCGTATATCTGGTGACTTCCCTGCCAAATATGGCGTACATACACCGTATATATATGGTGTTGGCCAACCCTACTTGTATACCATTGCCCTTGTGTACTACCATACAAAAGGTATATCACCTCCCAGGAGGCAGCAGCAAGCATAACTTTTTGACGGCACGTGTCAAATCGATTAAAAAATGTATATTCGAAATCCTCTTGTCGAGAGCTTTAGATTGATGTATGTATGGGTCGAATCGGAGGGGGGGTGGAGAGGGGGGGTGTCTGAGGGGGGTCCGAGTTTTTTGGACCCCCCTTCAAAAATACTCGGCCACTCCTACAAATTTTAAATACACCAGCGGACTTTTCAGCTAAAGCCCAGTCGATTGGCACCCTTATTGGGCAAATTGGGTTAAGGGGGGGTCTGTGGACATGTCCAAAAGTCAGAGGCACACGCGCTCAGGTGCAGGCCGTGGGGTGAGTCAAGCCAATGAAGCAGGAATTTACCCCAAACTTACAGGATTGTGTCAGCGGAATTTTAAATAAATGGAAGCAATGTGGGACTTTGCAAGCCAGTTACGGGTGCCTGGTAGGTCACGTGTGCATGGGCGTCTGTATCTCAGTTTTTGCCCCATAGCTCTGCATCACTTCAATTTCAGGTCTTGATGAGTATGCAGATGGATTCCATTTGAAAAAGGAGCAGATTTGTACCCTTTTTGTCCGGGTGGGGGCAACAGAAGGGGGGGCAGGGGGGTCCAGCTCAAAAATCATACGTGCCTATTCAAATTAAATTTTCTGGCGCCCCCTAATTTTTGTTTTTGCTCAGTGGTCTGGTATTCCCAACTCGCCTTCCCTGCACTCCCTGACCCCCCAGTCCCAGCTCTGCCTGCCTCTTCCCCCCGCCCCCAGCCCCAGCCCTACCTGCACACGTTGCACCCGTCCGGGGAGTTCCAGCGAGGGGGGGGCGGTTGCAAGGCAAAACTGTAAAAATATTATTATCAGAGGGAGAGCTTGTACTGCAAACATTGATGAGCACAATGCAGTAGACAACTGATCAACGAAAGAGTGTGCTATCGTTAATAAAGACAGTACCGGTACAGACAAGGCACGCAGGCATTGAAAATTACTTCTGCATTAACAAGGAGAAAGAGTCATCATGGTACTAATGTACAATAAGACACGTGTGCATAATGCAGCATCAATGTGAAATCCGACATTCAAATTCGGTCAATGTATAAGAATCCTCAGGTTGATATGACCATTGTAGTTGCACACAAATTCAAGGTGCAATAAATGTTACTGTCCTTGCAATCGTTATCGTACTGGCCTTGGTAATAAAGTGACTTGTTTCAACTAGCTTTTTGAAGGCTTACTTGTCTGTTTTGCAGTGCTGGCTCCATGATGAGGTGCCAGATGCCATCAAAAATTTTGCGAGGGAGTGCGTGTCAAATGTGCACAACCCTAATTCATAAATAAGACACCTCTTTTCCATGCATAAAAGCGCACTTGCTTGCTTTGCAGTGCTGGCTTGAGAGAGATAACGAATCATATCACATCCCACAAAGTGCAAGGAGGGCGCTTTACACAGGCACAACCTCAAGATGTTAATTGACGACTCTTTTTAACAATAAAGCCCACCTGCTTGCTTTGCAGTGCTGGCTCCAAGATGAGCTATCTAATACCATCCTACAAACTGCAAGGGAGTGCGCATTAAATGAGCACGGCCTGCTACCATTTAACGACCCATCTGGACAGGTGGGTGTGTAATGTTGCAATTTCCACCATTTAATAGCATGAAGTGAAGTGGCTATATGCTTTTTACCATTAGCTTTCTCACTATTTCACAGCAGGAAGTGAAGTGGTTATGTGTTTGTGATCCTGTATCTTCACCAGTCACAATCACCTAGAGAAGTGAGTGTACATACGGTGAACAAGGGAGGGATGCCATCTTTCTATTACATAACACCCAAGTCGGCCATCAGTCTATAACACAACACCCAGGTAGGAAAGCGTGTTGGAGCTTTTCAATTTAAGAAGCTGTTTAGTATTTTTGACTCAAATTCATTGCTATCTTCAGCCTCACTTACATATGTGACCCCCTTTTGCGATCTCATTTCATATCCTTTGCTCTGGACCGTGCTGCGTAAAGTTCCACTTTTATGTAACCATATTTCTTACAGTTTCATCCCTTTGGATCATGCTCTGTTAAGCACCGCTGTTAATTAGGTTACACGTGTAGCGGAAGCGGTAGGTTACACGTGTCACCATAGCACCTCTTCTTATGACAACAATACTTTTTGGATCATGCTCTGTTATGCACCGCTGGTAATTAGGTTACACGTGTAGCGGAAGCGGTAGGTTACACGTGTCACCATAGCACCTCTTCTTATGACAACAATACTTTTTGGATCATGCTCTGTTATGCACCGCTGTTTAATTAGGTTACACGTGTAGCGGAAGCGGTAGGTTACACGTGTCACCATAGCACCTCTTCTTACGACACAATACTTTTTGAATCATGCTCTGTTAAGCACCGCTGTTAATCAGGTTACACGTGTAGCGGAAGCGGTAGGTTACACGTGTCACCATAGCACCTCTTCTTACGACACAATACTTTTTGGATCATGCTCTGTTAAGCACCGCTGTTAATTAGGTTACACGTGTAGCGGAAGCGGTAGGTTACACGTGTCACCATAGCACCTCTTCTTACGACACAATACTTTTTGGATCATGCTCTGTTAAGCACCGCTGAATTAGGTTACACGTGTAGCGGAAGTGGTAGGTTATACGTGTCACCACAGCACCCCTTCTTACGATTTCATTGCTCTGGATCATGCTCTGTTTGCTTACTGTGGTATACATTTCTAACTATGTCATGTTTCGTCGTACGCAATATCTTGATCTTAATTGTAGGGCTCCCTGAAGCATCTCATCATTCGCAGCGCACAGCCATCACCACAACCACAGTCACCATCACAAAATCAGTCACCAAATCCAAAACAATCACAACCAGACTCACAGCAGTCAGATTCACAGCAGTCAGTCCCGCAGCAGCCAGACCCACAGCAGCCAAACACTCAGCAATCAGACCCCCAGCAGTCAGACCCACAGCATCAGTTACAGCAGTCAGACCCACAGCAGTCAGACCCACAGCAGCCAGACCCACAGCATCCAGACCCACAGAATCAGCATCAGTCGCAGCTGCAGCTTTGCCAACCACAGCCTTTCCCAAACCAAGGGCAAAAGGAGTACCTGGTCACCATAGTGGTCACAAACGACAGTGTGATTGATTCCCTGCAGCATGTTGCTGACGCCATCGTGGCAGCTGTACCCCAGGTGCGGGTTTGTGCTGTGTGTGGTGTGTGCTATTTTGATAGTTTGATCGATTCCTTGCAGCATGTAGCTGACGCCATCGTGGCAGCTGTACCCCAGGTGCGCGTTCTTGTGCTTTGTGTGGTGTGTGCTATTTTGACAGTGTGATTGATTCCCTGCAGCATGTAGCTGACGCCATAGTGGCAGCTGTACCCCAGGTGCGGGTTTGTGCTGTGTGTGGTGTGTGCTATTATGACAGTGTTATCAATTTCCTGCAGCATGTAGTTGATGCCATAGTGGCAGCTGTACCCCAG
>Ga0307968_1002149_pt1 | contig 16354 bp, 21 predicted proteins | sample OrgLakmetagen650_FD_201834 | JGI IMG/M metagenome (GOLD analysis project Ga0307968, IMG submission 201834) | Saline water microbial communities from Organic Lake, Antarctica - #650 | ecosystem: Environmental > Aquatic > Non-marine Saline and Alkaline > Saline | place: Antarctica: Organic Lake... | reverse complement strand
GATGCACCTGCAGGGTCGCAGGGGGAGGGAGAGGGTGGTGCTGTCTTTGAGAGCAACGCCCTTCCCCCTCAGAAAGAAGTCCCCAAATTCGCAAAGTTCGCAAATTTCCTTAACTTTTCAGGGGCCTCGCAAAAGCTTATTGCTCGCAAATTAATTATTCTAATAATTTTGGCACCTCACAAAAAGTAGGCCTCGCAATACTAAAAGCGCATTACGGTAGTAAGTTACATGTAATAACACACAGCTGGCCCAAAATATTAAGTTAAATGTAATAACACACAGCATATTCAAAACACATATAATAACATACAGCTCACGCAAAATAAAAATTACATGTAATTACACACAACTAACCCACCTCCACAGCATCGCTGTCCATGCCCCCCTCCATTTGCATGCGCTCCTTCACGTCCTCACGCTCTGCCAGGGGTAAGGCTGCGTGGTCAGCCTCAGCCACAAACAGCGTGTTGTGGACAGGGTGGATGGCTAGACGGCGAGGGGTGTAGCGCAAGCGTGTGACCTGGATGCAGAGTTCAGTTGTGATTATGTGGGTATGTGTGTGTTGTGTTTGTGTGTGTGTGTATATATATTATATAAACAGAGAGAGAGAGAGAGAGAGAGAGAGAGAGAGAGAGAGAGAGAGAAGAGAGAGAGAAGAGAGAGAGAGAGAGAGAGAGAGGAGTAAGAGAGGGAAACGAGTGTGTTTGTATGTGCATGTTTACGCACGTCTGCATGCAATGTAACGGTTCTGGCCAACCCCACACATGCGTCTCCTTGTTAAGGTCTAACCCATGTTCCCCACTACCAGAATCAAATTCACACACCCTCTGCACACATGGGTTATGATGATGTGCTTACCTGTTGGTTGAAGGTCTCTCCCACATTTTCCACAGCCAAAATGCGCAGGCTGCCCTTTGCCACAGCCACAAAGCCCTCTGGGCACTGATCAGAGGCGAACCCTGAGTGTGTGAGAGTGGACACGGCAAAAGCATGATTTCACAGTAACACATCAATTTATGCGCAGGCTGAACTTTGCTTCCAGTTCCAAGCTCTAAACCACTGATCAAGCTCTAAACCACTAATTAATGGCAGGCCGTGTTGGTGCAATTCACACATAGACAAACGCACACATACATACCTGATGCGTAGTCCAAAGGTATATGCGCACACACAATCATGAATTCACACATACACTCTCACACATACATACCTGATGCGTAGTCCAAAGCCTCATACGACAGCGGGTTGATGGATAATTGACACACACTCTCACACACACACACTCACACACACCCACCTGATGCGTAGTCCAAAGCCTCATACGACACTCTCACACCCACACCCACACACACACACACACACACTCACACACACATACCTGATGCGTAGTCCAAAGCCTCATATGACAGCGGGTTGATGGAGAACCTGCCGTGGTCACTGAAGCCCAGCCACGGCCGACTGGACAACGCGAGCATTGAGCGATGGCCACGCACAGACACAGGAAACAGACGAGGGGGGCGTGTGCCGAGGAAGCGGGAGCGGGGGTCAGTGAGTTGCCCACTGATGCGATCCACCTGTTTGTGTTTGTGTGTGCGTGTGTGTGTGTGTGTGTGTGTGTGCGTGTGTGTGTGTGCGAGCGTGTGTGTGTGTGTGTGCGTGTGCGTGTGTGTTTGTGGGAGGGTGAGGTATGCTTGTGTGTGTGTGATTGTAAGTGTGCGTTGGCGTGCATCTTATTCAATGTGTGTAATGACATGTTCCACTGTTTTGCCACACCCACCACACCGACATTGCATGGAGCACACACACGCACACGCTGGCAATGATGTCACTTCCCCCATACACACACACACGCATGTCAAATTCAGCTCTTGTGTGCATCAGCACCCTGCTCTACACAGCACCCTTCAAAACATACACACACAACTCACCGCTGTGCGCATCAGCATGCCATTTTTTTAAAGGGCCACCCGCATGAACATACGCACAGCGCACACACACACACTCAGCTCACCTCTGTGCGCATCAGCACGCCGTTCTAGAGAGCCACCTGCAGGAACATACGCACAACACACACACATACACACGAAGACAAACACACACACGCAACTCACCTCTGTGCACATCAGCACGCCGTTCTGGAGAGCCACCTGCAGGAACATACGCACAACACACACATACACACGAAGACAAACACGCACGCAACTCACCTCTGTGCGCATCAGCACGCCGTTCTGGAGAGCCACCTGCAGGAACAGGCCACTGTCAGCCCCTCCCTCATTGGATCCGCCGTACAGCATGAGCAGGCTCTCTGGCACAGCTGGTAGAGCCTGCACAGCACAGGGAATCGGTGATCTGCATCTGACAGGCTGTCATGTCCGCACAGCATGAGCTGGCTCTCCGGCACAGCTGTCAGGGCCTGAACAACACACAAAATTGGTGATCTGCATTTCACAGGCTGTCATGTCCGCACAGCATGAGCAGGCTCTCCGGCACAGCTGGCAGGGCCTGAACAACACACAAAGTTGGTGATCTGCATCTCACAAGCTGTGATGTCTGCACAGCATGAGCAGGCTCTCCAGCACAGCTGGCAGGGCCTGCACAGCACAGGGAATCGGTGATCTGCATTTCACGGGCTGTCATGTCCGCACAGCATGAGCAGGCTCTCCGGCACAGCTGGTAGAGCCTGCACAGCACAGGGAATCGGTGATCTGCATCTCACAGGCTGTCATGTCCGCACAGCATGAGCAGGCTCTCCAGCACAGCTGGCAGGGCCTGAACAGCACAGGGAATCGGTGATCTGCATTACACGGGCTGTCATGTCTGCACAGCATGAGCAGGCTCTCCGGCACAGCTGGTAGAGCCTGCACAGCACAGGGAATTGGTGATCTGCATCTCACAGGCTGTCATGTCCGCACAGCATGAGCACGCTTTCCGGTACAGCTGGCAGAGCCTGAACACCACATCGGATTGGGCATCTGCATTTCACAGGCTGTCATGTCTGGACAGCATGAGCAGGCTCTCCAGCACAGCGGGCAGGGCCTGAACAACACATCGGATTGGTGATCTGCATCTCACAAGCTGTCATGTCCGCACAGCATGAGCAGGCTCTCCGGCACAGCTGGCAGGGCCTGAACGACACATCGGATTGGGGATCTGCATTTCACAAGCTGTCATGTCCGCACAGCATGAGCAGGCTCTCCGGCACAGCTGTCAGGGCCTGAACAACACACAAAGTTGGTGATCTGCATCTCACAAGCTGTCATGTCTGCACAGCATGAGCAGGCTCTCTGGCACAGCTGGTAGGGCCTGCACAGCACAGGGAATCGGTGATCTGCATTTCACGGGCTGTCATGTCCGCACAGCATGAGCAGGCTCTCCAGCACAGCTGGCAGGGACTGGAGGAGAACACATAAAAATTACAAGTTTGCGCGTACAGTACGCTGGTGGGATTTTAGTTCCCTTCAACATTAGACCATATAATGTATGCACCCATACACACTTTCAGGTCACTCCAAGTACACACACACACACCTGCAGCGTCAGGCCCCTGGGACAATTCTCCAGTCCAGACCCAGCAACACACATGTGCACATGCACGCACACACACAAACGCACGCACACACATACACACACCTGCAGCGCCAGGCCCTTGAGACCATCCTCTGGGTCCATACCCAGCACACGCACGGTGCTGTCAAAGCACCCCACGGCCAAGAAACGGCATCGAGCTCGACCCTCAGGCACGGGAGCGATGTCCAGGCAAGCCACGTCGTCGCCCATCTACGTGTGTGTGTATGTGTTTGTTTTTGTGTGTGTGCGCTTGCCCTCAGGCACGGGGGCAATGTCCAGGCAAGCCACGTCGTCGCCCATCTACGTGTGTGTGTGCGTGTGTGTATGTGTTTGTGTGTGCGTGTGTTTATGTGTGTGCGCTTGCACTCAGGCACGGGGGCAATGTCCAGGCAAGCCACGTCGTTGCCAATCTACGAACGTGTGTGTATGTGTTTGTGTTTGTTTGTGTGTGTGTGTTTGTGTGTGTGCGCTTGTCCTCAGGCACAGGGGCGATGTCCAGGCAAGCCACGTCGTTGCACATCTACGCGCGTGTGTGTGTGCATGTGTGTGTGCGTGCGTGTATGCGTTTGTGTGTGCGTGTGTTTATGTGTGTGCGCTTGCCCTCAGGCACGGGGGCGATGTCCAGGCATGCCAGGTGGTCGCCCATTTACGTGTGTGTATGTGTTTGTGTGTGTTTGTGTGTGCGTGCGTGTTTCTTCTCAGGCATGGGGCACTTCCCAGGCACGCCACGTCTGTGTCCATCTACGTGTGTGTGCGTATGTATTTGTGTGTGAGAGTGTGCGTATGTGCGTATGTATATATGTATGTGCGTGTGTGTTTATTTGTTCTCAGCCATGGGGCAATGCCCAGGCATGCCACATCCTCGCCCACCGATGCACATGCACATGCACGTCAACAAAAATTCTGCTGGTCTTCCGAAAAGTTTTTGATTTGGCTTTATACACAGATGTTTTCATTTCAAAGAATATCGTGGATAGTATTACTCCGTTATTCATTGTAAGGAGTAATAATATGGAAAAACTGGGGAGCCGATACAAAACCTTACACAGACCTGCACTGCTACTCCTGTGTAAGCCATATTTGAAGGCCCCCTTTGTGTCTGCAGCTATTCTCATACAAACAGCAGGCATGAATGGCCTAAGCTACATGTAGGCCTGAAACCTGAGCCCAGATCTAACCCTAAAACCTTGCCCCTACCCCTAAAGCCTACGAGCTTTCTAGCTAAGAGTCAGAGCCTATAAAGGCCCAGCCAAAAATACGCACGGTTTAGGCTCAGGTCTCATTGCTGCAAAAAAAGAGGCACAGCCAAACGCACACACGGTTCAGGCGTGTCCCTCCTGACTGCTGCAGAGTAAGCAGCCTACCGTCACTCAGTTCAACACCCACGTTTTGAGTATCCACAATTCGCCTCCCCCTCAAATCCTAGCAGCTAGTCTGCCTCATGGCTGCACTGAAAGCGGCTTGCCATAAAAAAAATCACCACCCTAACCGTTCACAGCTATCACCACAGCTATCACCACAGCTATCACCACCCTAACCCCTGTTCAAAGCTTCAGCATCAGCTGGTCACCACATCCTGAATTCCTGGCGCCTAGCAACGCACGCTCACCAGATGCACCCCACTGGTCCCAGCATCCACAACTGGGTGCGTTTCATCCACACCCCCTCAACTACTTGCACCCAGCCTGCCTCACTGCTGCAAAGCAAGGCGCACACCTTTCTTCCTTTCTCAGCATTTAAACTTGCACCTTCTCCGTTCTCAGCATCCACATCTCCTCAAAAGTCTTAGCACCTAGCCTGCCTCACTGCTGCAAAGCAAGGCGCACACCTTTGTGGAGTGCACCTCCTCCGTTCTCAGCATCCACACCTCCTCAATTCCTAGCACCTAGCCTGTCTCATCGCTGCAACGCAAGCAGCACACCTTTGTAGGTGCAGCCCCTGTGTGCCCAGCGTCAATCATCATCAGCTGTCGCTCCTAAAACCGTGCTGCTTCTAAAGGCAAAAAAGAAAAAACAGCTCACCTCCTTCTTCTCTGCCTCCAGCAATTGGCCCATGGGGTCTAGCTCAAAGTAGATGACGTCCCCTCCCAGGGCAATGGCCACCTGCACGCGCAAAGTCACAGCAACAAAAACACGACCAGTTATGAATTAAGTGGCTGACAAGGTATGCTCAAAGTAAACGACGTCCCCTCATAGAGTGATGGAGCGACGGCCGCCTGCACGCGCAAAGCCATACGCGCAAAAGTACCCAACCAGCAACCAGCCATGAGTTGAGTGGCTCACTGGTTCAGCGCAAAGTAGATGACGCCCCCTATGCACCCTCGCCCTCACCCTTATCCACACCCACACCTGCACCCATACCCACCTGGTGCTCATTTGACGTGGCTTTGTTGATCTGACGCCTGCCGGGCACCTTCCACTCGTTGATGCGGCGGTCAGGTCTGATGTGGCGCAAGCCCCCTGGATGGATCTGCAAGCAAACGCGCAAATAAAGCGGGAAAGTTTGATTGAGGGTGCGTTGACGACTCACGAGCGCCTTGCGTGTGATGATGCAACGAACGGTCAGGTCTGATGTGGCGCAAGCCCCCTGGATGGATATGTAAATAAACACACACACACATACGTAATAACAAATTTGATAATGGGTGCATCTCCGCGCACAGATCCAAGGTCAGATTGCATTGAAAGACCACAGTTGATGATACATAGACGTTGATGAACACATGTTGATACACATGCTGTTACATACATAGGGTTGGCCAGAACCATATATACACACCGTATTCGGCTGTATATTTGGTAATTTCTATGCCAAAAAACGTCTACACACTGCATATATATGGTTCTGGCCAACCCTATAAATAAACACATGTTGATACATACATGTTGACCCTGAGGTCTAGCCTCTCAGGAGGCTTGAAGAGGCACCAAAACCTCCTGGGTGGGCCTGCACACACACTACTACATAACACCTTGCGCGACAGCACCTAACCAATTGCGCGCGTACTGCATCAGGGGCATTGGCTAACGAGAGGCACAACATGTCACTAGAATTGGCCAAAACCGTATATATACGGTGTAAATACGGCATTTTTGGCAGGGAAATTACCAGATATACGGTCAAATGCGGTGTGTATACACGGTTCTGGCCAACCCTACACATCACAGTCACAGGCTGCCACTGCGAATGCAGCCGCGGACCATTATTTGATGGTCAATTCATCTAGCGGGTGCATTCTAAGGTGCGCCAGAGTCAAACAAGAACAGATCACAGTTACAAGCTGATGAGACCATGGGTCACTCCAAACCTAAAATGCTGCAGCAGCAACCAACTGCTGCAGCAACGCTTCAACGTGCGCAGTGTGCGAGAAATGAATGAGGCGTGCAAGTTGTCAAGTTGTCTTGGCTAATGGGAGGCAAAACAAAAGGGGTGGGTCTGTACACGCGACAGATAAACAAACAAGCAGGAAAATGTGTACGCAACAAACAACTTAATTGAAACAAGCAGAAACATATGCACGCAAAGCACACAAGCACACTACGCCCACACCTGCAGCAAGGAGTTGTCTGCCAGCAGCTGGGTGTGCAGCGTGGGCGTGCATAATGCCTTTCTCATAAAAATGCATGCGCAGACAGACACACACACACCTGCAGCAGGGAGTTGTCTGCCAGCAGCTGGGTGTGCAGTGTGGGCGTGCATAATGCATGCACAGACACACACACACAATGCACGCACAGACACACACACAAACTATGCCCATACCTGCAGCAGGGAGTTGTCTGCCAGCAGCTGGGTGTGCAGTGTGTGCGTGCATAATGCCTTTCTCATAAAAATGCATGCACAAACACACACACACACACACACACGCACACAACGCCCACACCTGCAGCAGGGAGTTGTCTGCCAGCAGCTGGGTGTGCAGTGTGGGCGATCGTTACTTTTTTCATAAAATTGCATGCAAACACACACACATGCACACTACGCCCACACCTGCAGCAGGGAGTTGTCTGCCAGCAGCTGGGTGTGCAGCGTGGGCACGGTGCCGAGGAACCCGCTGTCGTTGGTCTCCTTGACCTCCTCGCCGATGGAGAACACCTGTTGATTGTGTGAGGGTTGCACGGTTGGAGAACACCTGTCAATATGATGAGAGGGCTGCATCGTTGGAGAACACCTGTTGATTGTGTGAGGGGTGCACGATTGGAGGACACCTGTTAATATGATGAGAGGGCTGCATCGTTGGAGGACACCTGTCAACATGGTGAGAGGGCTGCACGATTGGAGGACACCTGTCAATATGGTGAGAGGGCTGCATTGTTGGAAAACACCTGTCAGTATGGTGAGAGGGCTGCACGGTTGGAGAACACCTGTCAGTATGGTGAGAGGGTTGCACGATTGGAGGACACCTGTCAACATGGTGAGAGGGCTGCACGGTTGGAGGACACCTGTCAAAATGGTGAGAGGGCTGTACGGTTGGAGGACACCTGTCAATATGGTGAGAGGGCTGCATCGTTGGAGAACACCTGTCAATATGGTGAGAGGGTTGCACGATTGGAGGACACCTGTCAACATGGTGAGAGGGCTGCACGGTTGGAGGACACCTGTCAATATGGTGAGAGGGCTGCACGGTTGGAGGACACCTGTCAATATGGTGAGAGGGCTGCATCGTTGGAGAACACCTGTCAGTATGGTGAGAGGGTTGCACGATTGGAGGACACCTGTCAGTATGGTGAGAGGGTTGCACGATTGGAGGACACCTGTCAACATGGTGAGAGGGCTGCACGGTTGGAGGACACCTGTTGATTGTGTGGGGGGTGCACGGTTGGAGGAAACCTGTCAATACAGCGCCTAAAACTTGACAAATACAAAAGAAGTAAGCGAATAAAGAATGAACAGCGAATTAGGATAATAAGCATGAAACTTCAGCACTCGATGATAACTTTCTTTAAAAATGAGCGCTCTGCAAAGCGCTCAGCTCTGCTGACGCTTTGAACTTGTCAGTATGGTGGAATTGCACTTGTCAGTATGGTGGGAGTGCTGCACAGTTGAAGATCACTTGTCAGTATGGTGAGAGGGGGCTGCACGATTGGAGGACACCTGTCAAAATGGCGAGAGGGCTGCATTGTTGGAGAACACCTGTCTACATGGTGAGAGGGGGTTGCACGATTGGAGGACACCTGTCAGTTTGGTGAGAGGGGGCTGCACGATTGGAGGACGCATGTTGATAAGGTGAAGAGAGGGAACGAGCACGGCACACACATGCCTGGGGGCATGCATCAAGCAACGCACACGCTCCGTAAGCTTAACGAGTGCTCGCTACAATCAGCACGAGCACTTGATGATGGCGCACTGTGAGCCACGTCAATCTCTTGCTGCAAGTGGGCGTAGTGTATGGGTGTGGGTTTCAAGCTCCCATTTGCTGGGTCAGGAAAACAGACTGATGATAGAAAGCCCAGGCTGCTAGCAACCCCCTTCCTGCCTGACCCGCACCAAGCTTATATTACACAGCTTTACGCAAAAAGCTTTTCTCACACAAAAATGAGGTTACACGCACCACCCACACCCACACCCACCCACCCACACAAGAAGACACAAACAAAAACACCCACCCTCTCACTCACACTCGTAACACACATACACACATGATACTCACACCCACACACCCACAGACCCACTCACCAGCGTGGCGTTGGTGAAGGACACCACGATGTACGCATCAAACTCGTCGCCCACCGCATGCTTGACTGTGAACACAGCGGTGGGGTTCCCAGGCAGGGGACTGGCTGCCAGCTCTGTGACAGCTAGGCCCGGACGGAGCACAGCAAGGGCAGAGCGAGGGCCTCTGCCGGTGAGCGCGTAGATCTGGGGGATCTCTTCATTTAGGAGGTTGGCCACCTGTAAGGGGTACAGAAGAAAGTGAGAAGGTGTGTGATAAGTGAGAAAAGAGGGATCTCCTCGTTTGTTAAGATGGCCACCTGGGAGGCGTGCAGAAGAAAGTGCAAAAGTGTGTGATAAGTGAGATCTGAGGGATCTCTTCGTTAATTAAGTTGGCCACCTGGGAGGCGTGCAGAAGAAAGTGTAATTGGAAGGGCTTCGCCGCCCCAAATTTCAATCCTTTGTGTGTGTGTGTGTGTGTGTGTGTGTGTGTGTATGTGTGTGTGTGTGTGCGTGTGCGCGTGTATGTGTGTGTGCGCGTGTATGCGTGCGTGCGTGTGTGTGAGCAGCGCATTGCCATAAGAATTATGCAGGAAATTGTACGCATACTGCAGATGCCAATGCAGCAGCGTTGCCTCCGAATGCTCACTCTAGACCTTGCAACCCCATTGACGCCGGACCCGTGTGCGCTGCGATGAGATGCACAAGTTTCAATTATCCAAGTAAATCTTATGCCGAGCATGCGCTCTGTGACTCAGCGATTTGGCAGCTCCTCTCAGTGCTGAGTCCGGAGCACAGGAGCAGCGCATCGCAATAAAATTATGCAGGAAATTTGAATGCATACTGCAGATGCCAATGCAGCTGCGTTGCCTCCGAATGCTCACTCCGGACCTAGCAACCCCATTGGCACTGGATCAGCGTGCGCTGCGATTTCCCATTAAAGTCTTATTTATCCAGGTAAATCTTATGCAGAACACCGCAGCAATTTAGGATCAAAAAATCCCTAACCGAATTCCAAACCTCCAGCAATCTCAAATTTTAGAAAATTGGGTAAAGTGTGTGATAAGTGAGATCTGAGGGATCCTGTTTGTTAGGTTGGCCACCTGGGAGGCGTGAGGCGTGCAAAGAGTGAGTGTGTGGTGTGTGGGTGTGGGAGTGCGGGTGTGTGGTTTGCTCGTCACTGCGTGTGTGTGTGTGTGTGTGTGTGTGTGTGTGTGTACATTCGTGTTTAGTTAATTGCCTGTCATGCGTTGGTGTAATGAGCAGAGCTTCCTGCAAGCCAGTCACTTCACTGTCCAAACGGTTGTTAACAGGACATTGTAGTTTCATCTGTTAGGCATTGTCTGATGCTTTCAAATCCATCATCTGTCTGAACTTTTGAAGGCTAGAAAGAGGCGATCATCTTGCCACCTGCCCTGTTCCGAATGTTGTCAAAAATACAGAGGGTGCGTGCACACACACACAAACACACACACTCACACGCATATGCCTAGGGTTGGCCAAACCGTATAAATACACCGTATAGGACCGTATATTTGGTCATTTACCTGCCAAACATACCGTGTATACACCGTATATATATGGCTCTGGCCAACTCTACATGTGCCCAAACACAAGCACACACACCCACCTTGATGTCCAGGAGGGGCATCAGGGATGGTAGCTCGTCTACAAGCAGCAGGTTTTTGAGGGGGCGGGGGTCGAAGAACACAGGCTGGAAGCCCTCCTCAGTTTGGACGAGAGTGGCACTGCTGCTCTCCACATCTTCCTCGTCCTCTCCTGTACCCTGTGAATGTAAGCAAGAAACAAAGATATGGGTAAGTGATGCTCTCCACATCTTCCTCGTCCCCTCCCGTACACTGTGAATGTAAGCAAAAGCAAGAAACAAACATATGGGTAACTGCTGCTCTCCACATCTTCCTCGTCCCCTCCCGTACCCTGTGAATGTAAGCAAAAGCAACAAATAAACACATGGGTACATATAAGCAAACAAGGAGGATGCGTGGTGGCACTGTACTGCGCTCCACATCCTCCTCGTCCCCTTATTAATACGTAGGGTTGGCCAGAGCTGTATATACACGCTGTATGGTTGTATATTTGATGAATTCCCTGCAGAGAACACCGTAGATATACCGTATATATACATACATGGTCCTGGCCAACCCTGTTATTAAGTCCTGCAGGTGTAGGCAATAAACGCATGCACACGCATGATTACAGGTGGAAACACATGAGCTCAAAGACGTTTTGGGGGCGCTGCTGCCCTCCACATCCTTATTAGTGCCCTATAAGCGCAAGCAACAGAGATACACCACTTGATTACGCATGGGCAGAGAATACGCGACAGAGCAAGACATGTACGATTGTACTTTTGGGCAAAGACATTATGTGTAGGGTTGGCCAGAACCGTAGATATGCACCATAGATGACCGTACGTTTGGTGGTTTCCCTGCCCAAAATATCGCACATACACCGTATATACATGGTTCTGGCCAACCCTAGTTATGTGGCCCTGCTGCTTCCCTTCTCTGTCCTAGAGATGCACAAGATGCAAAAGAGCAAGAGGTGTGTGTGGTGTGTGATGTGTGTGTGATGTGTATGTGATGTGTGTGTGTGTGTCACTGCTACTCTTTGCTGAAGTCTGATGAAAGAGGCTGCAGGAAGTTCTGAAATACTGTTGTTCGCATACAGGGTTGGTCAGATGATAATCTGGAACCCAGTCAAGGAGCCTGATCAAGGAGTCTGGCTGCAGCTCAGCAACTGGGTTAAGAGCGCCGTTGGAGCACAAACCACAAAGGGCATTTTTGATAGGATTCATAAAAAACATGATGGGATTCATAAAGAACTTGATAGAATTCATAACCGCAAATGGGATTTTTGATAGGATTCATAAAGGACTTGGTAGGATTCATAAAGAACCACAAATGGCATTTTTAATAGGATCCATACAGAATTTGATAGGACCCATAAAGAAATTGATAGGAATCATAACCGCGAATGACATTTTTTATAGGATTCATAAAGAACTGGTAACAGTGCAGCTCCAAAAGCAAGGCATTCAAGGTGAAGTGGCACAAGGCATGGCTGCCTCAGATGCTATGTATATGAGGTCGACCATCTGCAGCATCATGCCACACCACTCTATGGAGGCAATGCACTCACAATGAATTGGTACAGGGCGTGGTTGCCGTACTCGGACGCTGCAAACAGGAAGCCGGTCTTCAGCACCGCAATGGATGCGCAGGGGGGGACGGTGTCAAAGTACTTGACCTGCGATGTAGTCAATTGAGTGAGTGAGAGAGTGAGTGAGTGAGTGAGTGAGTGAGTGAGTGAGTGAGTGCGTAAGTGAGTGCATGAGTGAGTTATTTACTAAGTCATGAGAGAGGGGAATTGAGGGAGGGAGCAAACGAAAAGAGGGAAGAAGGAAGAAAAGGCGCAAGGAAAAGTGTGAGTGTGTGCACCCGTGAACAGCAGGGAGTAAGCCTCCTACATTTAACAGCACGCCAGATTCAGTCTCTCTTGCTGCACCTCGATGATTGCTGGCGCCATAGATATCACGCAAATGTCCCCCACTAGTGTACCACTACTGATGATAGGGTTGGCCAGAACCGTGTACACACACCGTAAAAAGAAATGGAGTGTGACGGCCAACATATGTGACTTTCCTGCTAAAAACACAGTGTGCACGTGTTCACACGGTAAAAACAGAAATGCGAAGAACTGCGTACGCACCATAAAAACACCGAAAACGCACCATGCACACGTGTGTGTATAGTTGTGGCTAGCCCCTTTTAAAAACCATGCACTATTGCCACCGCACCTTAACGGCGCTGACAGTCTCTTGCTGCGCCTCAAGTGTGACTTTGTAGATGTCACCATACTCACTCTGCAATACGCGCGCATGTGTGTACGTGTGTGTGCGTGTGTGTGTGTGTGTGTGTGAGAGAGAGAGAGAGAGAGAGAGAGAGAGGGAGGGAGGGAGGGAGGGAGGGAGGGAGGGAGGGAGTAGGACAGCATTAGCAACTAAGCGGGTCAGCAACCAGCTCATGCGAAAAAAAAGTGTGCAAACCAAGTGTTCTGGTATTGGATCTCATGTGCCATCTCCATATTACAGCTGTTGTGTACCAAAAACCTCAGACAGACCATCAAGCTGACCCTTTTTCACGTCATTCAATGGCCTATGCCGCAATCTCAGCAGTGAGGGGCTTTCAGGTGCTGGCGCCAAAGTACACCTTCCCCCTTACACACGCTGGATGTATTTACACACACACGCACATGCACACACACGCACACACACACGCACACATACGCACATGCACACACGCACACACAGCACCCTCCCTTTCTTTGTTCAAGCCCATCCAAATTTGATTCCCTTTGCAAGCTCCCACCTGAACCAGGAAAAACGAGTACGCCTTCTTCTTGTGTGACGCGTAGCTTATAATGAGCACTCCACGGTCGCCGGGCAGGTCGTTGCGGCGGGGAATGACCGCTCGCACCTGCAAGTGTGTGTGCAGGTGGTGTGCAGGTGTGTGCAGGTGGTGTGTGCAGTGGTCGTTGCGGCGGGGGATGACCGCTCGCACCTGGAGCAGCACATGTGTCCGCGCAAAGAGATGAATGTAGCAACTCTACAGATGTGGAATGACCCCCTTCAGATGTGGTACCGCTCCTCCTGGTCTTGTTCAAGAAAACATTGTACACACAAACATCAGAGAGCCACTGCATCACCACCACCAGGGTGCAAACACTGGTCATACGCACCTCCTCATGGTCAACACTGGTCATACGCACCTCCTCATGGTCAACACTGGTCATACGCACCTCCTCATGGTCAACACTGGTCATACGCACCTCCTCATGGTCAACACTGGTCACACGCACCTCCTCATGGTCTTGTTTTAATGAACTTATTGTACACATCCACACACTAAAAAGTATTAGCGTTAAAGAGCCAATGCAGCACCACCAAGAGGGTCCACAACTTTCTGGTCACACGCACCTCCTCATGATCTTGGTTCTTGTAGATGATGAAGTTCTCTGCACACACGAGCACTCCACCTGGGCCATCTGCACCCCCAGGCACAGGGATCAGCATGTTTGCTCCGTTGTCGACAGGGTCGGACCACTTGCGCGCCTGCATGCGTGTGTGAGTGAGTGTGTGTGTATGTGTGTGTATGTGTGTGTGTGTATGTGTGTGAATGTGTGTGTGAATGTGTGCGTGTACGTGTGCGTGTGTGCATGTGTTTATGTGATTGTGCGTGCGTGTGCGTGTGCGTGTGTGCATGTGTTTGTGTAATTGTGCGTGCGTGCATTCCATTTTACTGCAATTGCACGCGCACGTGTCTGTCTGCGCCTCATGTGCGTGTGAGCGTGTTTATTTCCCGTGTGTCAGCTTGGCAATAAGAAGACACTACACACACACTCATACACGTGTCAGCTTGGCAATAAGAAGACACTACACACACACTCATACACACATACACACACTCAGTACACACATACACACACTCAATACATTCACACTCATACACACACACTCAATACACATACACTCATACACACACACTCATGCACACATACATATACACACACTCAATATGCACACACTCAATCCACACATACACACACACTCATACACACATACGCACACACTCAATCCACACATACACACACGCACCACGTGGTTCAGCCCCAAGTCCAGCTCGTAGAAGGTGAGCTGCTTTTGAGCCACTGACGCGGCCTCACCCGTCCAGTCCTGCGCGCACATGACCAAAGCAAGAAGTTGGGAGTGTGTATGTGTGAATGTGTGTGTGTATGCGTGTGTGTGTATGTGTGTGATGCAGGCGTGTGTTGGCTTCGACACTACTGGTTGCAAGTCTAAGTGGCCTTTGAACGCGTGTGAGGCAGCACACGACAATAATGGCTACATAACCTGGTGTGAGGCCTCTTTGCAGACTTGCAAAAACACAGGCAGTGGCATGTGAGCACAGGATGCGCATGTACGTGTGTGCTCACGGCACGTAGCCTCTAAAATCACTGCAACACATATGATGAATGCAGCCATAAGCGAAGCACGAGTCCTAAAGTTGTACACAGGAGGAGGTATGGCAAATGTAGTACACAATCATGAAAGCTGGAAATATGTACGGAAGGCCTCAAGGCCCATCCACACTGTTACCCCCCCCACCCCCACCCACACACAACTGCACCCACACCCACAGACCCACCTGTCCCCCCCCCCCCACACACACACCTGCACCCCCCACCTGCACCCACACCCACCCCCGCACCCCAAATTCCACTCTCACAAAACCAAAGCCATACACATACCTACAATCCCAACCCAATACCCCCACCCACACCTACATTCCCAACCCACAACTACACCCAAGCACATCCCCACCCACACACCCACATACACCACCCACGCAACCGCGCACCCCCCCACCCACATATCGCACACACACACACATACCCCCACCCACACACCCCTCCCTCACATTATCAGCTTCTCTATAGTCCAGCTCAATGGCCGCAAATACGGGGTTATCAAACCCGCAGTCCATGCCCACGATGCTGAACACGATGTTGTTGGACTTGTGGGCTTCAAGGGGGGAGGAGATGGTGAGGTTGGCTGCATTGTCTCTGTTCAGCACGTACACAAACTTTTGCTTCTCGATGGACGCAATCATGCAAGCTCGGCCTTTAGGGTCGCACCTGAGATTGCACACGCGTGTGCGTATGTGTGTGTGTGTGTGTGTGTGTGTGCGTGCGTGTGTGTAGACATGTGACGTGTGAGTGAAGAATAACGCATGCATGTCCAAAAGTCCCAACACATAACACCGCTTAAGTATGTGTTTTCTTACATATGACTGCACAGGCACAGTGACCCCCCTCCACAAGCAGGCATGCACATGCCCACTACAAAGCCGTATGCGCACACTTACGTCAAAAACTGCCCAGGCACGAGGCGCCTGCATCCTGATTTGCCGTACGTCTCCTGATGCACTTTTTTAAAGACGTTTCGTGCGTTGTCATATTGCAGCACAACGATCCTGCGTGTGTGTATGTGTGTATGTGTTTGTGTGTGTGTGTGTGTGTGTGTGTGCGTGCGCGCGTGTGTGTGTGTGTG
>Ga0307968_1002148_pt1:7500-16359 | contig 16359 bp, 24 predicted proteins | sample OrgLakmetagen650_FD_201834 | JGI IMG/M metagenome (GOLD analysis project Ga0307968, IMG submission 201834) | Saline water microbial communities from Organic Lake, Antarctica - #650 | ecosystem: Environmental > Aquatic > Non-marine Saline and Alkaline > Saline | place: Antarctica... | reverse complement strand
CAATTCTGATCACGCGCTCATGCAATTTTAATCCTGATCAAGCGCTCATGCAATTCCACTTCTGATCACGCGCTCATGCAATTCCAATTCTGATCACGCGCTCATGCAATTCCAATCCTGATCACGCACTCATGCAATTCTAATCCTGATCAAGCGCTCATGCAACTCCACTTCTGATCACGCGCTCATGCAATTTCACTCCTGACCACGCGCTCATGCAATTTTAATCCTGATCACAGATCAACAAGACCTGTAAATTACAGTAGCATTTCAAACCAGCATATCACAATAGCATTTAAAAGAACACAAAGTTACAGCAATTCAAAAGACCCAAAAAACCTAAATATATTTCAGAAGACCCAACAGACATGTTTACCCACCCACACACGTCGAACCACACCCCACCCCTTACCTACACAGTCCCACTCTCCTCTATCTCAACCCACACAGACAACCCTCTCCGCTCACTCACACTTTGCACCCACACCTACACCTACACCTGCACCCACACCCACACCCACACCCGCACCCACACCCACACCCACACAATGGCCACACCCACATCCACACACTTGCCCACACCCACACCCACACCCACACCCGCACCCACACCCACACCCGCACCCACACACTCACCCACACCCACACCCACACCCACACCCACATCCTCACCCACACCCACACCCACACCCGCACCCGCACACACACACTCACCCACACCCACACCCACACCCACACCCACACCCTCACCCACACCCACACCCGCACACACACACTCACCCACACCCACACCCACCCTCGCCCTCACCCTCACCCACACCCACACCCACACCCACACTCACAACCACACACGTGCAAACGGCTCTCACCTGCAAGGGCTGGAACTCTGGTAATGCGTCTGGCGACGACACCGCCGCAAAAAACGCACGCATCCCCGAAGCAATGTGCTGAAATGCATAGTGTGTATGTAAGTATGTGTTTGTTTGTGTGTGTGTGTATATGTGTGTGTGTGTGTGTGTGTGTGTGTGTGTGTGCGCGCGCGCACGTCGCCATCTGTTTGTGTCTGCACAACGTGCAATGAGAATAGGTCCTGCAATGTATCAAGCACAATTGTGTGTGTGTGTTGTGTGTGTATGTGTGTGTGTGTGCGCGCGCACGTCGCCATCTGTTTGTGTCTGCACAACGTGCAATGAAAATTAATCCTGCCATGTACCAAACACAATTGTGTGTGTGTGTTTGTGTGTGTGTCTGTGTGTGTGTGTGTCTGTGTGAGTGTGTGTGTGTGTGTGTGTGTGTGTGTGTGTTGCAGCCAGCGCTGCAGCTGTGCCATCTTGAGCGTTAAATCCCTCCTTGCAACAACTGGGTGCCGCACGCAAATTGCCATAACAGTTACTAAATGCACCAAGCAAGCAACGTTTTGACGATCAAAGAACAGGTAACAGTTACTAAATGCACCAAATCATTATTAGAATTGGCCCCATATACCTAGTGTCGTACTCATACACAGCGCACAAATATATATACACATATTTATGCATATATATACACATATACACATATTTACCTAGTGTCGTACTCGTACACAGCGCGCACAAAAGCGACACGGAACTTATTAAAGCCATTATTTTACCAGCACGGTTCTGCATACAGTGTGTGGTTGAGCGCTTCTGGCTTGACCTGCAACTGCGTGCATGCAAGCGATCTTGCCGACTACCGTACGCAGTTCGTACGCACCACCCACCCACTGCACCACATCAACCACAATCCACAATGCACACCACCTCCCACCCACTGCACCACATCAACCACAATCCACAATGCACACCACCTCCCACCCACTGCACCACATCAACCACAATTCACAATGCACACCACCGCCCACCCACTGCACCACATCAACCACAATCCACAATGCACACCACCTCCCACCCACTGCACCACATCAACCACAATCCACAATGCACACCACCTCCCACCCACTGCACCACATCAACCACAATCCACAATGCACACCACCTCCCACCCACTGCACTGCACTCCAACAAATCACCATGCACACCACCTCCCATTCACCAACCTCTAACGACCATATCCTCCCTCCTAACTGAGACGTCACGCGCTCCAAAGCTACCACTTACACTCAAGCAGCTGTGCACCCACGTTGTGGGTGTGACCTTCCTTCTCACCCAATCTATTGCAACTATTGAGACTTCACGCGCTCCAAAACTACGACTTACAATCAAGCAGCCGTCCACCCACGTTGTGCTGACCGCACTCCAACAAACCAGGATACGCACCAAGTTTCGATTGACTACCCACAATTAATTACTAATTACCGTACCATATCCAATATCCATGTATGTTGACATTGCACACACCAATTACCATCTACAACCAAGCAGCTAACCACCCACGTTGTGCTGACCGCACTCCAACAAACCAGGATACGCACCATGTTTCAGTTGGCTACTCACAACTAATTATCGTACCATATCCATTCATGTTGACGTCGCACACACCAATTACCATCTACAACCAAGTAGCGCATCACCCGCATTGTGCCCGCCCACCTGCTATGGATGGTAGACCTCCCTCCTTACTCCACCTTTTGAGTGTGGATTGCTTCCCATTTACACACGACACACTCACACGCACACAAACACACACGCACACACACACTTGCACACACACACCCCCGCACACACACCCCCGCACACCCGCACACCTGCACACACGCACACACACACGCACACACACCCGCACACACACACCACGGGTGAAGAACCATGCAGGCAAACACCCCCCACACGCACCTGCCTACGCTTCCTACCGTGCCAACCCCTATGTGCAGCAAAAGGGAGGGGTCTGATGCGAGCGCTGTAACCGTATAATGCTGTAATCACCTTTCAAGTGTGGGCCACCACCCTCTTAAACCAAGCCAAGCCACTCCACCCCACCCCACCCCACCCCACCCCACCCCACCCCACCCTGCCACCCAAAAGCATGCCTCCATGCCTACACTCTCTACAATGACGAGCCCTACCTGAAGTGAAAGGGAGGGGTCTGCTGCAGGTGCGGCGGCCATGCCCCCTCCCACAGCAGTCGTGGATGCTTTTTGCTGCTGTAAAGGAATGGTGTGTGTGTGTGTGAGTGAGTTGATGTGTGTGAGTGTGTGTGTGCGTGTGTGTGTGCGTGTGTGTGTGAGTGTTTGTGTGTGCGTGTGTGTGCGTGTGTGTGTGTGTGTGTGTGTGTGTGTGTGTGTGTGTGTGTGTGTGTGTGAGAATGTTTGTGAATGTTTGTGTGTGTGTGTGCGTGTGTGTGTGTGCGCGTGCACACGTGTGCGCAAATTAATGGGGTAAAAGAGCTAACACCTAGATGGAGTGAAATCGTGAAGTGTGAATGCATGAGTGCATTTGCGCACACGTGATTACTGTACTTTGCCGTATTCATACACATACACTTTCACACATTCTCACACACACTCTCACACACACACACACACTCTCTCTCTCTCTCTCTCTCTCTCTCTCTCTCTCTCTCTCACACACACACACACACATACACACACACACACTCACACTCACACACATACCTGCGCCTGCTCATGTAGCAGTGCACGCTGCTGCCCGTACATGGCTAGCTAGCTGTGCACACACACACACACGCACACACACGTACACACTCACACACATACCTGAGCCTGCTCATGTAGCAGCGCACGCTGCTGCCCGTACATGGCTAGCCGTGCACACACACACACACACGCACACGTACACTCACACACATACCTGCGCCTGCTCATGTAGCAGCGCACGCTGCTGCCCGTACATGGCTAGCCGCTCCAAAATCTCTGCCAGGCCACAACGCTGAAGCAGGCTCCCGACTTCTCCTCCTACCAGCATCGCGAGTCTGGCCTCCAGCACAGCTGTGTATGCACATGTTTGTGTGTGCTTTGAATGTGCGTGCGCATGTGTGTGTGTGTGTGTGGAAATGTGTGTGTGCGTGTGTGTGTGTGCGTGTGTGTGCTTGTCGTCTCCAGCACAGCTGTGTATGCACGTGTTTGTGTATGCTTTGAATGTGCATGTGCATGTGTGTGGAAATGTGTGTGTGCGTGCGTGTGTGTGTGTGTGCGTGTGTGTGCTTGTGGTCTCCAGCACAGCTGTGTATGCACGTGTTTGTGTATGCTTTGAATGTGCGTGTGCATGTGTGTGTGTGTGGAAATGTGTGTATGCATGTGTGTGTGCGTGTGTGTGTGCGTGTGTGTGCGCGTGTGTGTGCGCTTGTGGCCTCCAGCACAGCTGTATGTGCATGAGTTTGTGTATATGTGTATGTACGTTTGCATGTGTGTGTGTTTGTGTGAAAGTGTGTGTATATATATGTGTGTATGTTTGCGTGTGTGTGTGCATGTGTGTGTGCGTGTGTGCGTGTGTGTGCATGTGTGCATGTGTGTGTGTGTGTGTATGTTTTGTTGCAAGCATGCATGCATTGATGGACGCAGGCGCTCATTTACACAGCTACACAAACATAGGGTCCACAAAGGACCAAGCGTATGCTGCATACACACACATACATTAACACACATACATGCTGAGCAGAAGGCGGCCTACATCAACCACACGTGCCAAAATGTGTATACACAAACCCACTCACACGCAGCCTTACACACACACACACATACACACCTGCAACACGCTCTGCTTGTACACGCAATCAAAAGGGTGTACAAACAGCGCATTTGCTGCCGACATGCTGAGCAGATGGCGGCCTTCATCAACCACACATGCCAAAATGCGTACACACAAACCCACACACACGCAGCCTTACACACACACATACACACCTGCAACACACTCTGTTTGTTCACGCAAACAAAAGGGGGTACAAACAGCGCATTTGCTGCCGACATGCTGAGCAGATGGCAGCCTTCATCAACCACATGTGCCAAGATGCGTACACACATACCCACACACATGCAGCCTTACACACACACACACCTGCAACACGCTCTGCTTGTACACGCGCACAAAAGGGTGTACAAACAGCGCATTTGCTGCCGACATGCTGAGCAGATGGCAGCCTTCATCAACCACATGTGCCAAGATGCGTACACACATACCCACGCACATGCAGCCTTACACACACACACACATACACACCTGCAACACGCTCTGCTTGTACACGCGCACAAAAGGGTGTACAAACAGCGCATTTGCTGCCGACATACTGAGCAGATGGCAGCCTACATCAACCACACATGCCAAGATGCGTACACACAAACCCACACATGCAGCCTTACACACACAAATACACACCTGCAACACGCTCTGCTTGTACACGTGCACAAGGGTGCACAGACAGTGCGTCAGCCACAGCTGCCAAGCAGTTGACGGCATACATCAACCACACGTGCCAAAATACACACAAACCCATACACATGCAGACTCACACACACATACACACACCTGCAACACGCTCTGCTTGTACACGCGCACAAGGGTGCACAGACAGTGCGTTCGCCACAGCTGCCAAGCAGTTGATGGCATACATGTGGGGAGTTGCAGGGGAGGGAGGCACTGCAGTAGGTGGGGGGGTGGAACCTAGCCTGTGTGTCATGTGCGAGTGTGTAAGAGTTGTGTGAGTGTGTGAGTGTGTGTATAAGCGAGAGTGTGTGTGAGAGTGTGTAAGAGTGTGTATAAGCGAGGGTGAGTGTGTGGGTGTACGTGTATGAGTGTGTGTAAGAGTGTGTGTAAGAGTGTGTATAAGGGAAAGTGAGTGTGTGGATGTACGTGTGTGAGTGTGTGTGTAAGAGTGTGTATAAGGGAAAGTGAGTGTGTAAGATTAAGAGTGTGTAAGAGTATGTGTGTGAGTGTGTGTGATGTGTGAGTGCGTGTAAGAGTGTGTGTGAGAGCATGTACATGTGTCTATGTAGACATACAAGTAGACTTACACACACATGTTAGTGCTGCACCACGCAAGTTCAAACCTGCTACGGCTGCCTCCCGAATTCAAGCTGAAACGCGTAAACACACACACACACATATTTCAGCTGCACCACGCAAGTTCAAACCTGCTACGGCTGCCTCCCGAATTCAAGCTGAAACGCGTAAACACACACACATATTTCAGCTGCACCACGCAAGTTCAAACCTGCTACGGCTGCCTCCCAAAATCAAGCTGAAACGCGTAAACACACACATATTTCAGCTGCACCACGCAAGTTCAAACCTGCTATGGATGCCTCCAAATTCAAGCTGAAACATGTAAACACACACTCACATATTAGTGCTGCACCACGCAAGTTCAAACCTGCTACGGCTGCCTCCCGAATTCAAGCTGAAACGCATAAACACACACACACACATGTTCCAGCTGCACCACGCAAGTTCAAACCTGCTATGGCTGCCTCCAAATTCAAGCTGAAACGCGTAAACACACACACACACGTTAATGCTGCACCACGCAAGCTCTAATTGGTTACTGCTGCCTCTCCCCATTTCAAGCTGAAACACGTAAACACACACACATGTTTCAGCTGCACCATGCAAATCCTTGCCTGTTACTGCTGCCTCCTCCTATGCCGCCTATAGAGGGTCTCCCGTCTCTGCTGCTGCTGAGGGGAGCTGCTGCTAATGCCTGTGGAATGTGTGTGTGTATGTGTGTGTGCGTGTGTGTGTGTGCGTGTGTGTGTGTTTGTGTGTGCGTGTGTGTGCGTGTGTGCGTGTGTGTGTATGTGTGTGTGTGTGTGTGTGTGTGTGTGTGTGTGAGAGAGAGAGTAAGTACATGCATGTGTGAGATCATGTGTGAGAAAACCTGTTGGTTTCTCAGCCATTGAGAAGAGCTGCGGCCAGCGCGGGTTGAGGGACATGCACACGTGTGTGACCAATGTGTGTATATACGTAAATGTATGACTGCTCGCGCACATGCGTTGTTTGTCGGATTCTTCATTTTACAACCGTTCTGCGCACTGGCTCTGATGGCCTCCGCAACCTCTGGGGTCCAGCAATGCCGCCAGCACAGAATTATGGTAAGTTTGAGGGGAATACACATGTGCGTGTGTGTGTGTGTGTGTGTGCCTCTATCAATTTGTCCCCACCTGTGCACTGGCTTCGATGGCCTCCAGAATAGGATCCAGCAACGCCGCCAACACGGAACCAAAACCATAGCCGCTGCTGTTGCTACTACTAGGTTCCTCATCATCACCATCATTCTCTGTATTTAGCCCCACGTCCGAGTCGCGCACGCGCATGAGCTCAAGCATTATTTGCACAGCCTCAGCGATCTGCGTGTGTGTATGTGTGTGTATGTGTGTTTGTGTGCTTGCATGTGTGTGTGTGTACGTGTGTGTGTGTGTGTGTTTGTGTGCTTGCATGTGTGTGTGTGCGCGCGCATGCGTCGTGTTACTTTCGGTAAGGTCTGTCATGTTCTTAACAGGTTCACGGTTTGAGCGTGAGAGAGTGCATGCGTGTGTGTGTGTGTGTGTGTGTGTGTGAAAGCACGCGCTTGTGCATGCATATGTGTATGCTTATTCATTCCTGCGCATGATGCTTGGAAGGGATGCATTAATGGGCACACACTCGTGCACACACACACTCTTCATTCAGTGTAAATGACAAAGAAGAAGAGTTTATGTTTAAGCATTGACGAGTTTTGTATGTTTACATTACCACCCACACACACCCACACACACGCATCCTCACTTTCACACACCCACACACACATGTTGGCACGTATGTACGATTGCAAGCATGTTCACACGCATGCGGACACACATATACACACAAACACAAGCACACATGAATTCCTCATATCCACACGCACCTGAGGAGGAACTGTCAGATCAGGAGGTGCTTCTGGGGTCTGTTGCACAAGTTTCTCTCCTCTTACACGCAGATGCTCTAAGAAGCTGCGGTGTGCCATGTCCCTGCAGCTTCTAAGGGCCTGTGTGTGCATGTGTGTGCGTGCATGTACACGTTGCGCAAGCTTCTCTGGTACACAGAGATGCTCTAAAGAGCTGTAGAGCTTTTGTTTGAAGTACCCGCGCAAACACACACACGCGCACACACACACATGTCTCATGTCACTACGAATGCCAGTGTGAGCATTCGTTTGGAGTACCCGCACGCACACACACACACGCGCACACACACACGCACGCATGCACGCACACACACATGTCTCATGTCACAACGCGTATTATTGTGAGCTTTCGTTTGGAGTACCCGCACGCACACGCACACACACGTGCACACACGCACACACGCACGCACACACACATGTCTCATGTCACAACGCATATTCGTGTGAGCTTTCGTTTGGAGCACCCGCACGCACACACTCACACGCACGCACGCACGTACACATCACATGTAACATGTAACTATGCGTACCAGTGTGAGCTGCGCCTCAGGTCCGACTATTTTTTGTGTGAGGTGCAGATAAAATCTGTGCAGCTGTGCCAGCTGGAAGCACAGCAAGAGGGGGGGGGAAGTGATGAGCACCTGCGTGGGGAAGCGCAAACACACACACGATGTGACGTTATCAGTATGTCTGTACCTTTATACTGGACAATGTGCCCTGCACGTCATTAACGCATTTAAATTTACAAGTGCACCTGTCAGTCTGTTTGATTGATGACAATGTACCCTGCACGTCATCAACACATTTGAAATCCACAAGTGCACCTGTCAGTCTGTTTGATTGATGTGCCTGTTGGGAATCCATGCAGGTAGAGAAGCCATGCCAGGCTGGAGGCCTTGATAATCCAACTAAGCTAAAACTTACGTTTGTGAAACACAAAGCTCTGAAGTTTATGCAACACAACTATCTGTGAGTTTTCAGCCCATGCGTGTATGCGTGTGT
>Ga0307968_1002148_pt1:0-5000 | contig 16359 bp, 24 predicted proteins | sample OrgLakmetagen650_FD_201834 | JGI IMG/M metagenome (GOLD analysis project Ga0307968, IMG submission 201834) | Saline water microbial communities from Organic Lake, Antarctica - #650 | ecosystem: Environmental > Aquatic > Non-marine Saline and Alkaline > Saline | place: Antarctica: Organic... | reverse complement strand
GGGTGTGGCATGCCACTAAGGGCGCCGCATGTGAGGGCTGTAATGAAACGCTGCAGGTCATGTGTGTGCGTGTGCGTGTGCGTGTTGCGTGTGTGTGTGAGCATATCTGTGCTAAAGTGGGTGTGGCATGCCACTAGGGCCGCCGCGTGTGAGGGCTGTAATGAAACGTTGCAGGTCATGTGTGTGTGCGTGTGCGTGTGTGTATGTGTGTGTGTGTGTGTGTGTGTGTGTGCTAAAGTGGGTGCGACATGCAACTAAAGCCGTTGTGTGTGAGGGCTGCCACAAAGCATTGCAGGTTGTGTGTGTGTGCGTGTGCGTGTGTGTGTGTTTGTGTGTGTGTATGTGTGTGTGTGTGTGTGTGTGTGTGCTATAGTGGGCGTGACATGCCACCAAGTCCGCTGAGGTCTGTCACAAAGTGCTGCAAACTGTTGTGCATGTTTACACGTAAGCACAAGAATGCGTGCGTGTGTGCGCAGACTTGTCTGTTCCTTTTTCTGTGCTGTCCGTGGAAGTGCCAAAAAATGTGAGGTGTTGCGAGGCAGTGCTGCAACGATGTATGAGAGGCACGTGTGTACACTGAACACAGGGAGTCAGGGATACAGGGACAGCCACGCTGCACGGAGCTGCAGAAAAACGTGAGGGGCTGTGAGGCAGTGCTGCAGCGCTGTGTGAGAGGCACGTTGGTACACTGAACACAGGAACTAGGGAGATACAAATAGAGCCACACTGCACGGAGCTGCAAAAAACAAGTGAGGGGCTGTGAAGCAGTGCTGCAGCGCTGTGTGAGAGGCACGTTTGTACACTGAACACAGGGAGTCAGGGATTCAGGGACAGCCACACTGCACGGAGCTGCTAAAAACAAGTGAGGGGCTGTGAGGCAGTGCTGTAGCGCTGTGTGAGAGGCACGTTGGTACACTGAACACAGGAACTAGGGAGATACAAATAGAGCCACACTGCACGGAGCTGCAAAAAACAAGTGAGGGGCTGTGAGGCAGTGCTGCAGCGCTGTGTGAGAGGCACGTTGGTACACTGAACACAGGAACTAGGGAGATACAAATAGAGCCACACTGCACGGAGCTGCGTGCATGTAGCGAACTGCAGCGCAGGGACAGAGCGTCATCGCAAGTGCAAGCTTTGCAGCATTTAATGCAACCCCCCTCATACAAACACATGTGCGCACACACAAACATCCGCACAAACACACCCACGTGCACACATCCGCACCCACATCCGCACCACCCATCCACACCCACACGTGCACCCTCACTCACACCCACACCCACACCCACACAACGCTCCTGGAACAGCGCATTGTGGTGTGCAGTCGCATCCTCCTCACACACCCACACTCCTACGCACACACCCACACCCACACCCACTCCCACACAACGCACCTGGAACAGCGCATTGTGGCGTGCAGTCGCAACCTCCTCCGCACAGTACTTGAACAGCACAGGCCGCTGCTGCAGTGCCTGAACCGCAGCTTGGAGTGTGCTGTCCACCTCAGGTGCGTCGAAATCCCCTATGCCACGGCACTCACTTTGAACCCATCTGCAGTAATGCGTGTGTGTGCGTGTGTGTATGTGTACGTGTATGCGTGTGTGTGTGTGTGTGTGTGTGTTTGTACCCATCTGCAGTGATGCGTGTGTTTGTGCGTGTGTGCGTGCGTGCATGTGTGCGTGTGTGTCTGTATTCATCTGCAGTGATGCGTGTGTGTGCATGTGCGTGTACGTGTATGCATGTGTGTGTGCGTCTGTACCCATCTGCAGTGATGCGTGTGTGTGCGCGTGTGTAGGCGCGTGTGTGTGTGCGTGTGTGTCTGTACCCATCTGCAGTGATGCGTGTGTTTGTGCGTGTATTTGTGTGTGTCTGTACCCATCTGCAGTGATGTGTGTGTGTGCGTGCGTGTGTGCGTGTGTGTGCGTGTGTGTGTGCGTGTGTGTGCGTGCATGCGTGTGTGTGTGTGTCTGTACCCATCTGTAGTGATGCGTGTGTGTGTGTGTGCGTGTGTTTGTATGCGTGTATGTGTGTGTCTGTACACATCTGCAGTGATGCGTGTGTGTGCGTGTGTGTATGCGCGTGTGCGTGCGTGTTTGTCTGTACCCATTTGCAGCGATGCGTGTTTGTGCGTGCATGTGTGTGTGTGTGTCTGTGCGTCTGTACCCATCTGCAGTGATGCATGTGTGTGCGTGTGTGTAGGCGCGTGTGTGTGCGTGTGTGTCTGTACCCATCTGCAGTGATGCGTGTGTATGCGTGTGTGTATGCGCATGTGTGTGCGTGTGTGTCTGTACCCATCTGCAGTGATGCGTGTGTGTGCGTGTGTGTATGTGTGTGTGTGCGTGTGTGTCTGTACCCATCTGCAGTGATGCGTGTGTGTGCGTGTGTGTATGCGTGTGTGTGTGCGTGTGTTTGTACCCATCTGCAGTGATGCGCAAGTGTGTGTATGTCTGTGTGTGTGCGTGCGTGTATGTGCGTGTAAGCGTGTGTGTGCGTGTAAGCATGTGTGTAAATGTGTGTGTGTTTGCGTGTGTGTGCGTGTAAGTGTTTGTGAGTGTGTGTATAAGTTTTGTGCACATTTTGATGTACATGTATGCTGTCTACCTCTAGTACGTTTACATCTCCTTTGGTTGCATATTGCCGCACTCGGCCTCTGCACCTGCCCAATACACACACCACACCCTTTTAGACATTCATGGGAAGCATTCATGGACTAGCATGGGTACCCAATGATAAGGGCAAACAATTGGCATCGCCATGCACAGCTAAACAGTCATTAGGTTCAGGGGATGTCATGGCCACTCCAGTGACACCCAGAGCACGCATTTATAATGTGGGCCAAACACAATCATAATTTTTTTAGGTTCAGGGGATGTCATGGGTTTTCAATAATCAGAGCGCACATTCATAATTGGGGCCAAACACAATCACACAATTGTCAGATTCAGGGGATGTCATGGATGCCAGGAATGAGAGCACGAGCTTAAAATTAGGGTCACACAAATGTTATTTGAAACACACACATACACACACATAGCAACAGCGTAGTACACACACACACAGAGCAAGCATGACAATGCGCAGGCAAACCCACACTAAGCATACAAGCACAAGAAGTGTATGCACACACACACACACACAGACACACATGTACACAGCCGCTCATGCGCTGAGGTTCCTAATACGACAATATGACGCCGCCAAGTGCATGTTCACCGCTGATAAAAACATTGAAGCACGCAGACATGGCAGCTGCGCACTTAAACACATCGACATACATACATGCATACATTTAAACACACATACATGCACACACTCACATAATCACGCACACACTCACTCACTCACACTCATACACACACACTCTCTCTCACACACACACACACACACTCTCTCACACACACACACACACACACACAAATACACACACACATGCAGACACGCACCTACACAGTCGCTCATACGCTGACTCCTGATATGAGGCCATCAAATCCATGAGCTCCAGCCCCGCGCGCTGGTGGTGCGTGCGCAGCAGTGCCCGGCAGTTGTCGTGTATATGACGCACACGTGACAGGGCTGCAAAGAAAGCAGGGCCCACATCCTCACTCTGCAGGGCTGCCACCTGAGAGCAATTTGCATGTGTGTGTGTGTGTGTTTGTGTGTGTGTTTGTGTGTGTGTGTGTGTGTTTGAATGTGTGTGTTTATGTGTGTGTGTGTGTGTTTGAATGTGTGTGTTTATGTGTGTGTGTTTGTGTGTATTAAAAGTGGAATACAGTCCTTCCAATTCATGCGTACAGACATTGTGTTCAGTGCATGTGCATGGAAAAAAGAGCAGTGCACATGTGCTTGTTTGTGAGAGTATGTGTCTGTTTGTGTACGTGTGTGTGTGTGTACGCGTGTGTGCGAGTGTGTGTTTGTGTATGTGTGTGTGTGTGTGAGAGAAAGAGAGAGAGAGAGAGAGAGAGAGAGAGAGAGAGAGAGAGAGAGAAAGAGAGAGAGAGAGAGAGAGCATGCGAACAAAAGGTGCAGAGCAATTCAGCTGGTCCAGCCCTTCAGCCTTATAGTACTCGTGCACACACACAAACACATGAACGCACACATAAACACACACGCACTGCTCAGAGTCCTGAACACGTACCCCCTCAAGCTGTCCTGAGTCCGTACATAGCAGCATACGCCCATAACCCACACCCACACCCACACACCCACACACTCACACCCACACAACCCTTCCCTCCCCAACACACAGCGCTGCAGCTATTATTGGAGGTATTGGAGGTTTCAGAGATCTTGCATGTCGTCAGATGCATGTCCTTAGACTCAGACATATCAATCAGACATGTCCTTAGACTCAGACAGCATGTCGTCAGATGCATGTCCTTAGACTCAGACATCAATAATGGGTGCCCTCACAAGAGCTGAAACGGTTGCTCTTAATTTTAATAAAGGGTGCCTGCACAAGAGCTGAAACGGTTGCTCTTAATTTCAATAACGGGTGCCCTCACAAGAGCTGAAACGATTGCTCTTAATTTCAATAATGGGTGCCCTCACAAGAGCTGAAACGGTTGCTCTTAATTTCAAAACAGGGTGCCCTCACAAGAGCTGAAACGGTTGCTCTTAATTTCAAAACAGGGTGCCCTCACAAGAGCTGAAACAGTTGCTCTTCATTTCAATAACGGGTGTCCTCACAAGAGCTGAAACGGTTGCTCTTAATTCCAATAATGGGTGCCCTCACAAGAGCTGAAACGGTTGCTCTTCATTTCAAATATGGGTGCCCTCACAAGAGCTGAAACAATTGCTCTTAGTTCCAATACAGGGTGCCCTCAAGAGCTGAAACGATTGCTCCTAATTTCAAATATGGGTGCCCTCACAAGAGCTGAAGCGGTTGCTCTTAATTTCAATAATGGGTGCCCTCACAAGAGCTGAAACAATTGCTCTTTAGGGGGAAAAGCCACGCATCTAGTCTCTGCACTGATACAATCGTACCCCCTCCCCCAAACACC
>Ga0307968_1002146_pt1 | contig 16363 bp, 21 predicted proteins | sample OrgLakmetagen650_FD_201834 | JGI IMG/M metagenome (GOLD analysis project Ga0307968, IMG submission 201834) | Saline water microbial communities from Organic Lake, Antarctica - #650 | ecosystem: Environmental > Aquatic > Non-marine Saline and Alkaline > Saline | place: Antarctica: Organic Lake... | reverse complement strand
CCCACCCCCACTGCTAACCCCACCACTAACATCACCATCACCAGCGCCAGCAGCAGCAGCTGCTGCCACAGCAGCAGCCACAGCGGCAGCCACGCCAGCCTCAGCAGGGGGTACCGAGCTGTGTGTGGCGTGGCCTCCTTCCCCCCTCACTCCACTCTGCTGCTGCTGTGACGGCGCAGCCTCCCCTGTCTGCTGTCCAGCTTGTGATTGCTCAACAGGAGGAGGCAGCACCAAATAAGGCCGAGGGCCACTGCTCAGCCCCAGGCCTTTGTCAAAATACTCCCCTCCTCCCCCTCCTCCTCCTCCTCCTCCTCCTCCTCCTCCTCCTTCTCCTCCTCCTCCTTTCCTTTCTTTTTCTCTGCCTTCTCCGCACTTGCCTCCTCCCGGCAGTGTTGCTGCAGCTGCGGCTTGTCCCTCATGCCCTGTGTACATGCACACGTAGTGTGTACGTGCACGTGTGCGTATGTGTGTTTGTGTGTGTGCGCGTGCGCGTGCGTGTTTGCGTGTGTTGCTTTCATACGTGTGCGTTCTGTCTACCCCCTCTGTGCCCCCTATTCAATCTCAGGGATTCCACTCTCCCACCTTGATTGCTTCTGCCACCGTCACTGCTATTGTTGTGGATGTTGCTGGTGTGGGCGGTGCCGTTGCCCATCTGTGCCTGCTTCTCAGCTGCAAGTGCCCTGAGTGTGCACACGTATAAATGCTTGTGTGAGCGTGCAAGTGTGTGTGAGTGAGTACATGTGTTTTGAGTACGTGTCGGCATGGCTGGTACCTGTTTGTGCCTGCTTCTCAGCTTTAAGTGCCCTTACTGTATCATTGCCCTTACTGTATCATTGCGTGAGTGTGCGTCACTGAGTGGGTGTGCACGTATGGGTGCCTACAAGTGCTTGTTTTGAGGAAGTGTGGATGCTGCCGTTGCCCATCTGTGCCTACTTCTCAGCTGCAAGTGCCCTGAGTGTTAGCACGTTTGAATGCTTGTGTGAGCGTGCAAGTGTGTGAGTGAGTACATGTATTTGAGTACGTGTCGGCACGTCTGGTACCTGTTTGTGCCTGCTTCTCAGCTGTAAGTGCCCTGAGTGTGCGCGCATAAATGTGGTGTGAGTGAGTAAGGGTGCATGACTTCGTGTTAATGCTGCTGTTGCCTATCCGTGCCTACTTTTAAGGCGCAAGCGCCCTGATTGTGTGCACAAATGGATGCTTGTGTGTGTATATACGCCTGTGAATGCTTGCGCGCTTGTGCAGTGTGCTTAACACAGCATTATTGGGTGCTTGCAATGCCGACGATATTACAGAGGAGACCAATAATCTACACGCTCACACACACACACACAGACATACTCACACACACACTCATATTGTTCATTCATCATTCAACACACACAGGCACGCAGACGTGGCCACCACATCAGGAGGCGCACAGGCAGGGGGGCTGCAACTTACACACTCCTCGAGTTCATTTAAATACAACACACACCTGCACGCAGCCGCGACCCCTTATTAGGAAGAGCTAAGGCAGGGGGGCTGCAACTTACACACTCCTCGAGTTCATTCAAATACAACACACACCTGCACGCAGCCGCGGCCCCCTATTAGGAAGAGCTAAGGCAGGGGGGCTGCAACTTACACACTCCTCGAGTTCATTCAAATACAACACACACCTGCACGCAGCCGCGACCCCCTATTAGGAAGAGCCAAGGCAGGGGGGCTGCAACTTACACACTCCTCGAGTTCATTCAAATACAACACACACCTGCACGCAGCCGCGACCCCCTATTAGGAAGAGCTAAGGCAGGGGGGCTGTAATTTACAGACCCCTTGAGCTAACATCACACACAACACATACACACACCTGCATGCAGCAGCAGCCACTACATCAGGAGGCGCAAAGGCAGGGGGGCTGCAGCTACGATCCTCTGGCGGTGATGATGCCCTCCGCCTCTTTTTGCTCCCCGTTGCTGTCCCTGCAATACATGTGTCTGTGTGTGTATGTGTGTATGCGTGTGTGTGTGTGTCTGTGTGTGTGTCTGTGTGTGTGTGTCTGTGTGTGTGTTTGTGTGTGTCAGATTGTGTGTGCATATGCAATCATGCGCGTGTGTACGTGTGTCTGTATATATACATATGTTTAAGTGGGTGTATGTGTGTGTACGTGTGTGTCCGGGAAAAGTATCTGTGGTACAAGGCAATCACTCTGTGCAGCATGATGGTAGTCGCCTTCACACATGGCTCTCCTGATACGACCTTTGCACTTGACGGCCGTGGTGTGTGCAGCAGGAATAGGGTTGGTCAGAACCGTATATATGCACCGTATATGACCGTATATTTAGTGATTTCTCTGCCAAAAATACCGTATATACATCGTAAATATATGGTTCTGGCCAACCCTAAGCAGGAACAAAACACACAGCAACACAAGCAAAACACAATGCAGCCCATCTGTTGTAACGCCACACATCATCCCAACGAATAAATCTGTTGTAACGCCACAACAAATTATCCCAACAAATAAATTTGTTGTAACACCACAAATTATCCCAACAAATAAATCTGTTGTAACGCCACACATCATCCCAACGAATAATTCTGTTGTAGCACAAATTATCCCAACAAATAAATCTGTCGCAGCACCACAAATCATCCCAAAGAATAAATCTGTTGTAACGCCACAAATCATCCCAACGAATAAATCTGTTGTAACACCACAAATCATTCCAGCGAATAAATCTGCAGCAGCATCTGCTCACACGCCTCAGGCTTCATTACTCACACCAATAAGTTATGCATCTGGACACTGCACATCCCTGTTCACGCGGTGAGCAGCAAAAACAGTTGTGACCAGCATCTGTGCACACTGCACACTCTAAAGGCATGCACACACCCACCCTTTTGCACACTGCACACTCTAAATGCATAGGCACACCCTCCCTTTTGCACACTCTAAAGGCTTAGGCACACACCCACCCCTTTGCACACTGCACACTCCAAAGGCATAGGCACACACCCACCCCTTTGCACTGCACACTCTCAAGGCATAGGCACACACCCACCCCTTCATGTGGGTGCATCCACTTCTGCCCGCGAATGGATTCACGAACGAGCAGCGGGGGCAGTGCGTTGGGTGCCAACTGCATCCTTGACACACCTTTCATGATCTACCTCTCACTGTGCACACTGCTTCCAATACATCACGTGTGATCGCTTACCAGTCTGTGCGTTAGCAGGGGGGGCAGCGCCTTTGGTGCGAGCCGCGTGTTTGGCAGCGCTGGGTGTGCTTTTGGGGGAGTGAGTGGCTTGGGCAGCGCTGCTAGGGCCAGGGCCCGCATGTTGGCTGCATGTGGACATGCATGTACGTTGGTGAACACATGTGCGAGATCGAAAAACAAGGTCTGGACACAAACATAGTCAAATTCAGCCCAAGTAGTGCATAGACGGCCCAGAACACGTAAGACACAAGATTAGGGTTGGCCAGAACCATACATTTATAGGTATATACGGTGTACATACGGTATTATTAGCAGGGAAATCGGTCATACGGTGCAGATACGATTCTGGCCAACCCTGCACAAAACACATGATAACAACATAGACACCCGTAACCACACTCACACCCATGCCCACACCCACACCCACACCCACACCCACGCCCACACCCACACCCACACCCACACCCACGCCCACACCCAGATACCCACCTGCCCACATGCATACATACACGCTATTAACAACACACACAAGACACACATACATGTGCACACACCTGTCGTCTGCCTCTGCTGCCAGCGCTGGCCGTGCGTACATTGACAGCAGCGAGGCATTCATAGCCCTTGCACCTGTGGGTAAAAGTTGAGCAATTGTGAGATGTTGGCATACTTGTATTGAGCGAGGAGCTCAGCAGAGAGATGGCACACGTGTTGTTGCAACAATTGTAATTGAGCACGACAGGCAAGGTCAAATGTCAGAATCATAGCGCTGACAGCAGATTGATTGTATGCAAGTACATGTTTGTTCAATACGTTGCAGCAGCTGACGTGCTGTTCAATGCAATCACCTTCTATGCTGCCTCCCACACACGAACGCAAGCATTAACATACAATCACGCACAGAGGTTGCATTACATAACACGCCACAGAAATCTGCACCAGGAGGAAGGGGGGGGGGGCACCATTCCCTGCGCACCTTGCCCACTCGCAGCTGCTTCCCCAGACGCATCTCCACTGTCAAACCCAGCATCGCTGCCACTTTCACTGTCGCTGCTGCCGCCCTCGTCACTTGAGCCGCTTGAGTCTGATCCAGAGCCCTCTGAGCCTGAGCTGCTCCCACTCCCACTCCTGCCCGCCTTTGCAGCACTGCCTTCTTTGGCTGCTTGAGGCGCCTCCATCCCCCTGCCTTGTTTGTAGGCCTGCAGATTGCATGTGGGCAACCAAGCTTGACATGACGGTGCCTGCACGCCATTCCACGTGGAGGCCACATGGTAAGCATGAAAAGGAAGTGCAAGGCTGTTTACGCATCATGCTGACGGCTGTAGGTGGAGCAGTATCGCTTAGGGTTGGCCAGAAACGTACATATATGACCGTGTATCTGGTGAATTTCGTGCCAAAAACTCTGTATACACACCGTTTTTTATGGTCCTGGCCAACCAGTTATGCTTTATCTGCTGCCCTGCCACACCGTGCCACCTGACCTGACTGCGTGCTTGCATGACTCGGACAGCCTTGAGCACCATCTGCTTGAAGGGTGCCATTTGCCTGCGCTGGTACTCCTTGTAGGTCGACCTCAGGGCCTCTGCCACGGCGTCCACATCCTCCAGGCTGTGGTTTGCAGCATAAGTGTCCAGCCTGGGAATAAGGAGCTTGTCTACCACATAGGTGCCGCCTGCAGGTGTCATGACACGTGCATGTGTGTGTGCATGTATGTGCGTGTATGTGCGCACATGCATGTGTGCATGTATGTGTGCGTGTATGTGCAAGTATGTGTGCATGTGCGTGCGCACGCGACTTGCTTGGAAAATGAAGTAAGCAGGATGCAGGCAAAGGGTAGAAAATTCTTACCAGCACTGTGTTGAGAAGGACTCTTGGAGGTAGAGCCTCCTTTTTTGCCCCCTCCTCCTTTTCTCCCCCTGCCCATTTGTCCGCTCAAGGAAATATGCGCTGCATTAACTCGAACATAAATTTATATACCTCATAGCCACCTAAAATTAGAGATTGTAGAATATTTCAAAAGGATTTTACAAAATTAGAGATTGTAGAATCATTACACAGTTTTAAAATCAAATTAAAAATGAATTCATCCTCAGCCATGCTAGGGAGATCTGCCAGCAGCCTGGGACCTAGAACCAATGTGGCAAGCAGAGCGTGCAGCAGGCTTTCTTCGCCCTTGTTGAGGAAGCCCAAACTTTCATGTGCTAGCACGAGTGCAAATAGCGGAGAGGTCATTTCTTCAATAGACAAGGTGCGCACACACATACACGCACACACATACACGCCTCCTAACACTGGCCTGAGACCACCGGTTCATGCACCGTTGTGATGGGAAACTCCCATCCGTAGCAGATTTGACAATGCAAGCTCTCTCATTTTTGCTGATGAATGTGTAGGATTCCCAAGCTAGAATCTCCATTTCACGATATATACATAGCAGAGCTTAGTTTGCAACTTGTGATGTGCACCTGCATTGACTGTTTAGCTAAAGCAATAATCCACGAACACCTGCCAATGAACATCAGGCTAAAGTGGACGAGATGATGAAGCGCTTTGACGCAGCAGACTTTGACAAGTAAGTTACGGGCTATTCTCTCTCTTTCTTCTACTGAAGCGCTGTTATGCTAAGAGGGCGACAGCAGAAGTTTTGCCTTTTATCGTGCCAGACTTTTTTAACCTGCCGCTACCTGTATAGTGCTCCTCACCCAACCCCCTTTTGGACACATGTTCACATATCAAATGGGTAATAATTGTGCTCCTGATAATCAGCACTTCTCTCCTGCCTATTCTTATAAAAGCCACACGACAAGCATATTCTGCGCACTCGCAATGGCCACCAGGTTTAGAGCAGCAGCTCAAGAGCAACGAAATGATTGAACGTCATTATACTTAGTCCTTTGGAGTCGTGTGCAGCAGATGGAATGCCCCCGCAGCCCATTCCCTACTTGCATTTCCCAGCAACAACCTTGCTCAGCAGACCCCATATCTATTCACATAAAGCTCACTAATCCAATTCAGCTCTCGAGTGTCAAGGATCCAGGTGTGCTTTGTGTTTAACTTGACCCTCTGTCGCCAACAACTAGCCCCGGGTTATGTAACATGTGTTCAACTTGACCCTCTAGGTATGTAATATGTGTTTAACTTGACCCTCTAGGTATGTAACATGTGTTCAACTTGACCCTCTAGGTATGTAACATGTTTTTTAACTTGACCCTCTAGGTATGTAACATGTGTTCAACTTGACCCTCTGTTGCCAACAACCAGCCCCGGGGTACGTAACATGCTCCTGGTCGTGCCTGCATATATGGTTAGAGTTGGCCAGACCATGTGTACACCGTATAGTGTTGCATACCGGTATATGGACATTTCCCTGCTGAACATACCTTACATATATATATCAGAAATGGTTCTGGCCAATTTTATTTATGGGCTTATTGCTTCTCAATCAAGCGTCCTTTCCTCATCCATGCCGGTGGTGACGTTCTGCGCCTTTTTGATCCCGTTGCTGTATACATACATACGTACATACGGTATGTATACGGCCAACGGCCAACTATCGTTACAGCGCATGATTTAAGGCACAAAGTATGTATGAAGGCACAAAGGCACAGAGGGCTTGGTTTGGGCCGAACCTAGCGGGATCTGGAAAATGAGTGGCGTGTAAGATTGGTAGTGTTCACTCTGTTTGCCCGCGCTCTTCTTCATCTACTTACGCCTTACGCCGCATTTGAAGGGAAGGCTGCACTGCTGACGTTTGTTCTGCGTCTTTCTTTCCTTCATGCCTCATCACTCAAAGGAACGGTGTGATCGACAAGTCCGAGCTGCGCTACCTTTTAGAAAGTACAGAGAACACAGGCGACGGCTCGCTGGCCAAGTTTTCGCAGGTGTGGGACAGAATTGCGTTTCAAGGGCAGTTTTTGTTTGCTTGAGGACAGCACGTGCGCTTGCGTGGTTGCTCGTGCTTGTACCCTCTGCACCCCACATTGTATTTTGCACACAGGCCAATCAACGTTGAACGCCTCCTTTTCGTGTGTTGCCCTGTGCCTCCTTTTCGTGTGTTGCCCTGTGCCTCCCTTTCGTGTGTTGCCCTGTGCCTCCCTCTCGTGTGTTGCCCTGTGCCTTAACTGTGACAGTGCATGCTTTGCTATTTTTGTGTTCACAGTAAGAGTGTGCTGTACGCAGTGTGTCTCAGTAAGAGTGTGCTGTACGCAGTGTGTCTCAGTAAGAGTGTGCTGTACGCAGTGTCATCTCCTTTTGTCTGTAACTCAGAGTCCCGACTGTGCTTTGCACGTCTCATGTGTTCGCAGCACTGGCTCCCTGACGAAGAGCTAGACAGAGTGATGGCTCAATACGACACCGACAAGAGTGGGGCCATAGACCGTGAGGAGTACAAGCAAATCGTAAGGCCCGTTACGTGTAACCTGTGATGCTGTGAGGAGTACACGCTTACTGTTGATCAGGAGGACAAGCAAACTGTTGCTGTGAGAAGTGCACACATTGTGTTCATCAGAAGTGCAACCAGGTTGTAAGGCCCGTAACGTGTAACCTCTGATGCTGTGAGGAGTACACGCATACTGTTCATCAGGAGAACAAGCAAATTGTTGCTGTGAGGAGTACACACATTGTGTTTTTCAGGAGTGCAACCGGGTTGCAAGGCCTGTTACATGTAAACCTCTGATGCTGTGAGGAGTACACACATTGTGTTTTTCAGGAGTGCAACCGGGTTGAAGGCCCGTTACATGTAACCTGTGATGCTGTGAGGAGTACACGCATACTGTTCATTAGGAGAACAAGCAAATTGCTGCTGTGAGGAGTACACACATTGTGTTTTTCAGGAGTGCAAACGGATTGAAGGCCCGTTACGTGTAACCTCTGATGCTGTGAGGAGTACACACATTGTGTTCATCAGGAGTGCAACCAGGTTGCAAGGCCCGTTACGTGTAACCATTGATGCTACGAGGAGTACACATGTACACACACACACCATACCGTTTTTCAGAATGACAACCAAGGCCTGTTACATGTAACCTTTGGTGCATACCATGAGGTATACTTGTATATGGTAAGAAGTACACGCATGCCGTTCTTGTGGAGCGCCCGCAACCCGTCAGGCCGTTACACAATAACAGAGTTGGCCATAATCGTTAATAAATATGTGCCGTATATGACCGTTTACTTGGTGATTTCTTTGCCAAATTCTATATGTACACCGTATATATACATGTGACTGTGCTGTTTAGACGTGCCTATTGCTGTCTATGATTCAACGCCTGCTGCTGCTCCCCGTGCTGTTTAGACGTGCCTATTGCTGTCTATGATTCAACGCCTGCTGCTGCTCCCCGTGCTGTTTAGACGTGCCTATTGCTGTCTATGATTCAACGCCTGCTGCTGCTCCCCGTGCTGCCTATCCTGTTGCCCGCGCTGTCTATGGATTAGCACCTGCTGCTGCCCGTGCTGTTTAGACGTGCCTATTGCTGTCTATGATTCGACGCCTGCTGCTGCTGACCGTGCTGCTATCCTGTTGCCCGCGCTGCCTATTATGCTCGCTGCTGCCTGCCTGTGCGTCGACTGTTGCTGCCTGATCTGACGCCTGCTGCTGCGCTCACCTTTGTCAGGTGTACGACGGCCTGTTGCTAGACGGCAAGCTCACAGACTACGAAAATGCATTTAACGCGGTAGACGTGTCTGGCAATGGCACAGTAGGTGAGTGTGTGTGTGTATGTGTGTGTGTGTGTGTGTGGTATTAAAATTGAATGACACTGATGCAGTGGATATGTCTGGCAGTGGCATGAAATATGAATTTCACAGTGGGGGGTGACAATGGCACAGTGGGGGGATAGGGCTGGTGCATCAGTGGATGTGTTTGGCAATGGCATGTTATGTAAATGCCATAGAGGGAGAGTGATAATGGCGCGGTAAGAAAATGGCACTGTACAAGTGGATGTATCTGGCAACGGCATTGTGAGTGGATGCCACAGTGGGAGAGCAACATTGGCATAGTGGTGGGAACTTATGGTGCAGCGGATATGTGTCTGGCAACGGCATGGTAAGTGGATGCCACACTGGGGAAGCGACAATGGCACAAAGGTTGAATGGCATAGGTGCAGCGTATATATTTGGCAACGGCATGGTGATTGGATGCCACAGTGGGGGAGCAACATTGGCATAGTGGTGGGAACTTACGGTGAAGTGGTGTGTCTGGCAACGGCATAATACGTAAATGCCACAGAGGGAGAGTGATAATGTCACCGTGATGGGATGTTATGGTAAAGTGGTGTGTTTGGCAACGGCATCATAAGTAAATGACACAGAGGGAGATTGGTAATGGCACGGTAAGAAATTGGCACGAGTGGATTTGTCTGGCAACGGCACGGTGGGTGGATGCCACAGTGGGAGAGTGACAACGGCACCGTGATGGATGGTATGGTAAAGTGGTGTGTCTGGCAACGGCATAATAAGTAAGTGCCACAGAGGGAGAGTGATAATGTCACCGTGATAGGATGTCATGGTAAAGTGGTGTGTCTGACAACGGCATAATAAGTGAATGACACAGAGGGAGAGTGATAATGGCGCGGTATTAAATTGGCACGAGTGGATGTGTCTGGCAACGGCATAATAAGTAAATGACACAGAGGGAGAGTGACAACGGCACTGTGATGGGATGTCATGGTGAAGTGGTATGTCTGGCAACGGCATAATAAGTGAATGACACACTGGGAGAGTGACAACGGCACCGTGATGGATGGTATGGTAAAGTGGTGTGTGTGGCAACGGCATGGTAAGCCATGGTAAGAGATCGACAGCGGCTCACTGGATGAATGCGATACGTAGTGGAAGTTTGCTTAATATATCCCGTGAAATCCTCGAAATGATGACTCTGGCGCAGTGGGTGTTTGTTACAGACTTAAATGTTTGGATGGATGCGTGGTATGGCACTGGGGTATAGGTGGTGTATAAGGAAGGGCGTGGGTGAGTGATTTGTTGTGGGAGAAGTGTGGGGGAGGACGTGTGATAGAGAGCGAGGAGGGTCGCTGCAATGTATAGCCGGGGATTTTAGAAAGTGGCAGCGACAGTGATGATAATGTTTGTTGCAAGGGCAAGTCGCAGGAACTGAACAAAGTCAAGGGCAAGGAATTGAACAAAGTATGTGGGCAAGGAATTGAACAAAATATGTGGGCAATGGGCACGAGAGAGGTACTTGTGCGTGAATGTACAGCATGAAGCTTTGTTCAGTAAGGGCAGATTGTAGTCGAGAGATGAACGGGGTGCTTGACATAAGCACCAGCAAAACTTGTTTATGTCACGTGTTTGATGACCTCTGGCTGAAGAAACAGAGGGGAGAAAGGTCACTGACGAGCTCAATAGAGGAGGAGAAGGAGGAGGAGGAGGAGGAGGAGGAGGAGCAGTTTCCGACCTCGCTCATTTTGCTCCTGCTCTTGTCCAATGCTTACACACACACACACACGCGCGCCTCTGAATGCCACGTAGCTACCAATTGAACGTTGGTTACTGATTGAACGTAATTGTAGGTGCAACCGAGCTCGCCAAGCTGTTCTCGCTTATGGGGAACCCCCAATCCTTCGAGAAGCTTGTGGGGATCATGCAGGTCAGTTGAAACAAGTCAAGGGCAAAAGGGTGCCTTGCAGGAAAGTCATGGGGTCATGCAGGTCAGGAAAGTAATGGAGATCATGCAGGAAAGTCGAGGGGATCATGCAGGTCAGGAAAGTCACGGGGTTTATGCAGGTCAGGACAGTCATGGGGATAATGCAGGAAAGTCATGGGATCATGCAGGAAAGTCATGGGGATCATGCAGGTCAGGAAAAACATGGGGATCATGCAGGAAAGTCGAGGGGATCATGCAGGTCAGGAAAGTTATGGGACCATGCAGGAAAGTCATGGGGATCATGCAGGAAAGTAAAGGGGATCATGCAGGTCAGGAAAGTCATGGGGATCATGCAGGAAAGTCACGAGGATCATGCAGGTCAGGACAGTCATGGGGATCATGCAGGAAAGTTATGGGGATCATGCAGGTCAGGAAAGTCATGGGAATCATGCAGGAAAGTCATGGGGATCATGCAGGTCAGGAAAGTCACGGGGATCATGCAGGTCAGGACAGTCATGGGGATCATGCAGGAAAGTCAAGGGATCATGCAGGTCAGGAAAGTCATGGGATCATGCAGGTCAGGAAAGTCATGGGAATCATGCAGGAAAGTCATGGGATCATGCAGGTCAGGAAAGTCATGGGATCATGCAGGTCAGGAAAGTCATGGGATCATGCAGGTCAGGAAAGTCATGGGATCATGCAGGTCAGGAAAGTCATGGGATCATGCAGGTCAGGAAAGTCATAAGTATCATGCAGGTCAGAAAAGTCATGGGATCATGCAGGTCAGTTGCTACAAGTAACACAAGAGGGTGCCTTGCAGCAAAGTCATCATGGTTATGGGGCACGAGGGAACCTTTCAACCTTATAGCTTGCAACTTGCCCGATGTTGTGTGTGTCTGAAACTTAAAGGAAGGGAGCCGCACGGGTAGGGTCTTTCTTAGTGTTGGCCAGAACCGTATATATGCACCCTATATGACCGTATATTTGGTGATTTCCCTGCCAAAAATACCGTACATACTCCGTATATATATGGTTCTGGCCAACCCTAGTCTTTCTGTGCCTGGTCTCAAAATGCTGCACGCATATCATTGCAATGGCTGTGCAGTCAAATGCTGATTGTTGCTTCCTTTTACACACACACAATTAAATACACACACAAATACAGACACTTATACACATAACAATATGACAAGGACACACACACACAAATTTACACACTTGTACACACAGCAATACGACAAGGACACACACACACAAATCCACACACATACACACATACACACACGTAAACAAAGCAATATGACAAGGACGCGCATACACACACAAATCCACACACACACACACATACACACAGCAATACGACAAGGACGAGTCCGGACAGATTGGTGGGTGGTCCGCTCTTTTGCCACTCAACTTGCAAAGTGCACCTCCATGAGTGCCTGTCCACATTTGCTGGAGCGCGGCGTTTGTACTATCAATGCACACTTGCTATGAATGCTTGAAAGGGTCAGGGCGTTTGTACTATGAATGCACTCTTTTGCTTGAAAGGGTCAGGGCTTGCGTGTCCAGCATGTAATGGAAGTGCGTACTCCAAAAGCATATCATAATTTCAAAACAAGCTTTCTGGTGCGGGTATCAATGTAGCGTTTATCCTTAGTGTATCTCTTCATGTGTCTTTGTGTCTCTTTTTGTGTCTCTTTTTATGTATCTTTTTATGTATCTCTTTGTGTATCCCCTTTCTTGCATCATGCTGATACTGGGTTACCACTGCCGGAGGGACTTTATGTTCCTTTTATTGTCCAACACAAGTGTCTCGTGGCCTCCTGCATACACACACACATACACACACACACACATACATACATACACACACACAGAGTTTGACGAGTTCCTACTCATGTTCCGCAACCAGCTTCTAGAGCTTAAGGTAGGACATGTGCCGCGTCGTGCGTTAGGTCGTGAAACGGATCTTGTCATCATTAACCACGCAGCGTTGCTTGTTATCAATAACCACGCAGCGTTGCTTGTTATCAATAACCACGCAGCGTTGCTTGTCATCAATAACCACGCAGCGTTGATTGTTATCAATAACCACACAGCGTTGCTTGTTATCAATAACCACGCAGCGTTGCTTGTCATCAATAACCACGCAGCGTTGCTTGTTATCAATAACTACACAGCGTTGCTTGTTATCAATAACCACGCAGCGTTGCTTGTTATGAATAACCACTCAGATTTGCTTGTTATTAATAACCACGCAACGTAGCCTGTTATGAATAACCACGCAGCGTTGTTTGTTATCAATAACCACGCAACGTAGCTTGTTATCAAGAACTAAACAGAGTACGTTGCTGTTCAGATTGTATTAGAGTACCCAGTGACAGTGTGGTTTCCTTTTCCTTTATTCATGCACAGTACTCATGCTGCCAGCGTAATGCTTCTTGCAACGTGTCCTGTGCGTTTTAAAGGAATTTTAATCTCTTTGACCCTTGTGTCTTGCTAAATGGTTGTAAGACAGTGCTTAAATGGTTGTAAGACAGTAGTTCCTTCATGTATCAAATAATACACAAGTGTGAAGCTTGTCGCAGATCAAAAGGGCCTGCAAACACCGCACGTTATAATAATGATAAACCGTCAATGTTCAGGACCATGCTTATGGAAAAGGGAACCAAATTGAACCTTTATTATACATTTGATGAGCTTATTGATTCAAGCGTGCGTGTGTGTGCGTATGTGCGTGTGTGCGTATGTGCGTATGTGCGTGTGTGTGTGTGCGTATGTGCGTGTGTGCGTATGTGCGTATATATAGGGAAGTGCATTTAGACAGCTGCTTATTCTCGTTTGAACCCTGGGTGTGTGTTTTGGGCGCACACTTTGAATCCGTGTCTCACCTCAAACACATAGAACACGCTCACAAACATGTGACCCCCCACACACACAAAAAACCCAGGACGTCCAAGCCTTTGTTGGGGGCATGCCCACCGACAGAGAGCTCAGCAAGAAGGTGGGTGTTTTCTGCTGCCACCCATGTCAGCAACTGAGTCTGTGTGATTGTATGTATGTGCTGCCACCCATGTCTGCTATGGTGTGTGTGTGTGTGTGTGTGTGTGTGAGAGAGAGAGAGAGAGAGAGAGAGAGAGAGAGAGAGAGAGAGAGAGAGAGTGTGTAATTGTATTAGTGTATCGCGACACATAAGCAGGTTGGTAAGAAAGTGACTTTTCATCCTTTCCTCTCTTCTTTCAAAAAGAGAGCAAAGGCGTTGCATCATAGCATTTCAAAGCCAGAGGGACAGGGTGCCAGAAAGGTATCATGAGTCTTTGAACGACGCATATCATACCAAAAGCAATTGCATCACTAGTTGCTTGCATCACCGGTCTTTTCTCACCGCCAGTCAGACACCCCGTGCTTGATTACTTGTTGGCATTGTTGTTAGTCTTTTCTGAGCACTATCTAGCTTCGCTCATCGCTAACACGCATGAACCACATGCACATACAAACCCAGACACATGCACACACTTACACACACAGATGCTGGCAGCAGCAGAGGGCGACATGTCCCTTATCTTCACTGAGAAGGTAGAAGCTCATAGGCAGACGGAATTGAATAACCCCTACAGTTTTTGGACTTGCCTACAAAAAACTTCTTCGTTGTACGTTGTTCTCTTCATTCACGTTTTACTTATTACCAAGTCCTTTACCTAGTCAGCTTCCTTGCTCCCTCTATTCAACGTGGGGAGTGGTGTTCATTGCCGGCACGGTGAATCCTTTTCCTTGTTCGTTTTCAGCCCCCCCTTCGCTTGACAAAGGGCTTTTTGCTGTGCTTGAACTGCGCACAAGGTGCAATGCCTAAAGTTTCCACCCATGGTGCCGCTGCACAACCCTATCGTAATTTCTGTGTTACCCATGATGAAAGCACCGCTATGGAACGTCCTATTTGTAGGGTTGGCCAGAACCGTATATATACACCATATATGACCGTATATTTGGTGATTTCCCTGCAAAAAATACCGTATGTACACCGTATACATATGGTTCTGGCCAACCCTACATATTTGACATAGTTCTGTGGTGCCCTTGATGGGAGCACCGCCACGTAACGGCCTAATTGCTGTTTTTAAATCGTTACCCATGATGAAAGCACTGCTACGGAACTTCCTATAATTGACCTGAACACCAAACCTCCTTTTTTCGCACAAATGGCACTTGGCCTGTCATGTATGAACTTGTTCAATCCTTGTAATGTGCAGGCACCTGCTTAGCTTCAAGCTTTCCTAACCAGCTTCAAACAACCAGTGCTTCTGTATTTGTCTTTGGACACTTCAGGAGCTTGATGAAGCCATTGCAGATGCAGGGAAGAGCGGCAAAGTGGTTGTTGTCTATTCTGCCTTGACGTGGTGCAGGTGCGTGTGGGGAGGTTGCTGTGTGTATGTGGTTGCTGTGTTTGTGTATGTGGCTGCTGTGTTCGTTTGTGTGTGGTTGTGTTTGTTTGTGTGTGTGGTTGTGTTTGTTTGTGTATAATTGCTGTGTTGCTGTGTGTGTGTGTATGTGTGAGTATGTGTGCGCACACCTGTCTTTATTTGTGTGTGTTTGCTTTGGTGGTAGGGGGGGGGGATGTATATGTGCTCGAGCATTTGTGCATTGGGGGTGTGTTTTTATAAATGTGTACACTGGATCAACGTCATCTGTCGTCTCCAATGCGGACTAGTGCATTTTGCATGGAGGAGTTGTGGTCCTACAGCCTTGCATATACCAATGCAGGTATTTTGGGGATCTTTGAGGCATTACGTATGGTGCTGCATCTTGAGGCACACAGCATCTGACTCTGATGTGACTCTGATGTGACTCTGATCTGACTCTGATGTGACTCTGTGACTCTGATATGACTCTGATATGACTCTGATACGACTCTGATGTGACTCTGATATGACTCTGATGTGACTCTGATATGACTTTGATGCGACTCTGATCTGACTCTGATGTGACTGATGAATGCACCTTCCTTAGATGAATGCAACTTCCCATGATCAAGTTCCTTTGGAATTGTTTTTGCTTTCCTCATCTGATTCCTGAATCATCATGTTGTCCGTCTTTCACTTTTCCTACCTCTTTTCCTCTACCTGTAAGACGTGCAGGTCAAAGTGATCTCTCCCACACATACACATACTCACACGCACATACGCACACACACATACACGCACACACAACACACTACAGCCGTGTTTGTCCCTTCATACACACTACCCTTTTGTCCACTGCATTCCTTTGTTCTTAACTCAGACGTTCTTATTATGGCAGCCGGCCAGCCAAAATGTTGGCTGAAGGCTCCCAACTGGAATAACCTAAACTGATTTTAATCTCTATGCGTACGTCATACGGTGTGTGTGTGTTTGCGTTTCCTACAGACCGTGCAAGGGCATGCAGCGGCCTGCCCACAAGCTGGCAGAGCACTACAAGGACTCGGTACGTGGTTGCCCTATGGCCTTGAGTTTGCTTCATTGTTATGGTTGGCCAGAACCATGTATATATATACTCGGTACGTGGTTGCCCTATGGCCTTGTGTATGCTT
>Ga0307968_1002145_pt1 | contig 16363 bp, 18 predicted proteins | sample OrgLakmetagen650_FD_201834 | JGI IMG/M metagenome (GOLD analysis project Ga0307968, IMG submission 201834) | Saline water microbial communities from Organic Lake, Antarctica - #650 | ecosystem: Environmental > Aquatic > Non-marine Saline and Alkaline > Saline | place: Antarctica: Organic Lake... | reverse complement strand
GGAAGCAGCCACGCAATCAAAACCTGGAGAAGCACGTCCGTTCATCTTTCCTATTTGCTCAGCCACCAAGGCAAGCATGGTATCGCTACTAGGGGGATCAATAGTGTCAGGAGCAGGCATCCAATCAATCTGAGCACCTTGTTGTAGCAGGACTTCTGGGGGGGTTGGTTACGTCCAAGCGGCACCACCATGTCTCTAGCTGATAAGCCACTCCCCTGAGCTCATAAGGCCTTCTATTCCTATTATGACGCATTCTTTGGACCAGAAAATTATGGCCAGATAGGCGAAGGCAAGGAAGTGCACGGCTGAGATTGCTGGACATATCCAAGTTAAAGTAGATAGGTAACACAGGCTCATGTTTTTTTTTCTGTCATCCTACCAGCCAGGAGCAATCCCCAAGGGTATACCAAAATGTGTGTGATAAGTCCTCATAATTCTGCTGGAATGTTGATTATCATGTGGTGTCAAATCATCAAGTTCTCTCCAGCTCCTGATATGTTCGCACAAAGTGAGCTCAAACTGTTTCAAATTGATAAACTCGCGAGATCGTATGGTGTTCAAAAATTGCTGAGACGTAGGGAAACCATGGAGTGCATGCAGAACCTGGCAAGTCCATGTATCACTTCTATTTGCAATCAGAAGCCCTTTTTGCTGCAACAGGTCAACAACCAACTTGTTCATGAATTCCTTTCTCAGCAGAACAATACAATGATATGTCTCAGCTAAATTCGTTCCATGAAAGTTTTAGTGTTCTTGGTGGGTCTGCTAGGGATCTAGGGATAGGCCACATATATGTGTGTATTCAGTGTTTCAGAGTAAACAGTGTATTCAATAGGCAGAGGGCATTCAATTGGTATGGTTGATCTTAGGTCCGCAAGCACTGCCAAGCGCTGATATATGTTGGCAACAGACAAGCCACTTAACGACTTGTCATTTCTAGAATGACTAGCAGAAGCCAAGAGCAAAGAAGATAGAAAAACCAAGTGGGACAGGGGTGTTGTGTGCTGTGTGGCACCTAGACCCACACCTCGGCTGTTGCTATGATTTATATTTGCTGCAGTGCACGTGCCTAATTAATGTTGCTTGGTGGTTTTAAAACTACCTGTTTCCTTTTTCCCCTGTTTTGTGCTATTGTGCACGCCTACCTGTCTAACCTCGTTATTTAACAGCCAAACTCTTTGTATTGGTCTGCCGAATGCGACTGACGCTTAAAGTGCACCAAAGCTCTACGTAATTTAGCACTAACAAAAGCAAAGCAAAATTCAAAAGGATTAAGCATAAACCACACATGGAGGTCAGAAAACAGGTTCCTTGGACTATAAAATTAGGAATAACATGGAAGGGATCAAGGATGAGGAATCAAGGATGATCAAGATGCAAGCGACGACATAACAGTAGCGAAGTCTAATATCACAACAAAGACAATCAAAGCAGAGATGTACATAATTCACGAGCACTACTCTAAAGCAAGTTACAGAAGCAGGAGGTGCCAAGCGCATACACCTTACTAAAATTAGCCCACACCAAGAATTATCAAGGCGGCTTTGCCGCATCTCTACACACGAACAGGAAATAAGACACGCTCTTTGCTTTTTAGTATATGTACACCGATATTAAAGCAAGAGAGCAGAAATGAGGTGCCTTGCTTGAAGGCAAGATGCTGCAGCTGCAGCTGAAATAAGTATAGAGATGGCACCACCCTACAAACCACTTTCCTTACAGGGCTGATAGGCTTTTACTCAATCACACAATAGCTCAATCAGCAAAAGGAGCAATATCATTCGGTTTACAATAGAGCAGATGACAAAACAAGAGCAATTACATGACTAGATCACCTTTTGTACATACATCCGCCTTGACGTACCCACCTGCAAAGAAGTACAAGCCTAGTACCCTACATTATACCTGCAAAACCAAACGCATGAATAACACACAGGAACACCATCACACAGCACGCCCACAAAGAGCTTTACTCCCTAGTTCAAAGCACGGTAGCTCTTTTGGTGGCGAGTTTCGGCAGCGGAGGGGCTGCCAAGCAGCCTCACAAACTAAAGTATATACGACTAGAACACGAATGCCCCCTCCTTCCTCTAACTAAAATCCAGGCACGAATGAGGATACAATGAACAAGCCCAACCATCAAGCCTCGAAAGCATGGTTGCCACCGTACACATGTGCGGTGCCATTGACCATAAATAGGAGCCCTTGCCTGAGACACATGGCAAGGCATACGGTCCTCATAAGCTAAAGACCTTAATCAAATATTAAGGCAGGTACCAGGGCACACCGCCACTCTTAAGGGCACACCGCCACTATTAAACATCACCGCCTCGTACCAGGTGTACTACAAGTTGGATTGCGTATGCGTGCAGGCCATCAAACTTGGCAGCCTGTCTTGCGCCAGTCAAAGGCGATGGGTGCCTGTTTGTGTGTGAAAGGGGGGGGGATGAATGGTATATGTGTGTGTGTTCATGCGTATGTTCATGCGTGCATATTAACGCGTGCACGCACAAACTCGTTTGTGTGTCTCTACATGCCTAAACATGTGGGTGTGCATGAACGAGCGCATACACACTTCAGTGAGTACATGCACATACATCTCAGGAATGCTGCGTACCTGCAGAAGGTGGTCAGGAATGCCAAAGGCTTCGCACAGGCCTAGCACAAGCCTGCCTCCATCGGCCACCAGCACATCGTACACCTCGTTCACGCGCTTGCGCAGGGAGGCCCTGAGAAATCAGTGAGGGGAAGGACACACACACACACAAAATAACATGAAAGCGTCCATTACTAACGTGTTATGGAAGGCTGTTTAAGGTGCGAGCGTTGCAAAGAGACACCGGCACCCGAGGTCGTTGTTAATGTACTTACGGCAACCCATCAAAAGTGCATGACACGTGATCATCATTTGTAGGTTTTAGAAAATGCTGCTCTCCAGGTGCAGCGCAATATCTGGGTCATATCCCTTGCACATTGCTTACGGACCACAGGCAACCTGAACAGCCAGTGCTGCTCAAGAGGAGGAGCAACCAATTGGCCTGCTGCCGAACAAAAATTGGTAATGACCCTAACCCTAACTCCTATCGGCAATAATGCCTACCTGTCCTGCGCGGCAATAACGCCTACTTGTCCTGCACAATCATGAACCTTGTCCATCTTACGCAGCAATAATGCCTACTTGTCCTGCGCGGCAATAATGCCTACCTGTCCTGCGCGGTCATGAGGCCATGCTCGAGGAAGAACGCCGCGTCGTTTTGGATACGGGTCATGCCGTACAGAGATGCCACGAGCGTTAACAGATGGCGCTGGCTGGCTTGGGCTGTGGCCTCAATGTCCTGTTTCATGGATGTGTCGACACATGGGGTTTCACTGGCCAAACCGCTAGTTCACGAAAGAGCACCCTTTATTTCCCTGATCTTGGCGAAGTGTCCTGGCAAAAAGTGCTCCAAATGTGCCAATTTCCGGGCCGGAATACCAAGACATGAAAGCCCCCCTAATCCCCTTCACCTTGGCAAAGTTGTCCAGGCAAAAATGCTCAGTATGTGCCCAGCCCAGAGCGACCACACTGTCCAGGGCGCCCTCAAATGCCTCTGAAGCAGCTCTGGCGGCTGCGGCCTTGTTGCTGCCGGCTTGACTGGAGGCAGAGGCCATGCTGCTGCTCAGCTGCGGGTCAAATGGTGCATGCAGTGTTCTGTAGTGCAGTGTTTGTGTGATTTCACGCAATGCAGTCGACCTGGCTGGAGGCAGGGGCCGTGCTGCTGCTCAGCTGCAGTTTGTATGGTGCTTGCAGGGTGCTGTAGTGCGGTGTATGTGCATTCTCAAGCAATACTGTCGACCTGGGAGGTGAAAGCACTTAGGTAATTCACAGACCATCATAATGATACCCACACCACCTCTACGTTGGTCTTTTTAGGTAACGAAAGGCGCCCTGAGAAGGTCACCGCACTCAATTTACGTTTCAAATGTTTTGATATAAAACCAAATAACTCAGAGTACTGTACCTTCCCTAAATCACCCTGGTTAAATGAAGTTTTATCATCCGACCCCAGTTAAATAACGTTCATCACTAGGTATTGATGCCGGTATTGTTTAATTCTGATTTATTTTGAGGCTCCGGAGTTGTTCGGGATTGCCGAATATTAGGTTTGGTGGGTGGCCGAACAGAGAGGAGATGGCTCTTTTGCCGTCCCTGCCCCCCTCCCAACCCAGTCAGAGCTCCAGCTGCCCTTGCCACCATGACTCATGCACACTCAAGCAATACAGGCAACCACTTGCACGAATGGCACACATGCAATTACAGGCATGCACACGGCATACATGCATTTACAGGCATACAGGCATACACACTTGCATGACTGGCATACATGCATTTACAGGCATACAGGCATACACACTTGCACGACTGGCATACATGCATTTACAGGCATACACACTTGCACGACTGGCATACATGCATTTACAGGCATACACACATGCACAAGCTGACACACGCGCTTGAATGCGCAACCGCAAGTGCGTGTCCACATGCAAGCGCATGTGCACACGCACGCATGCACTACACACACGCAAACACACATCAACATACAAACTCTCTCACTCTCTCACACACACACACACACGCAAACAAGCACTGTATATGCGTGCACACGCGCATACTAACAGATATACTAACACACACGAGCAAGCGCTGGGCAAGTTCCCCACCGGGATTGGTGCGGAAATGGCTAAAATGTTTCTTGCAAGGGTCCGGGGTTACCCGGAGTTACCTTGTATGCTTATGAATTTTGGGTTCCGGGGTGAGAACGGGAAGGTACGGTATAGGACAAACATCTACATGTACACCAACTTCACGGCTACCTCTTTTGCACCTAGTTTGCAAGCAGGCGAGTGAGCAGGTAGATCATGAGCGGAGCCAGAGAAGTTAAGAGACAAGGTCATCACTCACGTCCTACACTCACACCACGTAACGCACACCACATGTCTCCATATCTACCTCTTTTGCACCTTGTATGCGAATCGGAAGATCAACGGGAGATCATGAGGTGAGCCAGGAAACCTAACGAGGGGGGGCAGATATTATGTGCACCTTGCAAAGCCACACCACCGTCAACTGAAAGCACACCAGCACACGTTTACACGTTCCCCCCTTTTGCACCTGGTATGTGAGCAGGTGGCAGCGGTAGTTCATCAGCTGAGCAAGGACAGCTAGCGGGAGGGGGCCAGGAGGGCAGGCAGCGATGGAGGGGGTGCAAGAGGAGGTAGGGGGAGGGGGCTGGGTCAGAATGGGGTCCTCGATGCAAGCACGGGCGACCTGTGTGTTTACGTGTGTTTACGTGTGTGTGCGTGTTTGTGTGTTTGTGTGTGTGTGTGTGCGCGTGTGTGTGTGTGCACGCGTGTGTGTGCGTGTGTGTGCATGTGTGTGTGTGTCCGCGCGTTTTAGGGTATGAAGTGTGTGTTTTAAGAGGGTAGCGTATGTATGCATAAAGGTACAAAAAGCATAAAAATGTGAGAACTCATGTCTATGTATTCATTCTTCTTCAAGTGCAAGCACACGTCCATACGCGTGCGTGTTAATCTTTTTTGTCCCTGTTGCAAGTGCTTTGTCCTCCTATCCTGCCCCTCCACCTGCTGCATCATCAGTCTGTGCTAAAATTAATGTGCCTGCTTGTGTCCTTCATGCCTGTGCCTGTGTCACTTTTTGCATGTTTGCATTCAAAAGTTTGTTCACTCCTTTCTTACTCCCCTACCTGCTGCATCATCACTGTGTTGTCGCCCTCAAAGGTGACGTCCACATTCATGTCGTTGCAGATCTCAGCGATCTTGTTCTCACTCAGGAAGCCCTGCCCGCCACAGCACTGCAATGGAGGTGGTGGGAGGGTAGCGCATGAATGTGTGAGCAGCACTGCACTGGGATTTCAGCGATCTTGTTCTCACTCAGGAAGCCCTGCCCGCCACAGCAATGCATTGGAGGTGGTGGGAGGTTAGTGCATGAATGTGTGAGCAGCACTGCACTGGGATCTCAGCGATCTTGTTCTCACTCAGGAAGCCCTGCCCGCCGCAGCAATGCATTGGAGGTGGTGGGAGGGTAGCGCATGAATGTGTGAGCAGCACTGCACTGGGATCTCAGCGATCTTGTTCTCACTCAGGAAGCCCTGCCCGCCACAGCAATGCATTGGAGGTGGTGGGAGGGTAGCGCATGAATGTGTGAGCAGCACTGCACTGGGATCTCAGCGATCTTGTTCTCACTTAAGAAGCCCTGCCCGCCACAGCAATGCATTGGAGGTGGTGGGAAGCAGCCTATAATTGTGTGAGAAGCACTGCACTAGGAGGGGGGGAGGGTAGCGCATGAATGTGCGAGCAGCACTGCATTGGGAGGGGGGGAGGGTAGTGCATCATTGTGTGAGCAGTCCGTGTGCCGTAATTGCACGTCAATGTTGTGCTACAGCATGAGATCAAGAGGGAAGCAGCTTGTGTGCCTTGGATGCACGTGAACGGTGTGCAAATTTTTAACATTCAAGGCAGGTTCCTTGCCTGCCACGCGGCACAGCACAGCATAGCGCGGAGGAGGACAGTGGGTGAACAAAACTGTAACTGGAATTGGCAAAGGTTGAAGCTGCACATCATCTATGGCTGTGTGTATTTCCAGAATGCCTGCCGGTATATATACAAATAAAAACTATTTAGATATACCTTGTGGATTCTATGTGGATACATAAGTAGAGTACAAGGCTTCTTGCTGGCCTGATGGCTAATGTGTGAACACGCCCAAGCGTTTGTGTGCACACGTTACATTGTGCACCGTTCATACTTTGTGTACCATTCATACTTTGTGTACCATTCATACGTTGTGTACAGTTCATACAGTTCATATATTTTGTACAGTTCATACATTGTGTACCGTTCATACATTGTGTATCGTTCATACGTTGTGTACCGTTCATACGTTGTGTACCGTTCATGCATTGCGTACCGTTCATACGTTGTGTACCGTTCATACATTGTGTACCGTTCATACGTTGTGTACCGTTCATGCATTGCGTACCGTTCATGCAACACACAACAAGCAGGGCAGCTGATACTCTTTTTCTTTAGCACGCTATACATAAATCACGTAATCGATAGATGGCCACTGCAGCTTTGAGCAGTACCACCCAAGCACACGCGTACAAGTAGGCACATAATCATATATACTCATGCCACGCCTAAGTTTTTACCTACACACACAGACACACACAGACACACTTTCATACATACCCACACCGCGCTTAAGTTATTACCTGCACACGCACAGACACACATACGCCTAAGTTAATACCTACACGCACAGACACACACACAGACAAACATTCATACACTCAAACCACGCCTGAGTTATTGCCTACACACACAGACACAGACACTGACACACACACACGCACAGACACAAACACGCACCTCACGGCAAAACTGCAGCGTTTCCACACGTCCCCAGGTGGCAGCAGCTTTTAGGCCAGAGCTCAGCACGTGCACGGCCTTGGCATCCTGCGGCTTATTGCTGGCGATCATCCTCTGTGTGATGTATGTATGTACGCACACGCACACGCATGAACAGGGATCAGGAATGCCAATTTGGAGGTTAGCAAAGATGTAAGAAGCCCCTCATTTCCAGTAACAACCAGCAGGGTTAAAGCCGGCGTAGCAAAATTGTTAAGAACGAGAGCAAGAACGACAGCGCCTAATTTAACTGTAATCAAACTACTCGTTACTCCTAGGCCCTTCAAAAGCTGTGTTGCCCATTTCGAGTTTTCATGTGACGTAAATGTGGCAAAAGGCATAAGTACACCCAAAAGCACCGCTCACACCTTCAGAGTGCGCATAGCCAGCTGAAGCGCGTAAGTAGAAGCCAGGGCAGGCAGCAGGCGATTCTTGTGTGTCAGGTACTGCAGCAAAAAGCATTACGGGATACAAAACGTGTTTGGTTTGAAGAGGGAGATCTTCTTGTGCGTCGGGTGCTGCAGCAAATGAAGACGTGAAAAGGGGTACGGCAAGATTTTGGGAAATTTTGAGAGGGCCGGCGGCTGGGCGATGTTTGGGTGCCAGGTATTGCAGCAAAACAGAATGTGCAGAATGCTAGTAACAAAGCGTTTGGAGGACCAGGACAGGCAAACCATAAACCAAAAGTTTATATAGACAGCCGCAATTAAATCTTAAAACGAAGCTCAAACAAATCGCTGATCCCTTTTTCAAATCAAGTGTAAATTTGTTTGAATTTGGCGAATTTGTTTGAATCTGGCCGGCTCTAAAAACAACTGTACCTCCATGATGGCTTTCTCCCCAAACTGGGGCCGTGAGCATGCATAACGAACAGCAATGGTAAGCCCCATCTTCTGCCCGTCCACACCGCCTTGCGCAATAAGAGCTCGCCCTGCATGTATGTTTGTGTATGTGTGTGTGTGTATGTGTGTGTCATTGTGTTTTGTGTTAGTGTGTGTGTGGGGGGGTGTGTGTGTGTGCATTTGTGTGAGCCACCATGCCTCGTAAGTGGTGAGTAGCGGTAAGGTATAAACGCGTCAGAAGGGGTTCGAGGATGATTTCTGCCTATTAAATAGTAAACAGTAAACACTAGAGCCATGATATGCCTATGCTAGTGTGGAATGCATTCTGGCATTAGAGGAGCAGTGAGCACACCTGCTATGAGACCACCAACAATGATGCAAGCTTGTGCAGAATCAGTGCCCCTCCACACATCATGGTCCAAACATGAGCACAACTATTGTGAGCTTGCCCACAGCGATGCCATACTTTGTGTGCGAGCTTGCGTAGATCGTGCATCCTCCCACACACGAGGGTGTATCAAGGTGGGCATACCTGTCGTGAGCCCGCCCACAGCAATGCCGAACCGCTTGCTGATAGACGAGATGGGAGACCTGCAAGGTTTAGAAGGATCGGGGGGGCTTGTAATTCCTGTTAAAAAGTGTGCTTGTGTGTGCACGTTCAACATCTGGACACAGTTGTGCAGTAGGCTGAGGCCAGACCCAGAGGGTGCTTTGGTGCAGGGTAGGCTTGTCAATCCTGTTTAAAAGTGTGCTTGTGTATGCACGTTCAACATTTGGACACAGTTGTGCAGAAGAGTGAGGCTAGACCCAGAGGGTGCTTTGGTGCAGGGTAGGAAGTAGGGATGTCATTGCAGGGATAGCCAGAACTTTATGTATACACTGTATATTAGGTGATTTCTCTGCCAAAATAACCGTATATGCACCGTATATATATAGTTCTGGCCAACCCTATATATTCGCAACTTCGCTGAGAAGTTTGCCAGTGCTGCTGTGACCGTGCTGCACTCATCAGACGCCAAAAGAGGCATGCTGCGTGCATCGATGAATGAATGGAATCCCATGCTATCAAGCACCGCTACCACATGCCCCCGGGTTCATCCTCCTTCGAATCCTAGCATGAAGCTCTACTCACCAGCATAAATGCACTTGCAGAAGCAAAAGCCATGCCGTCAAGGTATTTGCACGCTGAATAAATAAGGCACACATACATACACACACTACACTTACTGGTATGTGCCGTCAGGGGCAACAGTCCCAAACTTGTCAAGAAGAGAATCACGAGGAACGCGCACACTGGAAAACCAGAGCTGGCCGTTGTCAACTCCATTCAAGCCTTGCTTGGGGCCCATGTCCTGCATGTGTGTTTGTGTGCGTGTGTGTGTGTGCGCGTGTGTGTGTACATATGGGTTACTCATTCCTTTCCCTTACGGACAAGCTACTGAACCCTTGCTCCGTAGACATTCCACCTTTGGTGTGTATATACATGTATACATGTATACATGTATGTACATGTGTGCCTGGATGTTTGTTTGTGTTTGTGTATGTATGCGTGTGTGTACGTACTTGTGTAAGCGTGTGTTTGTATGGGTGTTTGTGTGCCAGTTACATGCACTGACAAACAAGGCAAAAGCACCCAGCACAGCAGACGCGTTGATACTTTACTTAGATTGCCAGAGCTGCAGGCTACACCTTTTCTTAACACCCACCCTGATGCGCACGCCTTGCATGGGTTTGAGCTGATCGTCACGAATGCGGACCGCAAACGCGTGCACGCCCTCCCACTTGCCCAATGTGTGCAGCTGCGCAAACACGACGGTGAGCTGCACAGCAAGGGGGGCAGTGGAAATTCAAGGGGATAGAGGGGTAAAGGCGGACGCAAAGCACGAGCATGTGCAGTGAAGAGGAAGAGGGGGAAAGGCTGACGCAAAGCGCAAGCGTGTGCTCGCCGCTCCACACTAGATTATAAATTAATACGAAGTGCAGTAGCCCTGAACAGCTGAGTTGGGTGCGCATGTATCCATGATGACGGCGCCCCTGACCCACACTTTGGAGGCCTTGTTGTTGGAAAAATAAAAAATGATTGCTTGTGAGATATGAAAGCAGTTTAAAGTTTATGCACACCTTTCCATGCTGCCCTGCACCCCCAATCCACACTTTGGAGGCCTCGTTGTTGGGTGTGTTGATCACAAACTCCTGGGTGGAGGCATCGTAGGTGGCCGTGGTCTCGATGCCCATAACGTTAGAGCCTGCAGGGTGACATCATGTAACGAAAACTCCTTTTCCTCAGATCACCTAACAGACATAACAGACTATTTAGACTTCCGATGCAGTCCTGGGCTATTATTGATATAATAGCTGCAGGCACGGGCTCAAGACCCGGCTACCTTTTAATTTAAACACCTGTTTCCTTGCACATCACGTGCAGATACTGTGATAGTGTGTTCAGGCAGACGTCTGACACGACCACGATGAAAAGTAGACAATTATTAATAGCCCTCGTGACTGAAGCTAAAAGCCGTGAGTAAGGGGGGGGGAGAGGGAGAAATAGAGCCAGGCACTTTTGCTGCGACATGCTGCTATGGAATGAATGCTGCTATGGAATGAAGAACGAGGAAGTTGACAGGGGCTGCGTTTACACTAGTTTGGAATCAGGCATGAGAAAGGTCCCTGTCATGGGAGTGAAGGAAGGAAGGAAGGAATGAAGGAAGTGCGCGTGTTGAGAGACGCCATTGGCAAGCGTCTGGAGGGAGGCAAAGTTTTGATCACACTGCCATTTCCTTTCAAACCCAGAGATTGGTTTCATGTACACTGCAGGGATCAATACTGTGCGTGCATCTTTGACTTATCGTGAAAGGAAGAATGCAGGTTTGAATAATTGTTCTTCTGGTTTGAATGCGCAATGTTTGCTTATCCTGTTCGTCCTTCCTGCTTAATTATCGACATCAGGACGCATTCATATGCACAAACACACACAAGCACATGCACACATATGCTCATACAAATACTTATACCTGCACCGCACCCACACCTACACCTACACTCACATCCCCAACCCCCCCCCCCCTATAAAACCCCCAAATTAAACCAAACCCACATTTATAAATCACAGACGTACACACATATGCAACGCAACACACACCATGTCCCAGTTCTGACATGCTGAAGCTCCCGGTCAAGTCCAAGGTATCCATGCGAGGGAGAAAGGCGGCATGATGCTTCTCGGTACCCAGCTTGCACCTATAGTGTGTGTGTGCGTGATGCGTGTGTATGTGTGAGTATGTGTGTGTGCGTTAGTGTGTGCGTGAGTGTATGTGTGAGTATGTGTGCGTGTGTGAGTGTGTGTGCGTGAGTTTATGTGTGAGTGTATGTGCGTGTGTGAGTGTGTGTTCGTGGATGTATATGTGTGTGAGTACGTGCGTGAGTGTGTGAGCGTGAATGTATGTATGTGTGAGTATGTGCGTGAGTGTGAGTGTGTGTGTGAGTTTGCGTACAAGCGTTAGAGTTTATGTGTGCAAGTTTACGTGCGTGGGTGGGTATGACAGCGGTGAGCACGTGCAGACAGCTTAAACAACACTGTTTGGGAGACATAACCCGTGAATTTTTCAGCACTGAACTTCACGCAGCTATGTGGGCTGTCAGCAAGAAGATTGTCCAACATCTGCGACCAGAAAGTCTATTAAAGTTAACAGTCCACCCTGCGGAGAGGTCGTTGCTTCATTCATCTGCAAGGGTTTAAAGTCCAGAGCGTACTCCCCCCCTCTCTCTCTCTCTCTCTCTCTCTCTCTCTCTCTCTCTCTCTTATATATATATGTTTTATTTATTTATATATTTATGAACTGCTTCTCAATGACAAGCTTCTATATATACCGTGCGCGCCGACTCACAGCGTGCCTCCACACAGGGTGAAGTGGACGCCTGCCTTGATGGTGAAGCTGTAGTCACACAGGGTCAGGCTCTCAAGCGCACACATGAAACGCAAGGGGTCATCCAAGTAGTCACGGGCACGGAAAAACCCTTGTGCCACCTGCGTAAGTGATGTAGGGGGCGTGGAGCAGAGTGGAGCGGTTTTTGATCATGAGTGTCTGCCTGTGTGTGTATTTGTGCGTGTGCGTGTGTGTGTTTGTGCGAGTGTGTTTGTGTGCGCGCGCATGTGTGCATGCGTGCATGTGTGTTTGTGTGTGCATGCGTGTGTATGTATGTATGTGCGTGTGTGTGCACGCGCACACGTGTGCATGTGTGTGCATGTGTGTATATGTATTATGTATGTGTGTGTATGGTTGTATGCGTGTGTGTGTGTGCGTGTGTGGTGCGCACACTAGAGGCATGCAAACCACCCGGAAGAATGTTGCAGGGCTCTTGTGCTCTTGTAACCAAGTTTAAACTAGGTAGGACATATATGCGTACCCCAATACCTACTATTCATCTGTACATGTGTGCAAGAAAGTAAAAACTTTAAAGTAACCTACATATTTCTGGACCCGCTTGAGTGTCAGCTCGCGGAACTCGCTGAGGGAGAGGTAGCCGTTGTAGCGGTATAAGGGGTCCTGCAGGGAGAGAGAAGGATGGGGGCCGTTAGCATTGTCACATAATAGGTAGTTTGAGGAGGGGCAGGTCTTGTTTGGAGAGTGTGGGTTGTGGATTGTGTAGGAGAGAGGGTCTGCAGGAAGAACGGATGAGAGGACAGGACACGGGACGTAGGTTAGGATACTTGACTTAGATGTGACATAGACGTGACACAGGATAGTATGGGAGACATGGTATAGGATACATGACGTGGAGCAGTAACCTGTGTGCATGACGTCAAGGCCACAAGCAGGGTGTCACGCATCAAAAAGTTGCTGGCAAGGAAACGAGCATACATACACCTGATTATCACACGTGATAACATCATGATATCATGATGCAACCTCAAGGATGTGTGTGTGTCGTTTGTGTGTATGTGTGTGTATGTGTGTGCGCGTGCATGTGTGTGACAACGAGCTTGACACAAGCATCAGGCATCAGGCTGATACACGTGGAAATCTTTGCCAAATCCTTACCTTGAGGAATTCATAGATGGCTGAACGCAAGTCCTCATTTCCATGACTCAAGAACAAATGCAAATCATGGGAGTTAATCGCGATGTGTAGCGCGGAGGGCGCAGCTTGGGATGATGCAAGTGATGCGAGGCTGCTGGATGTGAACTGCCTGGCCAGAACTTCCAATCGCTTGTGTGATTCCTCCATGTCTGCATGTATGCGTGTGTGTGTGTGTATGTGTGTGTGTGTTTGTGTGTGTGATGCGTTTGTGTGTGAGTGATATGTTTGTGTAGGGGTTGTGTTTGTGTGTGTGTGTGATGTGTTTGCGTGTGTGTGTGTGTGTGTGTGTGTGTGTGTGTGTGTGTGTGTCTGTGTGTGTGTGTGCGTGTGCGCGCGTATGTATGTGTGTAGTGCATGCGTTCATACATGTGTAGGTATGTATATGTGTGCGTGCATATAATGCGTGCATTTGTGTGTGCGCATGCATATGTAACTATGTGCGCGTGTGCATATGCACGTGAGTGAGTTTGTGTTAAAATATGTGCTTGCCTGCACGCATGGCATATGTACGCATGTGTGTGTTTGTGTGTGTGATGTGTTTGTGAGGGGATTGTGTTTGTGTGTGTGATGTGTTTGCGTGTGTGTGTGTGTGTGTGATGTGTTTGTGAGGGGGTTGTGTTTGTGTGTGTGATGTGTTTGCGTGTGTGTGTGTGTGTGTGTGTGTGTGTGTGTGTGTGCGCGTGTGCGCACATATGTTTGTGTGTAGTGCATGCGTTCATAAAAGTGTAGGTATGTATATGTGTGCGTGCATATGATGCATGCGTTTGTGTGTGCGCATGCATATGTAACTATGTGCGCGTGTGCAAACGCATGTGAGTGAGTTTGTGTGTAAAAATGTGCTTCCTGCACGCATGCGTATGTACGCATGTGTGTGTTGTGTGTGTGTGTGTGTGTGTGCTAATCATGCTGTGTCTCTGTGCTACTCGCCCTGCTTGCTGGTTATGCTCCTGACGTGGCAAAAACCCCGGAAAAAAGCCCTGTATATTTGACAGGCACACTATTTATTTAAATTATTCAGTTAGAACCACAGCATGTTACTAAAGCGCGCTGCACCAGGTAATTTTTGTGGACGAGAATTGCAGTTCAAGGTTCAGGTCTGAGTTCTCGTTGAGAGCAGACCTGCACTCTAAGCATGTGTGTGGGATCAAAAGAGACATTGCACAAGTCCGCGCTAATGCCACCATTCAGGTGCTTGCACGTCGAAGACCCCGCAGCGATTGGCACTTCAAACTCAGCACAGGCAACGGTTGGTGTGCAGCGCCCAGAGCAAGAGTCCAGTGAGTTTTCAATAGGAGTTTCCTTTGGCATGTGCAATCTGCACCTAGTACTAAAAACCTACACCTGCATACCAGCAAACTGAAACCTGTTCCAGAGGTGCATGTTTTGATCCCCATGCTTCTCATCCTGCCCACTGCGGCAGGCACCCCAGGCTGAGGAGCAATCGCCTCTACAGAGGCGCATCGCCCTCGGAGCAATGGCTGCTGCATCTGTTGCCTCAATGGCATTAATGCCAATGGACGCGCAGGCTGTGTTTGGTGAGTTTCCGTTCACTGTTTCAGTCCCCATCAATTGATTACTCTAGCACTGTCCTGAGCGAGAAGAAAAAACAGCAAGCAAAGTGCCTGCAAACAGATGTGCTAAATTGAATGGTCCGTATTGTAAGAGCAGAACTCTCATTGCAAACACAGGTGGAGGAGGTATCGCAACCCCACATAACGATGAAGACTTCAGCGGCAGAGACATGAGAGGCGTGATGAGCTTCACCAAAGGCATCATTCGCCATACCAACTTCTCCAATTGCAACCTTCAAGGGATTTCCTTCTTTGGAGCAATTGCGGTGCGTTTCATCGTGTTTTGTACCTGCAGCTGCTCGATTCTTATTGTCTTATTTCCTTCACCTGTGTTCGGTGCCTCCTCGACTTCAAAACAAGGCACGTTAGTCACACTCGGCACTTTGAGAGCAGAGCCTGTGCATCCTGCCCACTTAATCCTATAACCGTGGTGTGCACACGCGCAGCCAAACTCAAACTTCTCGGGTGCCAACATGAAGCTAGTAAACATGGACAGCGGCGACTTTGAGGGCTCAGATTTCTCACAGACCGTCCTGGAGGAGGCGTACGTAGCCAATGCCCAGTTGAAGGGCATTAAAATTGAGGGCTCAGACTGTAAGTTGTTTCAAGGCACTACGAAGGCCGTTGCAAATTGTATTGTGGAAAATTTATTCGTCCAGCCTTGTCCAGCCTGGTCCAGCGATGTAATTTACGAAACGACACGTTGTGCTTGTTGCCCCTTAGCGTGTGTTCATGATGTTTTGTGTTCATACGCACGCGTGCGTGTGGCGCTCAAAGGTTTGGCTTTTGATTTTGAGCAAACAGTAGCGAGCACACCTTTTTTCTCAGAGTTCAATCTTGCAATAGCCTTCTCTGACATTATGTCGCTTTGTACATCAAAACGTGTATTCTTGCAGGGACTGAAGTGCAGCTGCGAGGGGATCAGCGGAAATACTTGTGCTCCATTGCTTCCGGTGTGAATTCGAAAACTGGAGTCGAGACCCGCGAATCGTTGGTTTGCTCAGACTAGCTTTGTGTTAATTTGGCCACCTGCGTGATGAATTAAACTAAATTTCTGGGTTTTCATTGCTGAACGTTTAGTGCCAAAAAGAAGGGCGATGACCTATCTCACACAGCAGGTGCGGTTACTGGATACTGCACCTCAGCTCTTGATTCTTTTTTTGTTTGAAAGAGTATTTTTCACTGATTCGAATTAGCATTTAAACCACCCCGACAGCTGCAATGGGCAAGCTGAGAGGAGTGGTAGCTGGCCTCGGCATGCAAGTGACCGTCCTTCAATGGTTACAATGGTTACAATGGGGGGTGACCTTCAGCCAGGTTGTTTGGCTGATCGGCTGCTGACTGGTCTCGGCCAGCCACAAATAAATCCATAAGCTCAGAAAGAAAAAGAAAAAGTCTA
>Ga0307968_1002141_pt1 | contig 16367 bp, 22 predicted proteins | sample OrgLakmetagen650_FD_201834 | JGI IMG/M metagenome (GOLD analysis project Ga0307968, IMG submission 201834) | Saline water microbial communities from Organic Lake, Antarctica - #650 | ecosystem: Environmental > Aquatic > Non-marine Saline and Alkaline > Saline | place: Antarctica: Organic Lake... | reverse complement strand
GGCAGGGCTGGCAAGCAGGGACAGATGGAAGGAGGGTGTGGTGGGGGGAGGTTGGGGGGGGGTCCGAAGGGCATGGTGATGGGTGGTGAGGATTAGATATTGTGCGTGTGTTCACAACCCCAAACTGTATGGTTATGATAAGGGCAGGACTGGCAAGCAGGGACAGATGGAAGGAGGGTGGGGGATGGGGAGGAGGGCATGTTGATGGATGGTGAAATTAGAAATTTGTGATACCGAGACGTCAAAAATAATAATAAGGTGATGATAAGAGCAGAGGTGTACAGCAAGTGATTTAAAGTGCGATTTGTATAGCCAAATGGGCATGCAAAAAAAAGGTTTAAGGTCTTACACACATGCATACACACTCACACACATGCACACACACTCACACGCCCACACGTACAAATCAAAGCACACACAAACACACATACACATGCACATGCACACTCATGTGCACACACGTGCAAAGACGCAGACTCTTATACACACATGTGTTCATGCACACACATACACACAGGCACATGAAAGAACGGGAGGTGAGGAGGGAGGGGAAGGAGAACGCCATCATGGTCCCCACGGCACTCACGAGTCTGATGCGGCGCTGGTGGCCGACGCTGCAGCACAGGTGCGTCCCTTCTAGGACATGCTTGCGTGTACGTGTGTGTACGTGTGTGTGTACGTGTGTGTGTGAGTGTGTACGTTTGTGCGTGTGTGTACGTGAGTATGTGTGTGTGCAAGTGTGTGCGTGTATGCGTGTGTGCGTGTGTACATGTGTGTGTATGTGTGTGACTGTGTGTGTGCGTGTGTGTGTACGTGTGAATGGTCTACACAGCACTTACAAACTTGATGTCGCGCTGGTGGCAGATGCTGCAGCACAGTTGTCCATGTTCTAGGACATGCTTGTGTCTGCGTGTAAATTGTCTACACGGCACTTACGAATCTAATGTCGCGCTGGTGGCAGATGCTGCAGCACAGGTGTGCATGTTATAGGACACGTTTGTGTGAACGTGTGTGTTAAAGGTCCTTACTGACTTTTTGCGGTCAAACTGATCCAGGTTGCTGGAGGGGCGCAGGCAGGAGATGTCCTAGCTATACTGGAAAACTCGCTCAAGCCGGTGGAACGCTACGGTGGGTTAGCCTAATCACTGTGCTTGTTTTGCTAATCGTCATGCTTCTTTCCAGCAACCTCTCAAGTGTGATAAGAAACACTCCTCAAAAAAAACACTGCTTCCTGAGTTGGCTATTCAGCATCTATTGGCACCCTTATCATGAACGTTGCAATACTGCTTTGTGATTCTGCACATGACGAACAACAAAGCAGCTGTGCCTCATGAACAAGGCAAGCCTACTCAACCCCTGCACCGCTCACGTCTGTGCGATGGTGTCCATGCCCTATAGAATTACTAGTAGGGGCAACACCTTACGTTGTTGCTTGTGTGATAAGTCACCCTGTTCCCTATAGAAATACTAGTAGGGGGCCTTACTTTGCTGCTTGTGTGATAAGTCACCCTGTTCCCTATAGAAATACTAGTAGGGGGCCTTACGTTGTTGTTTGTGTGATAAGTCCCCCTGTTCCCTTAAAAGTATGAGTATGTGCGTGGGCGTGGGCGTGCGTGCAAGTGCGAGCATGAACACATTGCTGCCATGATCTGGTCTGATAAGCCACGAGTGCATGCCTAACCTCCTGAGGTCTTTTTTTTTTATCTGATGTCAACAATTATGCTTCGCCACGATAACTCTTTTTTTCCGCTCGTTTTTGAAGCGCTGCTGTCAAAAATTAGGGCTCTTAAAATCATGCTCTTTAAGGCGTCCCATTCTTTTCTCTTTGGTGGGGATCTAGAGGGTGCAAGCCCTTGCTTGTTACCTAAACCTGCACACACATATTTTTTATCAGTCGTAATAATGTTTGCACGTGCAGCCGTGCGCCTGCTGGAAGAGTTCTACCCTGTGGACTTGGAGGCTGCCGTGCGTGCTGCCATTGACAAGATGCAAGCAGGAGGGGAAGGAGAGAAGGGGTGGCACGTGGACGAGATGGTTCGGCGCAAAGACGAAGCCGAGGCGGCAGCAGAGGATTCAGAGGATCAGGGACTGGTGGTGAGTGTGTGTGTATATATTTGTATGTGTAAATGCTTGCATGTTTAGGTGTAGCATATATATTTTTCCGTAGTGTGAAAAATGGGGCGACTAAGGACTCTGAGAATCAGGAACTGGCAGTGAGTGTGCATGTGTGCACTTGAGCGTGCACTTGTGCGTGCACTTGTGTGTGCACCTGTGTGTGCACCTGTGCGTGCACTTGTGCGGGCACTTGTGCGGGCACTTGAGCAGGCACTTGTGCGGGCACTTGTGCGTTCGAGGTGGGTGTGGATTTTGTGGGTTGGTAACACCAGAGCTAATGGTTTGCCTTTTCTTTGGTTATACACTATTGCGGTTTAAAATGAGAAAAAGCAAAATGAAAAAGACCGATGGCACGGCACAAAGTGAATGGTCTGTCTATCTGATGTTCAGCTGCATGTCGTCCAACCTACTGTTCAAGTCAAGGATTGAGACATGGGGGAAAGAAAAACGAGTACAGATGGCTCGATGTATTACTTTAATCGTCATCAACAAGGTTGCATGCAGGTTTACTGCTTGGCAGTGGAAACGCATTTTTCTTCATTGGTCTGGCTTTCGACAAGGCTGCATGCACACCCACTCCTCAGGTCGAGGATTGGGACACTGAGGCGGCAAACGCAGAATACAGGCAGCTGGCAGAAGCTGCTGCGCGACAGATGGAGGCGGACGAGGCGGCACTGGCAGCTGCAATTGCTGAGGAAGAACGGCTGGCAGCGGCGGCTGCTGAGGCGGCGGCACAGCAGGTATGTGTGTGTTTTGTTTGTGCGAGTGTGTCGTATAAGTGTGGGTGTGGGTGTGGGTATGTATTCTGGTGTGCCAGTGTGTGTTGGTGCGTCGTGACTTGAACCAAAAATCTCGTCTGGTGAATACTAGACGGACGCATATTTTTGCGCAACATTGCAGCGTACTGTGAGAATGTGCATTCAATCTTAATGCTCTGTTTTTTATCCAAGCAATCTGTCATTGCACTCATACCTACATAGCAGCATTCACCCTACATAGCAACATCTACATGTAACCTGCATAGCGACATCTGCACTTAAATCTACATAGCAACGTCTTCCAAGAGAAAGGGTTGGCAATCGCTGTGGGGGTTGTCAGGGCAACAGCTGGCCTGCATTATTATTAAGTCCTGTGCCCTCTTACCACAGAATTAGACACAGGGCTGGTCTATGAGTGGGGCGGTTCATTGATTGATGTGTTAAGGGGGAGTATGTTGGGTGTATGGGGAGCCTGTGGCCTTAATTTTGTGTCGTTCACCTTGAAGCACAATTTTTGTAAACACACACACACACACACGCACACACAGGGCCTCATCTACAACAATGACGGGTCCGCCATGGACGCATGGGGGAATGTGGTTTGGGCAGGCGGCATGCAGCAGATGGGGGGAGGGCCAGCTGCTGGGGGCAGAGGGGGGGGCAAAGGCAAAGCCAGGGGCAACCACATGGCTGTGCGTGCGCTGTCGGAGGAGATGGAGGAAGAGGAGGAGGAGACCACAGAGGAGGTGCGTGTGTGCGTGTGTGTGTGTGCGCCTGCTAGCGCACGTGTGTGTGCATCTGCGTGCGCACTGTGAAGTGTAATGTATGCAGCAAATCATACAGCCTGCAGTGCGTACAGCACCTATTCCCATACGAATATGCATATGCACACACATTTTATATTTAAATGCTAACAAACGCATGCACATGCACACATACACACACACGCACACACACACACACGCATACACACACACATGTGCAGGAGATGGAGGACGCACACACACACACGCACACACACACACATGTGCAGGAGATGGAGGACGCACACTCACACACACGCACACACACACATGCACAGGAGATGGAGGAGATAGATATGGAGGGCGGCGGCGGGGTGGGAGGCAAGCGCACGTGGTCAGCCGCCCTTGGGGGTGCAGGCACCAGCGCGGGCACGGGGGGCACCAAACGCCAGCGAGCTGCTCGGTGTGTGTCTTCTTTCCTCAGGGCTTGTGTGGGTGTGGGTGGCGGGGTGTGGGTGTGTGCTGCTGTGTGGGTGCTGTGTGGGTGGCTTTTATTGAGAAGTTTAAATGGTGTGCTTGCTGTCAAGTGATGAAGTGACATCCCCAAACAGCGTGTTTATGTGTTTGGATGCTGGGGTAGCTTGCACAGGTGGGCAGGGTTACAGTCACAGCCAAAGGATGAAAGCTTGGTGCATGCTTTCCTTTTCCTACAAAATGGTTGACTGCGCTTTTTGCATAGGCTATTCAATTGCAAATGCTATTCAGAGGCAAACACACACACACACACACATGTGTACGCACGCACACATATACGCACAACATACACACATAAACCACACACACGTTCACGCACAGGGCTGCTCTCTTGGGGCGTGGAGGTGCTGGGGGCATGGGGGGCTGGGATGCCATCATGGAAGCAGGGGGCAAGCATGCAGGCAGCAGGTGTGTATGTGCTCGTGTATTTATATTGGTGTGAGTATGTGTATGCGTATTTGAGTGAGTGTGTGTGTCCGTGCTTCAGACCTTAAGTTGCGTTCCCAGGTATCCACTGCATGTGTGATGTTTGTGGTTCCATCACAAAAGCAACAGGGCTGCACAGGCAATGCGCAACAATTAGCTCAAATGTAAGCCCTGTAAAAGCACCCTCATTGACAGAAGCTGGAAGCGTGTAAGACAGAAGCACGCTTTAACAGAAGCTGGGAGTGTTTTGGTTGCGTAAGGGCGTCAAGCATGCTCTGCAAGGGCAGAAATGATGCACAGCACAAGCTCACCACTGCATAGATGCAAGACTACTCGTTGCAAAGGAAACAAGAGCGTATACGCTGCGCACACTGGGTCTGTTCAGGCAAACAAATGACAGGCTACCTGCCTGATCATTATTGATTTCCTTTTCTTCCTGCTGTTGAGGAGGTAACAATGTGCGAGTGGCCTTTTTCCTTGAATAATGTAGAGCGCTTTCGACAACATAATGTGCATTCTCCTTTTTAAAGGACACTGAACTCCTCAATCTTGGTCACATCTCCCAATCCTCGACCATTCACAGCACTTCCTGAACAGCCCTGAACCATTAACGGTGATAACTGTACAGCTCTCGTCCATTCGTGGTACCTCCTGAACAGCCCTCGCCCATTTACATTTCTTCCTGAACAGCCCTCAACCATCTAGGGTGATTACTGTAAAGCCCTCGACCATCTACGGCACTTCCTGACAGCCCTCAACCAATTACGGTGATAAATGTAATGTACAGGGCGGAAAGCAAGGCAGCTGCGGCTGCAGCAGCGGAGGCCTCCAAAAATCTCCCCCGCCCTCTGCGCTCCTTCTTCGATGGCCCTGGCCGCTTCGCACGCTTACCCTGGCCACGGCCATGGGACTCAGCTCTGTGCCAATCGGTGCGTGGCTGCGTAATTGTGTGCGTGTTGTTGCGTGCGTGTGTTCATGTGTGTGTGTTTGCTTAGTCACGTGTGTTTATGTCTGTGTTTGTGCGTGGCTGTGTGTGTATGTGCTTGCGTGCGTGTGTGCATGTACATGCCTGCTTTTGCGTGTAGATATGCAAGCGTGGCTGCGTATCAATGCATACGTATATGAAACTGTGTGCTAAGCAATCCTGCTTCAACCCCTTGACCACAGGTGTGTCGCTGTGTGTGTGTGGGCAACGGCAGTGGTTTTGGGGGCTATGGAGGGCAGCCCGGATTTGAAGTTGATCCCATCACAGGTGCGGGATTGCTGGATGGTTGTTTTGAGCAGCTACAGCGGAGTGTCTGTTGCTTTTGAACGTGCCTTCCGCAACTCAACAGACTTCTTATAACGTGCCAGACAAATGTGCTGGACAACATTTGTATGGTGGTCAACATGAAGTGTTGTTGGGATGTGGAAACTTGTTCACAAACATACAGAACTCGAACTTTCTGTGACGATTTTTACGGTACTCGGTACGAAAGTGGCCGCTTTTCCGTGTTGAATGTGGGAGAAGTGGTTCCCAACGCCAAGTGCACATGTTTTTGCAAAGTTCTTTGATGCGCCAACCTTCCAAAATACTTTGTTTTCACAGGCGGACCCCCTTGCAGCTTGTTAGCTACAGTGGCGTGAAATAAAATGACTTTCTTTTCACAAACACACACACACACACACACGCACGCACACACACACATATACGCACACACGCACACACAGGCGGACCCCCTCGGAGCTTGTTAGCAACGGTGGCGTGGGGCATGGTGGCTGGTGACGTACATCGTGTGGTGGCAGGCAGTGGTGCAGGCAAAGACGTGTTGGCATCCATCACACCTGAACGCTGCAGGGTGAGTAGGGGGTGCCTGTCTGACACGCAGAGACACACAAACACACACACACAAATACACATGTGCATGCACGCATATATCCACACGGAAGCACAAACACACACACACACAAACACACACACAAACACAAACACGCAAACATGTACACGTACGTACACGTACACACCCTCACACCCTCACACCATGTACCGTTCCCCGCGCAGGTACGCTACCGCCAGCTGCTCGCAGGTTTCCACTCCTCCTACGCACCCCCTCCCCCCGCACCCCCTGCCCCCTCTGCATCACCAGCACCAGCTGTGCTCGATCCCACCGCCCCCTCACCCGCACCAGCACCCCAGCAACCTGACCAATCGGCCACGCTCGAGCAGCAGCAGCCTCAGCTCACTCCAGCACAGCAGCAGCAAGAGGCACAGCAGCAGCAGCTGCAGCTGCAGCAGCAGCAACTGTCTTCTCCCGTTGCTCTGCATCCAGGCCAAGGGGCAGAGCAGCTTACACCTCCACAGCAGCAGCAGCAGCAGCAGCAGCAGCAGGTGCCACAGCAGCAGCAGATGCCACAGCAGCAGCCACAGGCACAGCAGCAGCAGCAGCAGCAGCAGCAGCAGCCACAGGCAGAGCCACAGGTGGAGCACGTGGACGGGCAGCAGCTCATTTGGGAGCTGCAAGAGCAGATGTGCGACCTCTTCTCCAGCTTGCACCCTCAACAGGTGAGGCTCAGCTCTTGCTTGCTGCACATCCCTGTGGCCCTGTTGACAGTGAGGCTGACGCTGTGGTTGACGTTGTGGTTGGCATTGTGGCTGTTGTGGCTGTTGGCGTTGCGGTGCACCATAACTAAAACTGTATTGGCCATTGGTCATACTATTGTATTGTTGCATTGTATCATTACTCCTCCTGCGTTGCACCAGTGTTAGTATTGTGTCGCACCACCGTTATGTTTGCATCATGCCATGTACTATATTGCATTGCAAGGTGGCACAGCATGCAGAGCATGCATAGCATCCGTTGCTGCTGGTGCACAAGTCCTGCAATCACACATACACTTATGTGTGCAGCATTGCACGCACCGCCTCTCACGAGATCTGCACTCACACACGCACGTATGTGTGCACAAACAGTCATGCAATCACACATACACTTACATGCACAAAAGCACACACACACACACACACACACACAGAAATAGTCATGCACACCAACATACGCACATGCAAACCTCTCTCTCTCTCGCTTTCTCGCTTTCTCTCTTTCTCTTTCTCTCTACACACTCCTCTGACCCGCACTGCCACTGCTCCTACCACAGCTGGCCCTTGTGCAAGCCAGCCTAGGAGGCACACAAGGCCCAGGGGGGCACCAACAACAGCAGCAACAAGTGCACATGAACGGTCTCACCACGCCCACACCCACGGCTCCTCACCTGAGCTCAAGTGTCGCCCAACGCTCACAGCCCCTTCAAGAGGCATCTGACCTCGCTGCTGACCTGATGCCAGGTGTGTGTCTGCATGTGTGTATGTACGCTTGTGTGTGTTTGTGTGCATGTGTGTGCGTGGGTGCTGACGTTCACTCGGTGTATCTCTCCGCTGTGTCATCCATTGACGTGCTGCTGATCTGATGCCGCCAACACGTTACGTATGTGTGTGTTGCTCTCTGCCTTTGCAGGAAATAGCTTGGCTCTGCAGTTGGATCTGCACCACAGCTTGCCATCCTGCTGGATCTCACTGAACACTCAAGTAGCTCTGCCTGTACCCAACTTTGTATATGCATGGCTCAATACAAAAAACATTTTGCTTGCACATACCTGTCACGTCTGTAGGAGGTAGCGTGGCCCTGCAGCTTCAGTCCCACCAGTTCCAGCAATTCTTCTCCCAGCAACAGGAACTGCAGCAGCAGCCGCAGGTGCCACCACCACTGCCACAACAGCAGCAGCAGCAGCAGCAGCAGCAGCAGCAGCAGGCACCACCACCACTGCCACAGCAGCAACAGCAGCAGCAGGGCTCACCTCAGCAGGAGGGTGCAAGCCACGACATTGGTGTAAGACCCGAAAGTGCCACCCTTGCTGCCTCAGGCAAAGGATGTCCACCTGATGCTTTGGCAGCAGCAGCAGTAGCAGCAGCAGATAGCGCAGGTGCGATACAAAGCGGCTTAGTCTTGGCTTAATCTTTCTGTACTAGATGTCTCAATCATATACCCTGTCCAACCCTTTGTTTAGAAAGATGTGTTTTGATGCAGCGGGCGGCATTTTGGCGGCTTGTCTTTTTATTGTATTTCCCCTCAGGGAGTGTGATTCTTACTTTTGGTTACGCACACATGCACACACACTCATATGCACATACACACAAATGCACACACGTGCACACAACGTACAGACACATATACTCATGTACACGCAACTTGCACATATACACATGTACGCGCAACACACACATATACACATGCACGTGCAACGTACACACACAGGGCCTGAACCTCAGTTTGCAGGCCATAGAGGTGTGCTTTCGAGACCCCTTGAGGCAGAAGTGACTCGTAGGCGCTACATGCTGGACATCAGCTTGTTGCCGTGTGAGGACACACAGCGTGTAGCGCAGGTGTGTGTGTATGTGTGTGTGCTTACATTGTGCTTTATTACGCGCATGTAAGCGCTTGTACGTTTGTCTATTCTATCGCAATCATGCTTAGAATTTGTTGAGTACCACCTGCCTCTTCTGTGCCAGAGCGCCATCGTAGGTACATAATCATAGAACCGGTACAACATCTGCATCTGTTGTTTAGATCGTCATAGGGATATGTGCATCAAGTGCAATGGCTTGCTTACCCCTACCTGTTAAATCTCTTCCCGTCACCTTCAGGTTGTGGTATACACTTGTGACCTAGCAAATTAGAAACAGAAAAGATAAGTTACGGCGATCGTGGTATCGTGATGGTTCAAACGTTGCACTTCAACGCTTGTTTCTTGCTAATATAGCTTCAGAAGAGAGATATGCAACGCAGGATCAGATGAGGAAGAAAAGAGCGGTTACCATCTGCCACAGCATTCCAGCAGCTTCTTTTGGACAAATAGAGTTTAGGCGTGCACTGGCGATGCACTGCTGATCAGTCAGTGTCAGCAGTACGACTATAAAATGCAACCCGCCAGAGTCCTATAATTTGTTTCTCCTCTGAAGAGCACTACACGCCATTTTGGGCTACATACACACATACAATATGGTTACAAAATTTTCCTGCTGCAGGCTGTGGAGGCACAGTCCGCAGCACGCCGTGCAAAAGAGCAGCAGCAGCAGCAGCAGCAGCAGCAGCAGCGTCAACAGCATCAACAGCAGCAAGGCAACGGTGATCCCCCTCCCCCTTTCTCTCCCTATGGTACCCAGCAACACGGGCTATGTAACAGCGCTCTGGCAATCCCCATCCCTGAAAATGGAGCACCCTTAGGAGGGGGGCCAATGAATGCAGCGCAGTTGGCGCAGGCTTCAATGTTGTGGAATTCAATGCCAGCAGCACATCCGCATTCAGGGCCAGGCTGACACACACTGGCAGGAAGTTCACACTTGAATTGAACTACTTGTTTTTTGTTTTACTATTGTTTACATGTAACGAGCGCAATCTCCTTGTTTTCGTTGTTAAGCTTGTAGCGTATGGTATGTTCCTCCTTATCACACAATGTTTGATTTGATTGCAGTTGTGAGGAGTATCGTGCACACTGGTTTTATGGTGTGCAAGACGAAGCATATGAGACTGTAAAGGTTTTATGTTTCCCGCTCCAACGACCCCATTTAATCTTGACCTTCTTCCACATGATATCCACCTGACAGAAGGAGGAAAACACGAACATATATCAGGCCTGCTACCTGGTACCTGGTACCTAGGATGGGTATATTGCAACAACATTGTGTAAGAGTCGGGCGGGATCTCAGTAACAGAGTACACGTGGAGCTTGAGTTGGAGGCAAGCTTCATGACAGGCAGGTGTGTCATTTAAGTTAAATACAACCCCAGGCATATATTTCTAATGATACAAACCTTGCCTCCTCCCAGCCACCTGATCCACATTGAAAAGTTTAGTTCGGATTACAAAGGCATCCAGCCTGGCATGGCTGCTCAACCTATATATAGGTCCCAACAAATAAAACAATCAAAAAGATCGACAGCTGCACTGATGAATTTGTAAACCTCTGAGTTATGTTGAAAAACAAAACCTTTGATATCATGTCACGCCCAATTGTTGGCAGTGGCGATTCGTGTGATTTGGTTAGTTGGTTTTTCAGTTGAGGTTGTTTTGCCTAGTCTCGTTTAATTAGCTGGTGAAGCCAGTTTATTGAAGATAGCATTTTCTGGTTTTGATATTGCGGTATTCAATTAGCTCAGTAAACTACTCAATGCTCAGCCAGATTGTGGAGTAAACTTCCCAGCCCTGGGGAGGAGAGGTGCGGCAGCTGACTAGAGTGTGTGTGGTATAGTATATGTCAGTGTCAAGAAAAGATTGTTGTGCTGTGTTATACTTTGCAGTGACAGTGATTTGCTACGACAATCACCTTCAGAATTATTATCAAATAAATGGTTGAACTGGTGCCGTAAATGTTGTGTGACCCACATTGAAAAGCTCTTCTCTCTTTACTTCCTAGTGGGATGTTGTGTCAGGTGCATCCATCGGGCGGTGCAGGACAAATGGAAAGGTAAAATCTACGCTGAAAAGCACCAGCGTGCATTAAGGCTCTCAACTAGTTGACACCCACACCCACACTAGAGCCCACAAATAAAACATCCTTCCCTAATCCTTGCCAGTATTACTACTATGCTAGTAGCGTTGTACAACCTGCTTTTTTTGCTCATTTTCTATTTTTTCCTCTCAAAATATTTAGACAGAAAAGAAAAGAAAAGATAAAGAAAAGACTCCGCTGATAGTGATGACACAGCCAGCATAAGGGAGGGGGTTGCGAATTTGCCTGCACCAAGCAACCCCCCACTGCGCAAAAAGAAAAAGATTTAGTATGGGTTAAAGGGGGGTTGTGCCGTGGCACCGCATTTAGTGTGAACACTACCGGCATGGATTAAGAACGGGTGTTGTTTTGTGTTCGCACCACCTAGTGGATGCAGGACACACAACATCCCACCTGGAATTTGAAAAGAAGAGGAGCTTTTCAGTGGGGGTAAGGTGGTTGGGGGGCAGAAGAAGTCTGCACATCACCAGGAGTATTGCTCGGATATTTTTGGGGTTATGTCCAATGTCTCGTCTCATCTGTATGATTTTGGTTGCGGATCTGATTGCAGCCATGTAGGCTTAATTGTTTCATAAGTGCTGTGGCATGTAGACCAGTAACTTCGAGGCTGTAGAGTGGGTCCTTGTATGGCTGCTGTAGATGGTGCCTGTTGCTCCTGCCTAGCAGGATGGTGTGAAAGGTTTTACGGTGTCTGAGTAAGCGGATGACTTAATTTCAATCAAATGTGTATCACGAGCATATCACAAGTGGTCATTGGAGTGTTCATTCAGTTTGAATGTCAGCTTTTTAGTCTTATGGCAATCCATATGGAGGTCTGCCAGAGGTTTGCCTGTATGGTCTTTGTAAACAGTCCTCATTACTCCAATGAGGATCACGTGGCGCTTGACTTCCCTGTATCCCGATCTATGTAGGCTGGAGATGAGCACGCTGTGCTATGCTTTCACCTTTGAATTGAGGATCAGGCCTAGTGTATTCACAGAATAAAAACTCAATGAGGTGAACCTCCCGCTGGTTTGGAATAAGTTTATTGTCTTTAGCAAGCTGCTGAAAATCTGAGTTGCGGGTGGTTACCCGAGAAGAACACGTAGTGCTAGGTAAAAATAAGATAGCGTCAGGACGAGAAGTTGTTGTTAGGTTCGGCAGCAACCAGTAGGGCAGTGTTGTGTTGGCATGTGTTTCTCAGCTCTAAGCCCTGTTCTACTGGATTATCTGCACTGCCTATGTCAGTGTAGGCAATTTGGTTGGCACAGCATGGTCCCTTTTGTAGGGTTTGGACTATCAGCGCACTTACCATATTACGACGTTTTATAATCATGTTCCTCATCTAGGTGTGTTGGTAACCAGAGAGTTTGTGAAGCGCACTGTCAGCATTTGTAGCTGGCTTATTGACCAGCAGTCTGAGGTCCTTCCAGTAGGTGTAGTACCCTGTATGATTTTGAACATTTCTGTTTTCAGTTTGGCCTTTACATCAGAGAGTGCACGAAGTCTATGTGCACTTGCCCCTCTTCTTCCGTTGTGTTCCTCATTGGTGCCTTTATCCGCAAGCCAGTAGAGGTGTGTGTATGCATAACCGTCTGGAGCTGGAGTCTAAAAGTGTACGTCATGACCAAAGTCGTGTAAGGCAGAGTGTTTGGCAATTGCGTCTGCGCATTCGTTTCTAGAAATGCTGCTATGGGCTTTCACTTTATAGAAGCACATTGGTTCTGGTGAAGCAAGAATCATGGATACAATTATTTCTAGCAGATTTGAATGTAAATGGGCTCGTTGCATTTCAGGGAAGAGTTTGTTTTCTAATCTGGTTGAGGGAACATGCACTGTCTGTTGCAATCTTTGTATACTTGTTGGTAAGTGCTGCCAATGATGCAGCGGTCTACACGATCACGTCCAATCTCCTCCCATTAGCTTTGCATCAGAACTTGTAGGCCTCATTGCACGTAAAGACAGCTCTGCCTCTAAACATACGAACAAAAAAACCAAAGACTCATTTGCACGGATACTCCCCTCCCACATCACCGCCGCCTTTCAAAAGTGGGCCCTGGTCACTAAAGAATAAATGGCATCCTCCCTCGACCATGACCCCAAATTCCCCCATTACTGGAGTGAGCACCCAAGGGACAAAGTGTTTGGGGCAAACACCAATGCCTTTCCCTCCCGATTCTCTGGGTTCTCCATCTGCCATCCCATTTACCATGAAAACACCATGCTCTTAGCAACAAGACATGCCATCTACTCTGCTGCTGTCAGCACAGAGGAAACAGCCACATTCATGCTCCTCCCTTCCTGGAATAAAAAGTATGGCTGACCACAAATTCCTATGCAACACTCTGCCGCAAATACCCACACATTTGTAAATTCCTCGGCACCATCCCATTAAACCAACTCCAATATGCAAAAGTGCCCTTCTGGAACAACGTACAAATACCATTTTCCAAACACTCCTGGGGATTGCAGGTCATTGCCATATGGAACACCAAGGGCAGGGTATGCCTCAATGCTCACAACAAAGACTGGCTAAAAGAACTTGCCAAAGAAATCCCTGAGGCAAAGTGGGAAATCCAAAACATACATAACCATCCCTACCAAACAGCCTTAGGTTCCGGACAACACTCAGGACTCAACAGATTTAATAAGCTACCCAATGACCGCCCTCAAGCCCCAGAAGGCCCAGATAAAACAAGTGCCCTGATTAGCACTGACCAACCTCATAATTGTAATATCAACGAAGCACCCCAAAACAGCTCCAGCCAAAACCTAACCCGTAAAGTAAAGGATTGGCGGGATTGTACCAACACTGATGGCAGCCTCCAAAAGAATGAAGTAGGGCAAGACACCAGATCAGACGTATACCACCTTCACTTAAATGTTGCCCACTATGTAAACCCAAAAGGCATGGGTATAACCAACACCATCTCACGTGCAGAGCTAGCAGCTATAGCAGCTGCAGTCACACACGGCTACTCACATATAGCCACAGGCGGCCTTACATCACTGCACCAAATCAAAAAGCAGCTCTCACACCCGAATCTCCATCGCCACCACATCCAAGGAGATGTCCTTCAATCCATTGCTGAAGCAATCCGCCGATCACCATCGCCCATCCACTTCTTCAAAGTAAAGTCCCATGGCGGTATTATCGGTAATGAACATGCCGACGCCCTTGCTAAAAAATCAGCCACCACCTACTCCGACATCGCTGACACCTCCATCAGAATAGCAGGCCCTGAGGGAAATCCCTTCTACAACATCCACTGGCTTGCAAAAGAGGACATAGAAAGCCAAACACAAACCCATATTCCTACCCATACAATATACATGGCCCATTCGCCTCCCCCAAAGCTTTGGTACCTACCAAACCACCGTGACGCCCTTCAAGAAGCACATATGCATCTTCTCCATAAACTGGGAATGCCAAAACTAAAGCGAACTAACATGCATACCACCAGACCCTCATCAAGGACGGCACTGCCTATAGAGCCACTAGCAATGCTTACCTAACATCATCCAATGTCCCCTTTAAGACCAAATGTATTATTATAAAATACAGAACAGGCTCCCTATATAATCAAAAACATGCGGTATTGTTCAAACTCTCAACAAGTCAAACTTGCCCCCTCTGCCCATAAGTAGACAGCGCCCTGCACATCCTTCCTGGGTGCCAACACACGCAGATAAGGAATATGATCACCGAAAGACACAACATAGCATGCCGCATGATCCTTAAGGCTATCAGCAAAACAGGTTCCTTAGGATCATGCATTGTCTCCAAAGACATAGGCAGAAACGAACGGATGACAACGCAAAGAAATCTCCGGATTCCTGAAACAGCCGAAAGTAGATTTGTTCCCAAATGGCTCTTCCCACCCCGCTTTCCAGATAAAGACCGATTTACCTCCAGCCGCCCAGATATTGTGCTGGTTACTCCCACCGCTGCAAAAACACAAAAACGACAAACTTATGTAGGGGGGTTGGGTTCTTTGGAGTGGCAGGGGGCAATTGAGGGAGACTGGGAGCACCTCAGCAGCACCGCCAGCCACCAGTAGAGCCACCAACCCCAGACAGCACCGACCTAAAGATCTCAGCAAACCTCGGCGTGACATCCACCTTGTCGAGATCAAGTACTGTGAGGACACCAGACCTAAGAACCAGCTGAACGCCGCAAAGGAACAGCACAAAGACCTTGCTTTGCAACATTCTCCAAGGAGCCTCCGTTACTCTCCACATCATCCTTTTGGGTGTGGGCGGCACCATCTACAACACTCACACCCTGAAGCCTTTTAAGGAACTGGGTCTTGATTCTCAAAGAGTTAAGAGGCTTGCCTCCAAGCTCCATGTGCACTCTGTGAACTTGCTGCTAAATTTGTCCATACCAGACGTGCCCTATCCAGTACTGTTATCAACTCTCATCAGGAGCCGGTTTCAGGCCAAGCCTGTAACCCTCCTGATCCCCATTGATTTTTCCTTTTCTTTTTGCGGTGGAGGAGCTTTACGGTACTCGGTACCAAAGTGGCTCCTTTTCTTTTATTTATGTGGGGAGTGGCTTTCACTGCCTGCGTAGTTTTTTTTCTTTTCCTTGTGGCCTCTTTTGTGGCTGAGTGCCTAGCCCTTTTCCCTTGACTGTTTCTATAGGCACTAGCTAGTGGACTCCTGATCCAGATGAGTTTGAGATTCCTGATTTATCTGTGTTGGAAGGTGCAGTTTGCTGTCAATCTCAGAAGTTGAGTGCTGGTGCTTCTTCAGGGTTCGATGCTATCCCTATCCATTTCCTAAAGCATGCGTGCTTGCTTGTGAGGTGTGATGGTAAATTCAAGCAGGTGAATGTGCTGGTGCCTTTGATGGCACGCCTGTTCAGAGTGTTGTTGTCTGAGAGTAAAGTGCCTGCGTGCTGGAAGGTCGCCAAGCTGAGCCCCATCCATAAAAAGGGGAAGTGCTGAACCTCCAGGAAATTATAGGATGATTGCTGTTAGTGGGGTGATTTATCGTATTTTCGCCAACGTGCTGAAAGATTTGGTGACTGATTGGTGTGTGAAAAAGGGTAAGATTCCAGACACGCATTTTGGCTTCTTTCCGGGCAGAAGCACCCTGCACCCTCTGTTTATTCTGAGGCATCTTAGGCATGCTGCTAAAAAGCTGAAGCCCAGGAACAGTCCTAGATTGCACGTTGCCTTCATTGATTTTTCGCAAGCGTATGACACTGTCCCTAGGCAACAACTCTGGTCACATCTGCGTCGTAGTGCTATGCCATCTACTT
>Ga0307968_1002139_pt1:0-15000 | contig 16379 bp, 27 predicted proteins | sample OrgLakmetagen650_FD_201834 | JGI IMG/M metagenome (GOLD analysis project Ga0307968, IMG submission 201834) | Saline water microbial communities from Organic Lake, Antarctica - #650 | ecosystem: Environmental > Aquatic > Non-marine Saline and Alkaline > Saline | place: Antarctica: Organic... | reverse complement strand
CTCCACCTGTGACCTGTGTGATGTGTGATGCTGATGATATCCAAGATGAGCAGGCAGCATGTTCATTTTCACTGCTTCAATCCCCACGTGATTCTCTCCCGCAAAAAATATGCATCTCTATTTCCCCAAACAGGAGCCCACGATGTGTCTACTTTCTTAAGCCAGAGCAATAACAAGCCTTATCTTTTCCTCCATGAACTAATTGCTTTTTATGAGCAGGCTAGCAGTCGCACTTCTTGCAAGCTTCGTTTTTTCCTCCATTAACTACTTACTTTTGTCAAGCCCAATTGCTAACAGCGACAAACCGTGTAACAAGCAGTTAGTTGGTTGACAGTTGAGAGTTTCTGTACATCTTGTTCAATAAGCTTCAAGATTTTATCAAAATTTACAACCTTTCTTCGCTGTCAAATCAACCCTCTGACGCAACCAGCCCAAGGCCCTGGGCCTTCTCCCATCATATCTTGAAGAAACATGCAAACCTTACTACATGTGCGACCTAGGCTGCTTAAGTGACCATATACCACTTGTGGGCATCGTACCTACCAACATTTTAAACCTACAAATCCCACGTGATATACATTTGATCGAAATTAATTACTGTGTAGACACTTCCCCTACTCAACAAGCAAAAAAGGCACGACAACAACGTAAGCTGCCAATGCCTCCCTTACGGAAAACCCGCAACAAAAATCATACAGATGAGGCGAGACATTGAACAAAACCCCTACAAATATTTAAGCAATACTTCTGGTGGTATGCAGGCCTCCCAACCACCTGATCCCCACTGAAAAGCTTCTCCTAATTCAATTCTCCGGGTGGGATGTTGTATGTCTCTGCATGTAACAGAACCTCTCCTTTTCCTCAGATCACTTAACAGACATAACAGACTCTTCAGACTAGAAAGACTCTCGAGGTTGTTCTGGGCCATTCTTTATATAATAGCTGCAGGCACGGGCTCAAGACCCGGCTACCTCATTTAAACACCTGTTTCCTTGCACTGCATCCATTGGGTGGTGCAGAACAACATCCTTTCCTAATCCATGCCGGTAGTGTACACACTACCGGCGTTGCTTTTCTCTTTCTCCCAAACATAGAAAAAATACAGACCAGCAAAACACAATAACAAGCCGCATTGATATGCCCTGTCAGCACCTCAGATCAGAAAAATTTACAATTGCTCTCTCTGATCCCTTGAAGGAACTGGCTGCACTCCTCAATACTAGACAAAAGTGCCTTCAACGAGTGCATTAAAACTCTGAGCAACAGTAAATATCCAGGACCAGATGGGGCTGTAAACGAGCGCTGCGTTTGCTTCCTGCAGAAATCCAAAACACCATACACATGCTCCTCATTTTTATGTGGGCTATCGGCTTCACACCAAAAGCCTGAAAAACCAGTAACACCATCCTTACTAATAAAAACAAAGAAGATGAAGTTGAGCTGTCCTCATATCGCCCGATTGGCCTTGCAAATACTCTTTACAAGCTTTGGACACGCCTCATCACTAACACTCTGTACGAGCACGCAGAGACGCAGAGACGCAGAGACGCAGAGACGCGTTCCGTACTCAGCACCACACAAGCTGGCTTCTGCAAACACAAAGACACCATCCACCGACTCCAAAACGTAGTTATGGCACTAGAAGATGCCAAACTCTTTCGCAAAGACATATATGCCCTGATTGTTGACTTTACCTCAGCCTTTAACACCACTAACCATGACTGTATGCTTCGGATCATGTATGATCTTGGCTTTCCTGCTGATGCCATAGATGCTGTCAGAAATCTCTATCAATATGCCACCACCCAAGTAAATCTCCCTTCCGGGGTATGCTCAAACAAAATACCCATAGAAAGGGGTACTAAACAAGGAGACACTCTCTCCCCTTTTCTCTTCCTACTCTATATGGAGCACCTCTTAAGATGTTACACGTAGGAGGACACGGTAACACACATACCTGTGTCCCAAAAGGAAACACGCTCGCCAACAACATAAGTAGTGCCGCTTTTGCAGATGACCTCCTCTGCCCCACTGGCGATCTGCACAGAATCTCTCTCAAAGTGCAAGCTTGTAAACTCACACTCTACTCTAACTGGGCCGGATTATTTCTGGCAGCAAAACCAAGGTCACAGGTAGCTTAAATGCGTCTCCTCCCAAAGACAACAATGATTTAACACCTACCGAAGCCCTCAAACATCAACTTAATAACAATATAATGGTCCAAAACCAGGCAACGAAATTTATTTCACCCAGCTCACCTTTTCTCTACCTAGGAGTCGCTCTGGCCATGGACCTTAACTGAAAACACCAACACAGGCGCATAGCCCAAAACGGACAGCAAAAGCTTGATGCTCTCACATTAAGTAAGGATCATATGCCTCACCACGGCAAACACTCAACATGATATGCACAGCTATCATCCCTGGTCTGGCCTATGCCTTTGCCGTTACACCGTGCTCCTACCCAGACCTAGACAAATGGGACGCAATGATTGGAAGGGTGATTAAAAGCAAGCACAACCTCTGACGCAGCACTCTAACAACCATGATTCGTGAAGATGTACATAACTTTGAATTTGGCGCCCCCTTTATTTACGTAAAATATCACAGGCGCTCAGCAGTGGCATTTGTAACTAGCCTGGACGACCCCTCTGATCACCACCGATCCGTGACAATTAATCTCCTCACCCACCAGATTTCCCACTTAAAACACCTTACCACAACATTCCTGTCCACAAGAGAAGGAACGTCGTTGCCACTCAAGAGGCAACTCAACCTCCATATGCGAGCGCGCCAACTAGCCTGCATCCACACTAGTAACCTACACCTAATTCTGAAAGGAAAATGTGTATTCCTAGCTCATCTCAAAATCATCTCAGAAGTCACTTCCGCCCGCAGCCCCCCCCCCTACAACGACCACCCTCATTAACTGCACTACCAAACCGCTTATGGGCCTAGGCATTAATGGTTTTCACGATTTCACGTCAGCAAACGAAGGCCACATCATCTCTGGGAAACAGCTTAATAATAAGTACTCCCGTCAAAAAGCACATTGTAGCACTTAAAAGGCTTGTAGCCATTGCCAACATGCCAGAAATAGAAGAGCTAAGCACTGCCTCCATTACACAACTCCTTCAAGATAGAAATACAAGTCAAAACACCCTGCTTGTCCACCGTAAAATAAGAAATTCCTCCTTCACAGGCCTCCTGGACACACATATCAATACATTGGCTCATCATGATGACATGCCCCCTAATTCTGTAGACACTCAACCTTAACAAAGTGTGCCCATACACACAACACCTGCACCACAACCACGCTCAGCAACACATTAGAGGCATCCTATTACCAATAACCAACAACCTCATTAGACGGCCACCTCCCACGCACACAGATTTACCGGCTAATACTAGGCGATTAAATCAGACTTCTATGCTTGAACCTTACTCAGAACCACACACGTCCCCTTCTCCCGCCACAATAGCATCCGGATGCCCATTAAATCTCCAAAGATATACCACTCAAAACGCACCAACACCATCAATACAAACATTCCCTCCAGACGCCAATGCTCGGCCCAGGAAACGCACAACTTCCAACAACATACCCCACACGGGGCCCTCCCAGACACAACACCATCCCACCACAACGATGCCAGCTGATCCTCCACAGGGCAATGTCATCTCCACATCACAAACCCCACGCTCATTACACTACTCACAAAGAAGCTTCAACCTAACAAAAAGTAGCCATGACTCTGTAGGCTCAATGTCTACACCATCCCCCAACCCGCCCCAAACTACAGCCAACGAATGCCTGTCTGAACTCGCCCCTATTTCTCAGCTTGCTGCTCTCCCACAAAACCAGCCTGTAAAACGTGCACGGCAGACACAGTATGCTCCCCCACATACCACTAAAAAGAGAAAAAGTGGCCAGATAGTGAGCCAGCAACATCTCCTCAACACGCAAAACTTATTCCCTCCTATAAAACAACCAACTAATAGCCAACTTAACAAACGCAAGACACGCTCACATACCGCTTGCCACAGTTACCCCGAAACACAGACGCTTACACAGATAGCTACCGCCTCCATCCCACAAGACAATACCAACCCCTTCACACAGCAGATGAGTAACATAAACCCAACCTACCGCATCCACAATGACCCAACCTACGAGAATACAGACTACATAGAACCACAGACCCCAAAGAAAAAGAAGATGCAAGCTCTTTGATGTAACCCAATGCCTACCTAGCCTGAGTCTGACCCCTTTGTGCATTATCCACATCCATCAAGAACTCTGGACGTACAAGAAAGACAAGGCCTTCTCTATGACACCCATTGAGGCCATAAACACGCTGTATCATGATGATCTGGACGTCCATTACATAGATGATTGGAAATTTTACACTAGCAACAACAGGAGAGAGATGCTGGCCCCCCAGAAAGACAGAAGCAATACCACACGCACTACGCTCCCACGATTTTTGAAAGATGGGCCCTGCCCCTATTCAAAAAGTTAGATTAGTGCCAAAAACCACTCAAGCTGCTGCTCACACTGATATTGCACATGCATCCTGTGAACATTCTTCTACCATCTAGGACTAAAATTACTGGATCTGCTCCCTCCCTTTAAAGACATGTACATATGCGACGTCTGTAATCGTACCTACCATTGGCAGTGCCTACTAAAAACCAACTGCTACAATGCCAATGAGCGAGAGGCTATCGACAACAATGACACATGGGCCTGCCCAGCCTGTGTTAGCCTGAATGAAAATGAAAAGAAAGAACCTTTAAATCTTTTAAAAGATAGTTGGTGAAAGTCTCGTGGAACCCAACATAGGAGCCAGAAGAACAGCAAAAGTTTAGACACATCCTCCAAATGTATGGAGAGCATATCACGGCACCAAACCTACCGCAACCTGCACCAGACACACACCTTGATGATCTTGAAATACAAGGGTTCTCAGCCAACCAAGAAAGAAACTCCTACCAGCCCTATGACATCAAACTTTGGAATAAAGTTGATCTTGACATTCAGCCCACAAACCCTCAAGCAGACATTGTAGCCTTTGGGCGCTGTGAGTACTGGATCACTAACGTTGATCTCATGAAGCACCAAGGAACAACACCGAATCTCCCTCAGACGACCCTGTACTCCCAGATCTGTACACTGCCACAGTAGCCTGCATCTACAACGTAGATGAAAAAAGCAAAGGCATGCTTACCCCTGAGCGCTTCAACATTCTTCAATGGGCTTTTGAAAAGGCAAAATACAGCGGCTTACATGACAACGTCTACCCACCCCCCATGATCAATCTTGCATCAGGACTCGTAGGCCTCATCACACACAAAGATATTGCTACCTCCATACACAAAAGCCAAAAGATCAATTACTCATTTTCACGGATGCTTCCCCCCCACATTATCACCGCCCTACAAAAATGGGCCCTAGTCACTAAGGAAAAAATGGCACCCCCCCTTTGCCGCTCAGTGATCACTCATGACCATGATCCCACATTCCCCCAATACTGGATTGAACATCCAAGAGATAAGGCCTTCGGGGCAAACTGCAACGCCTTCTCCTCCAAGTTCACTGATTCTCTATTTGTCATCCCATTTACCAAGAAACACCATGTATTTAGGAACAAGGCATGCAACTTACTCTGCTGCCCTTAGCACAGAGGCAACAGCTACCTTCATGTTTCTTCCCTCCTGGAATAAAAGGATGATTACAACTCCCTACGCATCGCTCCACCGCAGATTCCTGCACGTTTGTAAATTGTTGGGCTCCATACCATCAGACCAACTCCAATATGCAGAAGTACCCTTCTGGAACAATATACAGACGCCCCTTCCCAAACACACTTGGGAAGTGCATATCATTGCCATATGGAATACTGAAAGCAGATATGCCTCAATGCTTGTAACAATAACTGGCTGAAAAAACTCGCCAAAGAAATTCCTGAGGCAAAGTGGGAAATCATTAGCACACATAACGACTCCTAGCCCTCTGCACTTAGCACTGAAAAGGCTCCTGGCATAAAGTTAGGAAACTATCAACCCCCTCCCCAAGGCCTCCAAGATACAACAGGTACCCTGGACCAACCCTAGTGCCCTGACAAAGCGACCCAGCACAGCTCCAGCCCAAACCTGATCTGTGAAGTACAAGATTGGCGGGACTGGACCTACATGGCAGTCCTGAAAAACACGAAGAAGGGCAAGACACAGGATCAGGTGTATATCCCCTTGCTTTTACGTATCCCATTGCGTAAATTCAAGAGGCCTAGGTATAACCAACACCATCTCACGTGCAGAGCTAGCAGCTATAGCAGCTAGCTGCAGTCATACACGGCTACTCACATATAGCCACAGACAGCCTTACATCACTGCACCAAATCAAAAAGCAGCTCTCACACCCAAATCTCCATCGCCACCACATCCAAGGAGATGTCCTTCAATCCATTGCTAAAGCAATCCACCAATCACCATCGCCCATCCACTTCTTCAAAGTAAAGTCCCATGCCGGTATTATCGGTAATGAACATGCCGACGTCCTTGCTAAAAAGTCATCCACCACCTACTCCGACATTGCAGACACCACCATCAAAACAGCAGGCCCTGAGGGGAATCCCTTCTACAACATCCACTGGCTTGCGAGAAAAGACATAAAATACCTAACACAAACCCATATTCATACCCATACAACAAACATGGCCCATTCTCCTCCCCAAAAGCTCTGGTACGACCTACCAAACCACCGTGACGCCCTTCAAGCACATATGCATCTTCTCCATAAACTGGGAAATGCCAAAACTGAAGCAAACTACCATGCGTACTACCAGACCCTCATCAAGGATGGCACTGCCAATGGAGCCACTAGCAATGCTTACCTAACATCATCCAATGTCCCCTTTAAGATCAAATGTATCATTCTGAAATATAGAACAGGCACCCTATATTATCAAAAGCATGCGGTACTGTTCAAACTCTCAACAAGTCAAACTTGCCCCCTCTGCCCACATGTAGACAGTGCCATGCACATCCTTTCTGGGTGCCAACACACGCAAATAGGGAAAATGATCACCGAAAGACACAACATACTAGCATGCCGCATGATCCTTAAGGCTATCAGAAAAACAGGCTCCTTAGGATCATGCATTGTCTCCATGGATATAGACAGCAACGAACGGATAGGCATGCAAAATCTCCAGATTCCTGAAACAGCTGAAAGTAGAATAGCTCCCAAATGGCTCTTCCCATCGTGGAGACCCCGCTTCCCAAATTAAGACAGATTTACCTCCAGCCACCCAGGTTTTGTGCTGGTTACTTCCAGCGCTGCAAAAATACAAAAACAACAAACTAATGTAGGGGGGTGGGTTCTTCGGAGTGGCAGGGGGCAATTGAGGGAGACTGGGAGCACCTCAGCAGCACCGCCAGCCACTAGTACAGCCACCAACCCCAGACAGCACCGACCTAAAGACCTCAACAAAACTCGGCGCGACATCCAACTTGTCGAGATCAAGTACTGTGAGGACACCAGACCTCAGAACCAGCTGAACGCCGCAAAGGAACAGCACAAAAATCTTTGCAACATTCTCCAAGGAGCCTCCGTTACTCTCCACATCATCCTTTTGGGTGTGGGCGGCACTATCTACAACACCCACACTTTGAAGCCTTTCAAAGAGCTGGGTCTTGATTCTAAAAGAGTTAAGAAGCCTGCCTCCAAGCTCCATGTGCACTCAGTGAACTTTGCTGCTTAACTTGTCCATACTAGACGTGCCCTTTCCAGTACTGTTATCAACTCTCATCAGGAGCCGGTTTCAGGCCAAGCCTGCAACCCTCCTGATCCCCATTGATTTTAACTTTCCTTTTCACGGTGGAGGAGCTTTACGGTACTCGGTACCAAAGTGGCTCCTTTTCCTTAATTAATGTGGGGAGTGGTTTCACTGCCTGCGTAGTTTTTCTTTTACAATAAATTCAACTTATAAAAGAGGGCCTGACACTATGGATACAACTCGTTGAAAAAAGAGGAACTTGGAATGCAGAAACGCAAATCAGGAATGGTAGAGATGCAGGAGCTACAATCCTTACGCCCGTGGTTATCAGCATCACTCAACTCCCCTACATCTGCTTCCCCATCCATCCCCCTTTTTCCTTGCACTTTAACTGGCTCTATCGTTGTCCAAGCAGGGCTAATTGCACGGGGAATGAAACAGGGGGGGTGGCTGTCGAGCGTGCTTACAAAACTGCCTACGTAGGAAACAAAAAGTAGGGTTGCAAAATAAGGAAGTGACGGAAGATGGTGTGTTGCAAATAAGACAGGGGAAGTGCAGGCAGCCCCCGGGGGTATTGCCAATTAAACCCTAACCCTAAACCCCAAATCAAAGACAAATAAACACTTCCTATTAATACAGCGCTGCAAACAGATGCAAACGGAAGGAGTCACATTATGTCTTCCTTCCATCCTTCCATCCTTCATTTTCGGCATAAATGGATATGGCAGGCACAGAATATTTGTATCCTCATTCACACGGTCTTGTTGGTGCAATTTTGATCAAACGTGCTCTAGGGCATTGCTTTGCAAATGAACCCTTCTGAATTTTGCGATGTGGCTTTCTAAATAATAAATGTGGATCTCTGACATCCTTACACCACAACGTTCTAACGAAGCCATTAAGAACCTCGAGACCTAACTAAAATAACACCTACCTGTGTGTGTGGCTTGTGCATCAAGCATGAGCTTAACAAAACGCTGGCACCAAGGAGGCAGCGTGAGCGCCCCATACATTGGCGAGCTCTGAGAATGAGGAAACAAGGTGAGGAAAATACGAGGGAGGCAATGACAATGTGTCTTTTACACTTCACATCCTTCATGTTGCTCGCAATGTGCTAGATTATTACTTTCCAGCTTTTTGCTAAATAACTAGCACGGCATGCCTGGGCTATATCCTAGTCCTATCCAATACTGCTCTTGGTGGCCACTTGTGGCCTATTCTTACTTTTCACGTTACATGTTGGTAAGATTGTGGACCCTTTTCCTTTGCATGCACTAATTATCAGCATTGCTTGTGAACTTGTGAACGAGTCACACACATCACACATGCCAGTGTAACCTACTTGCACACACAATGTAACCTACCTGCACACACACATCACACATGCCAGTGTAACCTACCTGCACACACAATGTAACCTACCTGCACACACATCACACATGCCAGTGTAACCTACTTGCACACACAGTGTAACCTACCTGCACACACATCACACATGCCAATGTAACCTACCTGCACACACAGGTAACCTACCTGCACACATGCCAGTGTAACCTACCTGCACACACATCACACATGCCAGTGTAACCTACCTGCACGCTGCTGTCTTCCTCTTCGCTACTACCTCCACTGCTGCTCACGCTCCCAGTGCTAGTGCTGCTGGTGCTGCTGGTGCTGGTGCTGCTTCTGCTCCCCTCTGAAGCTCTTTCACTCCTCCCTCCAATTGTACGGCCAGCACTACTGCTACTGCTACTGCTGCCACCACCACCATCGCCACCCTCTTCCTCCTCACCAACTTCTGTGTCTAGCCCACCTGCATGCGCCCTCCCCAACCCAACACCTTCAGCAGGCAACGTGTGTAGTTTGCGCCGCTTTGCCGCTCCCTTTTCATCACCAGTCAGCAGAGCCTCTCCCCTCCCAGCAACCGTAGGAGCAGCAGCAGCAGCATGAGGATCAGAGCTACACACAGCAGCTGAGTGTACCTTCGTAGCTGAGTGTGCCAAATTTGTTGTAGGAGGGCGCTGGTGTCTCTGCAGGAATGTCTGAGCTTTCCTGCTAGCCTGATCAAGCCAGGCACGAGTAGGAGGTACCATTTGTGGCTCCAAAAGTTGTGTCTGCCGATGCTGCTTGCTGTTCTCGTGCTGCTGCTGCTGCTGCTGCTGCTGCTGCTGGCTGAAGTGCCACCGTTGGTCTGACTGCTGTTGCTGGACAGACAACTGCTTTTGGTCGCCTACGTCCTCCTCATGATCAGCCCACCATGCAAACACAAGAGTTGTGCGCTGCTGCGGCGGCTGCAGCTGCAGCTGCGGCTGTGGCTGAGCATGCTGCTGTGGAAAAATTGGCAAGCTGTCTGCTGAATTTTCTCTGCCAGCTCTGCAGGGGAGCACACCGTGCAGCAGGTTGCCTGGGTGGAGTGTAGGTGCCCATAAGATCAGGTCAATAAGAGGCTTATAAGAGCCCACTGTGCTAGCTTAGTAGGAAGCGAATAGAGTGCCATCAGTTGGAGGGTGACAGAAGCATAATATTTCGATTCAAAGCAAAAAGATGCTGCATGCATGAAGTTGATGGGAAACACGTCATAAAGCATGTTGCCTGGGGAGTGTATGTGCGTGTGTGTGTGTATGTGTGTGCGTGCGTCAAGTGTCAAGTCCACGACAAGTTCATAAGAATTGTATTACAGTCGGTGATCAAAGGGTGCATGAACACAATGTCGTACGCCTTAGATTAAACTGACAACAAACAACCTAAAACAAAGACCGTGCATGCAACTGTGGAAGTGGCAGCGGTGTGGCACAATTGATCGAGTAGCAGCAATATGCAGAGTGTTTTCTCTACTTGTCTGCAGTGGAGGAGTCTTACAGTACTGGATACCAAAGTAGCTCCTTTTTTTAAAATTAGGTGGGAAGCAGTTTATCGCTGCCTACGTGTTTTTCCTTGCTCTTTTTGCACACACACATTAATCGCTGCCTACATGCTTTTCCTTGCTCTTTTCACACACACACACACGCACACACACACACAAACACACCCACCCACCCAACCCCCCACACGCACGCACGCACGCACGCACGCGCACACACACACACACACCTACCTACCTGGGAACAGCAGCACTCTGCCTGCGACTGGATGCACGCTCCAGCACCTTCTCGCCAAGGATCTCCCTGGTTCTGAGCACGTTTCCCTTCCTCCGTGCAAATCTTCAAGCTCTTCATTTTGCACAGCCCTCCCTGGTGTCGTGGTCAACGTTGCAGACGATGAACTTCCTTGCAAGATCTGGCCGGCACCCATTTTAGGCCACTGCTCCAAAACCACTGTGGGTCCTCCTTCGCACCCTGTTGCTGCTTGTGCTGCTGCTTCTCTTGCTGCTGCTCCTGCTGCTTCAGCTTCAGCTTCTGCTGCTCTCCCACCATTGGCAGCTTCCCTGTCCTGCACACCTGCTGCTTCTCCTTCGCCAACAGCAGCGTGAGGTTGCGACCCTGACAGGAACACCACACTGCTCAGCTCCGGGTGAACGAGGCGGTAGTGGGCAGCCCCCTGTGTGTGTGAGTGCGTGCGTCATTGCAATTGAATGCGTTTGCCTGATCTAGGATGCACATCATCAACTCTAAATGGACCGGGCGGTATACCCCTGCATGTTTATCATATGTTTGATTAAATCGAGCTTACATATTGCATTTGGAGGCCGGTTTTCTAGACAAAGGACTGCTGTGAAAGTAGACAGGCCCAGCACATCCCGCAACTAAACTTGGGGGCTGAACAACAACAGTTTAACTCACACAAATTGCACTTTCAGAAACCAGAAATAGGCTGGCGAGTGGCGGATGCTGCTCTCACAAAACCTGGGGTCAAAGGAGCTGAAGAGGGGACGGTATTGCTTTAAAACTTGTGCTACTTGGTGATGACAGTGTCCAGCTTACTGCTAGTACAAGCAACCGCTATAATACTAGGAATGTCCTGCACAGGAAAAGCTCCATGCACCTCCGGCATGTCCCCTGTTAGGTCACAAAGCGCACTCATCTGCCAATTAATCTAAGCACGCAACCTCTCTTCAGATACATCTGACCAATGCCACTCCAGATGCACCAACTAATCATGCCACTCAAGATCAAGCCAAGATCTTGCATGACGAGATCTCACATCACGCACACGCTCACGCATACGCATACACAGACGCGCACATGCACACATACATGGGCCCATACACAAGCGCATGTACCACCCTCCAGCATCACACATCACACACCTTGCCCAGCTTCCTTTCATCACAGTCAAAGTGCAGCTGGTGCCCAAAGCTGCTACCCTCTGTCGAACGCGTGTGAGCCCACCACTCCACGTGCGTCACCCGGCTGTAAGGCCAGGGGGCTGGAGAGGAGGGGGAGCATGGAGGAGGCCTGCCTGTGTTTGCTGGATCACCTGCAGGGTGCGCTGCTGGGAGTGCACATGCTGGACCTGTCTGCTGTCGCTCCGCCTGTTTTGGCATCGCCTGTTTTGGCTCTGTAACCCCCCAGAGCTTGGCCAGGCCAGCCCACATGGTCTGTGCTGCCAGCTCCACGATGTTGCTGCACATACACAGCGTGCGTGTGCGTGTGTGCGTGTATGTGTGTATGTGTGTGTGCATGCGTGTGCGCGTGCGTGTGTGCGTGTGTGTGTGTGAGTGGGAACCCACGTGATCACATAATACATGATAACATGTTTGCTCCTGATTATGCGGCATAGAGAAGAGGAAGGCATGACGTGTACTCTATGCTGCGTCTGAAATCTGCTTCAACGGCTAGTCACATTTCACATGCACATTTAACGCTGCTGACAGATAGAGGCTGGAAAGGAAACTAAATACTTGTAAGCAATCGACTAAAACAGAAATTTATCGTATACCGTAATACAGTTTTTTGTGAGGTACAACAATTAAAAAAAACAAAGGAGACACACTTGAGACTTGAACCAGAACAGTAGGAGTCACTATTTAGCATTGCAGATCACTCTGGCAACAGAGTATCACGCCCACCATCTCATCTCCCTCTGTATCACGCCACACTTCAAAACTATGCACACAGTTTCCCAACAAGCTGAAGCACGGATACGTATACGGTGTTTCCAGTAGGGAGCCTTCCATTCACTCTGCCCTAAACTGTGTGTGTATAGGGTTCTGGCCACCCAAACCATGAGACACAGAACCGTTTAACATGCCACTTTTTCGGCCTCATAAACAAGTGGCGCAGGAACTGTTCACTATACTAGGAGGAATTACCTCGGAGGCTGCCGTAGGTCGTGTGTGTACGAAACAAAGGGAGTGTCAGGGTCGTCATATGCATGATCACGCCTGCGTATATACCGAGGGGAACGTTTGATCAAATAAATAGGGTTGGCCAGAACCGTATATATGCACCGAATATGACCGTATATTTGGTGATATCCCTGCCAAAATACCGTATATACACCGTATATATAGGGTTCTGGCCAACCCTACAAATGAAGTCTAACTCTTGGAAAATGTTGTCATTCTGAAAGGCAGCACGAGATCACTAGGCCTGGTGGAATGGATGCCTCTGTGCGGTTGCGAGTGTGCTGTTTAGGCCTGCTTGGAATAGCATCTCATATGCCTACTAGCGCTTATTGCTCGTAGCATTCGCAGTTCGTGTATTAATTGGAGAAGCAAACGTTAAGGGTGGATTGCCTTATGGTCTGCATTTAGGATGAGGGCAAACAATGAGTGGTGGGGTGCAGAGTTCAGCAGCAAAAACATACAAGAGAGTGTTTATAATGAGGGGACGATTAAAAACACATAACCTGGCAGCATGTCTTTGTCTGGCCAGTACAGCTGCCTGAAGGTTCTATGTTTATGAGCTATGTGTGTGTGCAACAGTGTGCGTGCATGTGTGTGTGTGCGTGCGTGCGTGCATGTGTGTGTGTATGTTGACGAATGGCATCAGGCACACCACAACAAAGAACGATGATCAAACTTGCATGTCACGTCACACGCAGCATCACACGCAGCGTCATGCTTTTGACGTTGCCACTTACACTACTGGTCCAGCACAGCTCTTCACCCAGTTGGGTGTGTTTTTCCGTTTTTCCCCTTTGCGTCTCCTCACCATAAGGGAGAGGAGTCGGCTCAAACACTGCCTGCTGCCTAACAGCCTAACAATGTCATCTCCTGCGCGTCTTCTCAAACATCACCAAATAAAAGAGGAGTGTGGGCCAAATAGGTGTGTCTTTCCCCCTGTGCATTTTCTCACCAAAAAGGAGAGGAGTGTGGGTCGAACGCTGACTGCAGAGAGGAGAGCAGCGCAGGCGGGAGGAGGCCACATGCTTGTTGGGGCTGCTGAGACGGCTGTGTCGTGCTAAAAAGTTGTAGTGTGCTCGAGGGGTCGATGGAGGAGGCTGGGCTTGCTTGCCTGAACTGATTTGGCTGCAGTGGCGGTTGTGGTGCGTGTGGCTGTGGTTGTGACGGTTGTCGTGTGTGTGGGGGCATATCCCTGTAGCTGGCAATGAAGGACGGAGGATTAGGCGGCTGTGATGGTGTCGGCTGCAGTGGTGGTTGTGGGGAAGGGCAAGGGTCGAACACCAGAGGTGTCCTGAGTTGCGCTGCTTGGTCAAAGATGCGACCCGCAGGGTTGCGGTATGGTGAACAGGAGGGAAGCGGAGGGTCTGGAGGTGTGGGAGGGGGAAGGGAGGGGCTGCAAGAAGCTGGGCGGCTGGATGCCCATACGGAGTCTGAAAGCCTCCACGTCAGACCCAGCTTGTGCAGCAAGGCATCAGCTGCTTTGTGGTCTTGTGGTGAAGGGGAAAGCAGCAGGTCCAAGGCCTGTGAGTTAGGAACCCAGAGAAAGGAAAATAGGCACGTTGGGTTGAAGAGGGCTGAAATAGGTAGTGGGTGTTTTCCCTTAATGAAAGAGGTTATGCGAGCTTGCGAGTATATGTGTGTGTATGTGTGTGTGTGTGTGTGTGCGTGTGTGTGTGTGTGTATGTGTGTGCATGTGTGTGTGCGCGTGTGTGTGCGTGTGTGTGTGTGTGTGTGCGTGTGTGTGTGCGCGTGTGTGCATGTGTGTGAGTGTAAGTGTGTGTGTGTGCGCGTGCGTGTGTGAGTGTGTGTGTGTGTGTGTTTGTGTGTGTGTGTGTGTGTGTGTGTGAGTGTGTGTGTGTGTGTGTGTGTGTGTGTGTGAGTGTGTGTGTGTGTGTGTGTGTGTGTGTGTGTGTGTGTGTGTGTGTGTGTG
>Ga0307968_1002134_pt1 | contig 16386 bp, 18 predicted proteins | sample OrgLakmetagen650_FD_201834 | JGI IMG/M metagenome (GOLD analysis project Ga0307968, IMG submission 201834) | Saline water microbial communities from Organic Lake, Antarctica - #650 | ecosystem: Environmental > Aquatic > Non-marine Saline and Alkaline > Saline | place: Antarctica: Organic Lake... | reverse complement strand
TGGTTGGTGTGGCTCTCTAGTCTTGGGGTCTCTGCGGGCTTGTGGGGTTCAGTCTAGCCGTTAGCAGCCGCCTCTTTAGGATCTTCGGTCGTGCTAGGCTCCTGCTGGTCGCTGCTCTGATTTTGCCATAGGCGTGGTGTCTTTGCTTGCTAGGTTGCTTGATGTCCAGAGGTACTCTAGCCTGCCTTCTCTCTGACTCCAACTCCTAAGGTTAGGCCTTTTTCTGTCTGTTCTTCAGACTCACTCTTAGCTTGTGCTCGAGCGTGGGCCAATTTTTCAGACTGGTTTTTCAAGGAGGGTTTTTCTGTTTAGGCAGGAGTTTTCCTTTTCCCAGTCTTATAGATTTTTCCTTCATTCTGTCAGGCCCTTGCTGAGGACCGTGTAACAACCCCCACCAAAAAAAAAAAAAATTTCCCGTGGGATTCATAATGTGAGCAACGGTTTTACGGTCATTTGGTTGTTTGGCCAGTTTAGATGGTCCTCTTGTAACAAACTCGCTTTTTCCCAGACATCCGTGATCACCTTGATGCGTTGCTTGAGCCGTTGCTTCCTACTCACGTGGAGAGGGAGGAGACGTTAAACACACGCCCCCTTTATGGGGGGGGGCTTGGCGGCCCCGAACCGCCGACCTCTTCCACCCTAAGGAAGAATCATACCCCTAGACCCCATTTCTACAGCCCTTTATGTTGAGCCACTAGCTAGACGTTAAACACACCTTGCCGGCCCCTAGCCCCCATTTCTATAGCCCGTATGTTTAATTGTTTACTAATTTTATTCAGTGCTGTAGTGTCACAGACAGCGTTGTGCAATTTCCCCTTTCCAAGGGCGTTTTGGTAGGTGCTACAAGTCTGGTGCTACGAAAACAATTCACTGTTTTTACATGTTTAACATACGCAGCCTAGCAGTCGCACGTTTTGATGGCTTACTTTGTAAACTCTGTGCGTATAGCCCATCATACTATTTGCAATCCTTGCTTGTTAAGCTGCCTGGTACCATGATTCGTCGTAACAGTGTGTCCCCGGCAGCCCAACTGTGATTACAGAGCGAGGAGCTTGCTTCTTCTGCTAGGGCTGCATTTGGCGCTCCTTGCTCATGCATTAAGGAAAAGATGCTTCCCAGTATTCTAAGTAAGGGGCTCGTTTTCTTCTGTGTTTGGTGTACAAAACGTTACAATCACCTGTTTTGTGTGCTGGCTAGTGGCATAACAGCCTGATGCATTTATATATAGTGATATTTAAGTATTTCACTGACCTAAATGTGCCGCTCTGTGCGTAACCATGTCCTTGATCTGTGTGTCGACAGCCTTAGAGCATGTACGGTTGCGTTTTATTTACTTGAAGGCACGGAGGTCAATCATAAGCAAATGTTGAAACCAAAGCGCATGGCGATGCCTCTGGGTGAAGGCTGTGTCCCTCCAGTATTATTGAAAGACTGGTGCGTTTATGGTAGAGTAGAGAATGTTAGATTGTTGTTGTGCAAAACTCAAGGCACACTCCAGACATACATGCCACGTGGCATACCACAGCATCAGCTCAAACATGAACTTCAGGCATGAGGATCTACAGACCAACCCCCTAAAATTCATAAACATCATTTCTGCCGAGCAGCCCAACAACTGCCTAGCCTCTTTTAATGCAACGGTTCAAGTACCTTGTCCAAGCGCGCCGCCTCCACCCTCCTGGCTGAGCAATGTCCCGGATTTTCTTTTCTGAGTTCAAGCTTGAAGGCAACTAAATTTCATCAGGCGGGCAGGACTGGACTTGCACATGTCATGTCTATAAAAAAGCAGACAATACCAAATTGATTGACACGGCAGGACTCTATTCACACATTCCAGCATAATAAATGGACTATACTTGTAGTTTAGTTGTCCATGTTGCATATAATTGGACATGGCAGGACTCGATTCACACATTCCAGCCTGCATAATAAAGAAGGCGGGCGCCTTGCAGTTTCCTAACTTGCATCAACCGAGCTGGCAGCCTTAACCCTACTGATTGCATCAGATATGGCTCTCCGAAATTGATCCTGCAGGTGGGCAGTGTAAGCAGAGGCTTGATTGCGGAGTTGTAAATATTCTAGCGATGTGCATACATTATGGCAACATGAATGCTATAGAAAGGCTTACAAAATCAGACATCCCTGGAATTAGCTCACCTGATGAAATAAGAATGCAGATACGTGCCCTCCGCCGACCAAACGCAGCTCACTTCCTTGCCATGTGTGATGCAGCTCTCTTACTGATTCCAAAGATACATAGCTGCACATGAATGCATGTGGAGACACCGGGATATCGACACATCGCGAGGGTGGAGGCCTCCTTTAAGACTGACAAATATAGCAAGCACAAACGTGTTAGCTGAGACACTGTCAATGATCCCCTTATTTAATCTGCTTCACAAAAGCATGAGCATAACTTTATACTTCAGTATCTTTAAACTGACTTATCATCATGGCCATAAAATTCGTGCAGAACGACAAAAATGCTTGACGTGTGTTAGGTCGGCTAACTTTAAAAACTTTGTGTTCCCCTTTATCTGTTATATGGCAAAAATCACTTGAGGCTTTGGGCCACAATGTAGCAACATTCCAAGCACTTTTAGCTCTTGCTTAACATAATCCAAATACTTTCATAAGTGCCAAGAATGTTCCTTTTTAAAATGCTGGTGGAGAAACTTGAAAGCCTTGGCTGCTTTAGTTCCCTCTGCAGCATGGTCTGAAATTACTATTACTATTATCATTGGCCTGCACGTAAAACAGCACACGCCTGCAGTGTTCTTTCACAGGCAGAACGCAGGCTCAAACGAAGTGCTCCAACCTTTTATCTTGGCACAGCCTGCTGCATGCTTTCACAAAACATGATTGTTTTATAAAATTGCTTGTCATGTCTTCTAACTTCTAACAATTACATTTTTAATGTTCTCCAGATGATTCCTGGACCAACAAGGCCTTAGTGATGCTGCAATTAGAGGAACTGAAATTAACGCCTCACCCGTCGTCCTCTGCAGCAACAAGGATGGCTGCCTGAGGAGGTACAAGAAAAGAAGTGAGCGAGCAAATTGCGTTAAGAAAGCATTACTTATGTGCATAGTGATAAAGGCCTGTGTTGTAATAAGCTGCTGAACTTGCCATTCTTTGGTAAGAACAAACTATGCCCCAGACCTTCTTACCTGAGGGCATTTTGGAACTGGAAATCTGCTTATATCTGTAAAGGTCTCAAGGACATTCTTCAGCTGAGAACGCATCCCCATCGCGCTGCTGCTTGGGCCTGCTGCTCGGTTTGCCATCATCGTCTTCTCCAGGCTTACCCTTTGCGAAAGCAAATCTACTGTCAGCAATTTACCACAGAGTGAGCTGCTGTATTGGTAACACTTTTGAGGGCATGCTCATCCTCCATTGCTGTGCTGATAGGGATCAGATTTTGAATGGCAATTGCAGGGTGCAAGATGAAGACAGCATTTAGACCCTTTCCTAGAGCTAACTGCTGGTCACACCTTGTAGCCCTGAATCGCACAATACCGGTACTTAATAAGGCGCCAAACATCTGTCACTCACTGGTCATCCAACGTGTTATGTGGGCTGGAAGATGTACCCAGCGGCTGCTCTGAACAGTGGCGGAAAATACCGCGACCGCTTTGCAAATCCAGCTCCCGGAGTACATAGTTAGCGGACCCCATCCATGATACTGCCCGAGAGGCAACGTCGATAACCTGTGCGTGTGGTAAGAAAGTGAAATAGGTCAGAGACAGTTACAAAATACAAGTCATTATGCATTGGCGTATTGAGTTCCTCAGGGGGCTTTTTGCTTGTTGTGCAAATTCCACCGGTGATTCCCAGTTTGAGCTACCCCCACCACACAAGCACTGTGCAAATTCCACCAGTAATTCCACAGTGATTCCACCAGTGATTCCACCAGTGATTCCACCAGCACCGTGCAAAGTCCACCAATGATTCCACAGTGATTCCACCAGTGATTCCACATGCACTGTGCAAATTCCACCAGTGATTCCAGTTATGAGCTACCCCCACTACACATGCTTGCATCGAATTATCCGACCTGTCATCGACGTACAATGTTACCTACGCAACATGGCCAGATGTAACACTATGACTCGCATGACAAACAATAAAAAAGGGCTCCTGTCTTCAATGCGTAAGCTATCATGATGCAATCCGTCCCCCACGCCCCTTAAACAGGAGAAACTCAATCAGTTTGCTCCCGCTCATGCTGTGCTGCCCTGAAAAGAGAAGGTTGGACAGAATTGTAAAGTCTGAAAGTTCTCCTTCAGAGATTGGGTGAAGGTGTGACAACTGCGGCACGAGCCTTCAGAATGTAGACCCTCCATTTGTGCTCCAAGTCACACAAGTACAAAATATTGCATTGAAAGTGAGTAATGGCTTTATAACCCCCATTTATGTGCGGTCCTGTTTGCGTGTTCGTTCAACAAGTAATCATAAAAGCTCAGCAGGAAAAAGCTAAACTGCACGGGAGGAAGCCTTCTTTTGTGTGTGAGCAGGAAAGACAAGTCTACATAATCCGGGGTTGGCTTTGACCAGAGGGTGCATTCTAACACGGTTTGACCACAATATTTTCCTGAGAGGAAATATTGCGTGAGACCCACCATCTGTTGCGTAGCTGCTCATGACAACGTTGTTCGCTGTTCTTTGCTGGTTTCCACAGGTTTTGGATGGGCGGTGACCACAATTCCACTGCATCATGACTACAAGGGGGGGGGGGGTGAGCGAGGTTCACACGATGGCGATAGCTTTACCTGTGAAACATCAGCACCCTTCTCGTCAGCTTCTTGCAGGCTCTGCCATGCCAGAACATCAGCAAGTGCACCATCGGCATACGCGACTGCTGCACTGTGCGCGTGGAGGTAGGGCAGGAGAGTCCAGCAAGTGCGAGTTGTTAGCAGAACAGGACGAGGCAGACCCAAACAGCACAAATCGGGCATGTAATTTAGCAGGCCATATAATTGGGAGTTTCCAACTTAATGGGCCCATATTGCCATTGCAGCCCTCTTCTCCACACCACAATATTTGCCTCATCCTGATTTTTGAGTAAGGGCTATATGAAGAAAAGGAGCCTTAACCTTAATACTAGAACGATGTGAAATTCATTGACTGCCGGGTAAAAAGGTATACCTGCGAGGTGCCAGCAGAGGAGTGCACGCGACAGGCCTTGGGTACAAGGCAGCACTCATGCTTGCGTGGACGCCACCCATGCTCAATCCGGTCATGCCTGTAAGGATCGTCATCCTCAGTGTATAAGCAATAAAATGGCCTGGTGCTTCTAGGTCTTGGGACGCGCGTGTACACAAGTCATATACGCCTGTGACAATCCGGTATGGGTGAGAAGCCTTCCTCATGGCAAATACCATACAATCTAGTCGAAAAGGAAAAAGGAGTTTTGCAGGCAGGGAACCGGCTTCCCACATGTATCAAGAAAAGGGAGCCGCTTTGATGCCAGGCACCACAAAACTCCTCCACCGTAAAAATACAAAGCTGGCGCATGCGACGTGAGAGCACTTACACACAAAATGAAAGGATCATAGAATCAACACTTACAGAGGCCGCCTTCATCGTAGCCTTCCCGCGAGAGGTAAGCGAGCAGGTTTATACTCTCAAATATTGTAGCATACCCAAGCACAAACAGGTCACTGACGCGCAGCAGCTTTGATCCCCGCTGGTTGGAAGGTTTCCGAGCACCATAGAAGGGTCCTTCGTGAACCATCGTTGCTATTCCCTGTACAAACACGTGAAAGACAGGCATCGCTTTGTTCACTAAAAGGGAAAGTGTGGCTTATTGTTTCTATTCCCTGTGCAGACACGTGGGATGACGCGGGTAGACATTAGTCAACAAATAGGGCCTTTATGACCCATAGCTATTTCCTGTGCAGACACATGGGTTGGCACGGATGGGCGTACCCTGTGCATTTTTCTGTCCTGAAGTTAAGGCTCAAGCGACAAAAGGAGGCGGTAAAGGAAAATAAAGGGAGGGATCCCGCACAACTTTTCAGCAGCATCTCTTGAGCACACGTCATTCCAGCACACATCGTTCCGGCACACATCTTTTCGGCAACATAAACGCAAAAGAGGTACCATCCTCACCTTTTGCAGCAAGGGCTGGCCCAAGCGCAGACGCCGTTTAAACCCCTGATCTCCAGTTGCTGCTAAATGAAGCGCACATGCAGGAGCATTGCCTGCACAAGAAAAGTGACGTGGTGACAACCGTCCTTCAAAAGAAAGCATTCCTACAAAGCTGCTGTGCACAATTATTACCTGAGTAAGGCCAGGCACACCGCCAAGCTTCATGCACGAGCCTTTTTACCTTTTTCAATGCTGCTGGGTTTTCTTCCGCTCGTATGGTCAGGGACCAGGAGCTGTACACGGCCTGCAGGTAGGCACGCATCAAATTCACGTTACTCTTTGAATATTCAGAGTAGTGCAACGAAGAAAACACAAGGGCCACTTCAAACACACATGACACACACATACACACACATGACACACACAAACACACGCACACACACATGACACACACACACCTGTCCGACTTTCCGGCGGTAGGGCATCCCACATTCGGCCCATACAAGGGGTCCTATGTAGCACAGGGGCGAGCATGGGGTGAACAATTTCCAGTGCTCACTCTATTCTATTCTTCTTGAACGTGCCTTTTGAGATCGCTTATTAAAGCAAAGCACGCCTTTTCCTAGAACCAAAGCATATTCCTGCTACAAAGCTTGCAACAATGGCTTGGCCCATCAAATCTGCATTTGCGTGAACAATGATGTGCAGGCACAGAGGCAGACAAGGAAAAGACACCAGTGTGTGGTCTTACGTGTAGTTGCCCTCGTATAACTTGAAGCCGTAGCCCTCATTAACCCCCCGAGCAATCTGAAGAGTAATCCATGCAATGTCATTTGCATAATCAGGCAGTTTTACCGTCCGAACTAGTTTTTTGGCCCTGGATAGCGTATTGCTGATGCTTACAATCTACCTACATACCCACCTCTTTCCACTCTAATTTAATCCCCACTGGAGGCCAGTCTTGAAGGCAGCTCAAATCTTTTTCCAAGCTTATGGCTTGAAGGTCTCCCCAGCCAAGTGGGAAAAACTTTCCTGGTATGGCAAGAAGGAAACACAAGCATTTTGAGTTTAAACATTAACGCTACTAAAACCTTGCAACAATGCATAAGCATGTGTGTGCGCATGCATACACAACGCATGCGCGTGCAGTAGCATGTGTATGCATATGTGTGCACACGCGCAGGCGCGCGCGCACACACACACACACACACACACACACACACACACACACACAAACACACACACACGCACGCAAGCACGCACGCACACACGCACGCACGCACGCTCGCGCACACGCGCGCACACACACACACACACACACACACACACACACACACACACACACACACACACACACACACACACGCACACACACACACACACTCTGCATGTGTGGCATGTGTACTTGGTGTCCTCTTTGCAGTCTGCAAGCAACTACCTGTGAGCATGCTCATGCGGCAGAAGTGGTAGTCAAGCATTTTAGCTAGCCTCCCCATTGGATGACAATTCTTTCTTACGAATTTTAAATTATTTAAGTAACTAGCAATGGAAGCCAGAGGGAATGAGAGCACAAGTGAGCAAATATCTTTTCATGTTAGAGACCAGCAAGAGCACACCGAAGTATATGTACTGCTGATCCCTTCATTCAGGCACAGAGAGAGAGCTGCCCTCCACGAGTGGCACGGAAGCTGCAGAAGAAGTGCCACAAGGCGCGCAGAGCCAGGGCGAAGGCCAACTAAGCAGACCAGAGGCAGAGCCTTTGAGTGAGGCTGTACAAACGGAGATGCTGGAAGCTTCTGAGGCCTTGAAGGCCGAGGGCAACCAACTGTACGCAGAGCAGAAGTACCAAGAAGCAGCAAATAAATATGGAGATGCTATAGAAGCGGGTCAGTTACTTCAGTGTCACTTTCTTAAAGGCATTGTTGTTGCAGCTTACCCTAAACACGTGTGTGAATACGAGCGGTCTCTTACTCTGGCTTGCTTTCTGGGCATGCATGGGTAGTTTGTGTGTGAAGAAGAGCGAGAAGCTGCTCCTCAGCAGCAGGAGCACACCATTGTTTAATGAGTACTGAGTGAATTAAGCACCCCACAGGATGTGCTTCTGTCTGCAGCGTCCGACAGGACAGGTTTTGTTTGTTATTGGCTGGGTGGCTATTGGAGGATGTGGCCATGCTCACTCAAGGCAGCGCTAGCGCAGCGCAATATAGTAGTGCTTGATACAATTGTCAGTGTACATGTATGGTGTTTTGTCAAGATGTGATAACAGATGCTCTTTCCGAATGATAGCAGCCAGAACGTTGAGCTGTGTTGCTTTGGTTGCCTGTTTTTTTTGCAGCTCCCCCTCCTCCCTATGCCTGTAAGCAGCGGGCAGTGTACTTGGCAAACCTGGCTGCCTGTGACATCGCACGAGGCGACAATGCAGAGGCCCTGAGAGCATGTTCTGCCGCCATAGAGGAAGATTCTACCTACATTAAGGTAAGCATTGTGTATTGTGTATTGTGTGAGGGTTGGCAGGTTGTCTGTCACTTGCCTTCGCGTGAATATGCCCAACATTTTTTTGAGGACTAAAATTAAAAGTTGCTATGAGAAGGCTCAACAAGAAGGCTCACGATACTTGATCATTCCAGCTTATTGCCTTTTTCTTACAAGGAGTGGGGGAAAACATCTGCAAACGAGGACAGCACGTCCTCGCAAGCCTTGTTTTGCAAAACTATCCCCTTGAAACCAAATGTTGCTTGCTCTAACAACATCTGAGCAAACAATGTTTTTCGATCAGCGTCATTATTTCTGTCTTTGTACGTAATGCAACAAGCATGTGGCCCTAAAATAACGATCACGCATTTCAATTGTTATAATTTCTGCCATTAGAAGTGTTTGTTTTAAGCCACATGTATTGAGCTTACTTGCGCCACCTGTCCAGGCTTACGCTCGGAGATTTAATGCTTTTGAAGCTTTGGATGATCTTGACCGAGCCCTCACAGACGCCAAGAAGGTAGGACGATTTTGGGATTCAGTAGACAGAGGTCTTGCCTTGAACCTTCTTCACCAAATATGTTAAGGGCAAGTGCTACTATGACTCAAGCAGCACGGTTGATCCTTTTAAAATTTGAGTGATAGATTCCGAAATTTGTACTACACGCAAGGCAATTCATCTGATCTCCAACTTGTTTAGCTACGACTCGTAGTCCGCATCAGGAATTGATCATATGGCTTTTTTGTATGATACATACCTTGTATCTGATACGTACTTTACTGTACTGCAGAGACTCGTGACCAATGCGAGGTATGAAAGAAACTCAATTAATATACCCCAATCGAGCCTATGCAAGGGCCTTTAACCCTCTGAGCTGCACGTGCACGCGCATGGGCGTGCATGCGCATGTATGTTGCATGCGCGTACGTGCGTGTGTGTGTGTGTATGTGTGTACGTGTGTTGTGTACGTGCGTGCATGTGTATACGGTTGTGTACGTACGTGTGTGTGTGCGTTGTGTACTTGTGCATGTGTGTGAGTGCGTGCGTGCGTATGTGTGTGCGTGCGTGTACGTGTGTGTGTGTGCATGTGCGTGTACGTGTTTGTGCGTTTTCGTACGTGTGCATGCACGCGCATGTGAAGGGAAGGCGCCCTTCCTCTTGGTGTCGTTCTTCTTCTAGAGAGGGCCGGCCCCCTTGCTGCTTATGCTTGAAGCCAGCTTAGGAGGCCTACCTGGTTTCTCTTCTTTGCTGCTGCATCCCACTCTGTACTGCCCAGTCCCCTGCATGTTCTGCATACCTTTTCTGCCTCCCTTTGCTGCCTTCTTTTCACTTGCTGTCCAAAGTCTTGAAGAAAACTGAACCCCTGTTTGTCTCCCTTGAGGGGCGGCTTGGGAGGCTTTCTAAAATTATTTATTTTAATCCAATGTGAGCTTTGCGAGGCCCTTGTAACTTAGTTATTTAAATGCTCCCTACACACCGTGAGGGGGGCAAAAAACGTTCGCGTTGTGCGGTGATATACCGTCTCTACGGTATATACATTATATGAAAAGAATTGGGAACGTTTTGGGTTATTTTGGTGCGAGTTGGGCCCATTTTGGGTCACCTGATACACCCCAGAAACCAAAATTCATAATAAAGGTAACCTCGGGTAACCCTGAACCTTTTAAGAAATTTTAGTCATTCCCGCCCAACCCTTGTGGGCATTTAGCCTTGCCAGTGCGTGTGCGTGTGTGCGTATGCGTGCACATGCGCGTTTGTGCTTGCATATGTATTGATGCTCTCCTCACTGCTGCTGCTGCAGCTGTTGCTGCTGCAGCTATGTGCTTTGCTTGTGCTTGCACGTGCTGATGGTGTATCTTGGGCGTGGGCCTGGGTGCGTGACCTCTCTGCATGAGCTACCCCACCTGGGCATTTGTCAACTGCTGAGCTGCCTTGTGCCTGCGTGTGCCTCCACCTTGCTCAACCTCCACACCAGCAACCCAAACCTCAATCTTCAAGGTCTTGGTCGGCATTCGCTGCCGATTTGAAGTTGCTTGCTTTCCGCTGGTACACCCCTTGGGGCGCAACAAGTGCTGCTGACGGGGTTGGGGCGAGGCCTGGGAGAGGAGCGAGGGGGGGGAGGGGAGGCCCCAGGGAGCCGCTCATCACCAATAGTCACGCCGCCAAACTTTATTTTTAGCAATCCCGGGCAACCCTGAAGTCTCAAAATGCATATATAACAAACAATGCCGGCATCATTCCGGAGGTGAAAAACGCTATTTACCCTAGGGTGATATAGGAAAGGAACAATATTAAACAAATTTTGCTGTATTACAACTTGAACAAAAGTCCCTGAAGTCTGTATGACCATCCCTGGTCCTAATTGACTTCAACCATCCTGCAAAATAAACAGGTTTTGGAGCTTGAGCCGGGCAATACCTGGGCCTCAGTATCAGTACGGCGTTTAGAGCCAATTGTTAAACTTCGGCATGAAAAGTTGAAGGTGAGTTAGAAGTACAATGCCGAAAGAGCCGACAGGGAGATAATAAGGTGCAGAAACATCGCCCGTTTCAGACTCTAATGTGCCCTTCATCTGCAATATGGTGTCCCATGTCAGGGAAACATCTTTGTCTGAGATACCAGTCTGGACAATGTAGAAAATATTTTATTGTGCACTTGCTGTGTACACACTGCAAACTATCTTATTGCAAGACGTTCAATTGATGGTCAGGAAACTGAGAGCTTTTTTCTGTGCAATCAAGTTGTTCAATCCTTACGCTAGTTGCGCTAAGATAATGCAAACTAAAACTAGAACAGAAGACGAGGAACAAGAACACGAGTATATTAGAAAAATGTTGCCGTCCAGAAACCTGTTTGCGCATCGTGTTTGCACGCATGGAATATTGCTCTAATTTTGTGCAGCAAGTGACATGCCTGAGAAAAGGCGAGGGTTGTTTGCATAGGAATAGTTCATACATTTTGAAAAGGTCAAGTAAATAGGATGAAACCAAAATTTAATATAGGAAGGGATGAAATGTTACGTAAAGAGATGTGCTTTAGAAGAGTTGCGCTTCCAAGAAAAGATGCAGAGTTTTTGGAAGGGGATGTGCACGTGTTTGTAGTGATGGTTGAAATCTTAGCAACTTTCCTTATATTGTGATAATTTTTTGGAAGATAAAAGTGCCTCCAACAGGCCCTTGCCGCTAGAGTTTTTGGTGTCTTAAGTCTTGTGTGTGTGCGCTTGTTGCTTTGTGATTATGTGGAGAGTGACAAATTGGCTAGTTGGCAGTGGCAGCATAAGAGTAGCCAGCATGATATAGTACAAGTGAGCTAGAGATTGATACTCCTCTCCATGAAAACAACTTGTCCTCTTATTCCCCTCATTCTTGCAGGATGAAATGATGGGCAAGTTCAAAGACCTGGGTAACACTGTGCTAGGGAAATTTGGCATGTCCTTAGATAACTTTAAAGCAGAGCAAGATCCAAACACCGGTGGCTACAGTATTAAGTTCCAGCAGTGACATTTCATCCTTGGGAACTGCACTGGTTGTAATATGTGTTTAAGAGCCTTGGGTTCCCGGCGTGATTGAGTAACATCTTTGAACGATATTTTTCCACAAGTGTCAGACAAGCACGTGTTCCACAGAGAGGAGGGTATTGGTAATGCTAGCGAGATAATACCCCGAGCAACAGGAATTAGAGACGTTGCTGTTAGAAGGCAAAGTACGTAAGATATCAGACGGAACCTGTGACTTTGAAGAGTCTAGCCTGATCTGAAAATTACAGAACCGCATCTCGGTTAAATCTCAATCTTGCCAAAAAAGCTACTATGCGAGAATATCTGTTCAAGTTGCTTACCTTATTGAAATCAGTTGGCGCGCTGCCCGGATCCTTTCCCCAATTGGTGGCGCCCTGGCTTTCTTGTTGACATGAACAGGTGCCTGTGTGCGTGATAGAGTACTATGCAGCTGGTTCAGCACAATAGTGCTGGTTTAGTGATATATACCAACCAGGCTGGCAATGGCCGGGACAGGTGATGGTCTGTTAAAACCTTGGCTCTGCAGTTCTATGCCGAACGCTTCCTGCTTGTTTGAGAGCCTCCAGTCTCTTTGCGACTTCTCTCTACTTCTGATACATTGTTTGTCCTACCTCTCCGACAGGGCCTTCTTTTGTCTGCTGAATATAAAGGAGTTATACGGTACTCGGTACCAAAAGAGCTCCCTTTTCCTATTACCCACATCCAACAAGAACTCTAGACGTACAAAAAAGACAAGGCCTACTCTATGACACCCGGTCCTATTGAGGCCATAAACACGCTTTATCATGATGATTTGTACGCCCACAACATAGATAATTTGAAATTTTGCACTTGCGACAAAAGGGGTAGAGATGCCCGCCGGCCCCCCAGAAAGACAGAAGCAATACCATACACATTACACATTACACTCCCAGGATTTAGCTCTGTAATTCCCTTCCATTGGCAGTGCCTACTAAAAACCAAATGCTACAATGCCAATGAGCGAGAGGCTATTGACACCAATGACACACGGGCCTGCCCAGCCTATGTTGACCTAAATGAAAATGAAAAAAGAAAGACCATTAAACCTCTCAAAAGAGAGTCGATGAAAGTCTCGTGGAATTCAACATGGGAACCAGAAGAATTGCAAAATTATACTGTGAAAGCTTTAGACGCAGTCTCCAACAGTACGAAGAGCATATCACGGCACCAAACCTAGTGCAGCCTGCACCGGACATGCATCTTAATGATCTTTAAAAACAAGGGTCCTCAGCCAACCTGGAAAGAAAAGAAAAGAAAAACTACGCAGGCAGCGAAACATTCCCTTCATCAATTAAGGAAAAGCAGACACATTGGCCCAAAGTGCCGTGAGTCTCCCCCACCAAAAGAAAGAAACTCCTAACAGCCCTAAGATATCGACCTCTGGAACAAAGTCAAATCTGACATCCAGCCCACCAGTACTCAAGCAGACATTGTGGCCACTGGGCGCTGCAAGTATTTGATCACTGACGTTGATCTCATAACGCACCAAGGAAACGACACCAAATCTCCCTTAGACGACCCTGTACTTCCAGAAGTGTACACTGCCACAGTAGCCTGCATCTACAACGTAGATGGAAAATGCAAAGGCATGCTCACCCCTGAGCGCTTCCAACATTCTTCTAAGGGTTTTTGAAAAGGCATAATACAGCGGCTTACATGACAACATCCACCCACCCCCCAATCTTGCATCAGAACTCGTGGGCCTCATCACACGCAAAGATGTTGCTACCACCAGATACCTACACAAGCCAGAAGATTAAATACTCCTTTTCACAGATGCTTTTCCCCCACATTATCACCGCCCTACACGGTCACTAAAGAAAAAATTGCTTCCCCCCTTAACCATGACCCCACACTCCCTCAATACTGGAGTGAACACCCAAGAGATAAGGCCTTTGGGGCACACTGCAACGCCTTCTCCTCCAAATTCACTGGTTTCTCTATTTGCCATCCCATTTACCATGAAAACACATGTATCTTGCAACAAGGCTTGCAATTTACTCTGCTGACCTTAGCACAGAGGCAACGGCTACTTTCATGTTTCTCCCCTCCTGGAATAAAAGGATGGCCACAAGTCCCTACGCATCGCTCTACCACAGATTCACTCCCACACATAGGTATGTAAATTCTTGGGCTCAATACCATCAGACCAACTCCAATATACAGAAGTACCCCTCTAGAACAATAGAACAATATACAGCCGCCCCTTCCCAAACACACTTGGGAAGTGCACATCATTGCCATATGGAATACTGAAGGCAGAAACTGCCTCAATGCTTGCAACAAAAACTGGCTACAAGATCTTGGCTTAAAGAGGCGTATGTATAACCAATATCATCTCACGTGCAGAGCTAGCAGCTATAGCAGCTGCAATCATGCTACTCTCATATAGCCACAGATAGTCTAATTTCAATGCACCAATTTAAAAAACAGCTCTTACACCCAAGAAACCTCCAGTCCATTGCTAAAGCAATCTACCAATCACCATCGCCCATTCATTTCCACAAAGTCAAATCCCACGCAGGTATTATAGGCATTGAATATGCTGATGCTCTTGCCAGAAAATCAATCACAACCTACTCTGACGTTGCGAATACTTCCATCAAAACAGCTGGCCCTAAGGGAATTCCCTAACAACATATACTGGCTTGCAAAAGAATATGAAGAACACCGTATCATACGAAATCACCCAAACACAGCCCAGTCACCTACATCAAGGCTCTGGTACCTATCCAATGACCATAACGTCTTGCAAGCACACATGCACCCCCTCCACAAACTAGGAAATGCCAAAAGCGTATCAAACTACCATGAACACTACCAGGCCTTTATCAAAAATGGCACTGCCAATGGAGCCGCTAGCAACGCTTACCTAACAGCACCCTATGTCCCTTTAAAACCAAGTGCATCGTTATGAATTACAGAACAGGAACCCTGTACAACCAAAAGCATGCAGTATGGTTTAAGCACTCAATAACCCTAACTTGCCCCCTCTGCCCTCAATTAGACAGTGCCCTGCATATCCTTTCTGGATGCCAACAAACACAAATAAGGAATGTGATCACTGAGAGACACTACTTAGCATGCAGCATGACCTGGAGTTCCTTCTTCACACTGAACAATTGATACGCTTAATAATACTGATGAAGGGCTGGCTCACTGAATAGAAATGGTGCGTGCTTATATGAGAGAGGTTCTATGCTTCGTCATTACACCAAGGCTGCCGTGGAGGGAGATCAAAACCAAAGACACGCTGGAACCAAAAATGGGCTGCAAGCCCTCATAAAAGCAAAACAACGCAAAGAAGCAAGCGGCAAGTCCGTAAGTCAGATCCAAGCGAGCTCAGACTTTATGCAAATTGCCTGCCGGATTTCAGCCTACGCTCACTACGCAAGAACTCCAGTTCTACAGCTGAAGCAGAGAACTGATGATTTTCATTCATGTTGACGCTTGCATGAGCCCAGTACCTTTACACGAACAGCAGTGCAAATTTAAGAAAAAACATCATTACGTCTTGGCTGCAAGGTGCTGTTGGTTCCAAGGCATATATAAAGAGTTAGAACACGCTGCTTCCGGTGGTTTGCTGTGTGAGGTGTTGGAAGACAAACAACGGGAATTGCCTGCTGATTTGCTTAATATCGGATTTCAATTTCGCTCTTTATACACGATCTTACAGTCTTAGCCAGGCAATTGCTGGTTCGAAGTTCATCTACAGCAGGGCCCGCAGCAAAAGAGTGATGAACCAGACCATGTCTGATGTTCTAGACCCTCTCGTTGTGCATGTGCTGCTCCTCACACTTATAATATTTGCCTCCTCATTCTTGGTATCCTCAGTGTGACAGTCCATGCTTTTTCTGTGCCCAAAACACACAGATGATTCTCCCTCTTTCATTGATTGCGGTCAGTGGGTCCTGGCAGATGTTTGATTCTTTACTGATTTTATTCAGTGCTTCAATGTCACAAACAGCGTTGTGTCTTTTTCCCCTTCTTAATATTTTGTTTGTAGGTGCTACAAGCCTGGTGCTAAAAATTACAATATTTACATAGTATTTTACATACGCAGCCTAGCAGTCGCACGTTTTGGCTGATGGCTCACTCTGTAAACTGTAAACTGTGTAATTTCTCTAACTACACCACAGAGGGCCTGCTCTCTCTCTCTGTATCTCTCTCTCTCTCTCTCTCTCTCTCTCTCTCTCTCTCTCTCTCTTATATATATAATAAATTTATTATCAGTCTGTCTCTCTCTCTATCTCTCTCTCTCTCTTTCTCTCTCTCTCTCTCT
>Ga0307968_1002130_pt1 | contig 16396 bp, 17 predicted proteins | sample OrgLakmetagen650_FD_201834 | JGI IMG/M metagenome (GOLD analysis project Ga0307968, IMG submission 201834) | Saline water microbial communities from Organic Lake, Antarctica - #650 | ecosystem: Environmental > Aquatic > Non-marine Saline and Alkaline > Saline | place: Antarctica: Organic Lake... | reverse complement strand
GGAGGGCTGCTAGCTGTGGAGGATCCGACATTATTTGCTGCTGCTGCTGCTGCTGCTGTTGCTGCTGTCGTCGTGGCCTAACGAGAGCTGCGAAACGGCCGGAAGGCGAGACGGGCTTGCGTTCTTGTATGCAACCTTTTCTCGATTATTTCATATTTTTTTTCCTAGACCGAGCGAGCTTTACAAATAAATCACTCCTAAAATGATAATGAAAAGGCATAGAGTTACTGGACATGTGTTTAAAAAGCAACTCAAGGTGCTTAGGGTGCTTGCATACTGCACAAGCAGACTAGGCAGCCATGCAACAATTGTACAACAAGGCGTTATACGCCCTTCTGCTGAGAAACAGATAGGAATGATTCCAACCTGGCTCTTACCATCTAACCTCAATGCGCAACAACGGCGGGAATCTAGCAAGTCAGATGCAATCATAGTTACCCTGACCCAGCAACTGCCACACTTCAATAAAGACCTATTATTACATACCAAACTGAATCTGCCACCACTAATTCAAATGGAGTTGCTCCTAACAGGTGGCCATGCCAATCCATGCACCCTGGCTATGAGCCAAAAGGTATCCTACCAAACGAACGCGGTATGCACGTGATCAAAATAAGTACTGTGTAGACACTTCCCCTACTCAAGAAGCAGGAAAGGCACGAGAACAACATAAGCTGCTGATGCCTCGCTTACTCGGACATTGCAAAAACCGCCGCGTTATAATACTAGGAGCAACAGGCACTTCAGGGTTCGGGTTTACAGGAGCCACACAAGGAACCTACTCCACACCCTTGGAGTAACTGGTCTACATGCCACAGCACTCATGAAAAGGCAAAGCCTAGATGCAATCAGATTTGCAACACAAACTAGACAGATGAGAAGAGACATCGAACACAACTCCCAAAAACATTTGAGCAATACTCCTGGTGGTGAGGCCTTTGCCTCCCAACCACTTGGTCCCCACTATAAAGCTTTTTCCTTTTTACACTCCGGGTGGGATGTTGGGTAGCTCTGTTTATTGGGCGGTGCGGGATACATAACTAAGTCCTCTCCTCATCCATGTTGGTGGTGTTTACAAGAAAAAAACTACGCAGGCAGTGAGAAGCACTCCCCACATAAAATGAGGAAAAGGAGCCACTTTGGTACCGAGTACCGTAAGGCTCCTCCACCGCGAAAAGGAAAGGAAAATCAATGGGGATCAAGAGGGTTGCAGGCTTGGCCTGAAACCGGCTCCTGATGAGAGCTGATAACAGTACTGGAAAGGGCACGTCTAGTATGGACAAGTTTAGCAGCGAAGTTCACAGAGTGCACACGGAGCTTGGAGGCAAGCTTCTTAACTCTTTGAGAATCAAGACCCAGTTCCTCGAAAGGCTTCAGAGTATGATTGTTGTAGATGGTGCCACCCACACCCAAGAGGATGATGTGGAGAGTAACGGATGCTCCTTGGAGAATGTTGCAGAGATCTTTGTGCTGTTCCTTTGCGGTGTTCAGCTAATTCTGAGATCTGGTGTCTTTACAATACTTGATCTCGTCGAGGTGGATGTCACGCCGAGTTTTGCTGAGGTCTTCAGGTCGGTGCTGTCTGGGGTTGGTGGCTCTATTGGTGGCTGGCGGTGCTGCTGGGATGCTCCCAGTCTCCCTCAATTGCCCCCTGCCATTCCGAAGAACCCACCCCCCTACTACATTAGTTTGTTGTTTTGTGTTTTTGCTGCGATGGGAGTAACCAGCACAAAATCTGGCAACTGGAGGTAAATTTGTCCTTATTAGAGAAGCGGGGTGGGAAGAGCCATTTGGGACATTTGGGTGGTGTTTACACTACCATCTTCTTCTTTTTCTTTTTCTTTCCTTTAGAAAGAGGAGCCACTTTAGTACCAGGTATCGTAGAGCTCCTCCAAAGGAGACAAAATAGGTCTACAAAATTTAAAAGGGTTGCAGGCTTGGCCTAAAACATGTTTGGATGACAGTCAAAAATAACACTGCAAATTGCGCGCCCAGTGTGAACAATTTTGGCGTCATAATTCAAGGTGCATATGAGCTTAAAAGCCTGCTTATAATTCTCTGAGAATCGAGACCCAAGTCCTTGAGGTGTTTAAATTGTGCGAGCATGTAGATGGTGCCGCCTAATCCCAATAGGATAGTGTGGAGCGAGGGTAGTGGAGGCTCCTTGAAGGATAGAGCAGAGGCCTTTGCGCTGTTTCTATGCGATGCATAACCGGCTCCAAGGCCTAGTAATATCCTAACAGTACTTATCTCGACAGGGTAAATCTCACGCTAAGGTATGGTGAGATCTTTGGGCCGGTGCTGTCTGGGGAAGGTGAATCTGCTGATGGCTGACGGTGCTCCTGAGGTGCTCCCAGTCTCCCTCAGTTGCCCCTGCCACTCCGAAGAACCCACACCGCCCCCTCCATAATTTTTTTTGTTTTTGCTTTTGCTCTTGTAAGCAATCAGATCCACAGCAAAAATGATACCTTGTACCAGCCATGACACTAAGCAGGGAGATCCCCTGGTGGCGTGCAGACCTCTGCCTCCCGTCCATCTGATTCCTATGGAAAGCCGTTTCATTTTTTATCCCCGTGGAAGGATATTTTGTGGCGCTTCATCGGATGGATTCCGTGGGGTGATACAAGACACAAAAACAACCTTCCTTTCCTGTTCCGTGCCGGTGGTGTTTACATGCATTCTTTTGTCTTGGCTGCTTATTAAGCACATATCATTAACGCATCCCCATTTCTAATCCTGTTCAGGTAGACAGATCTGTAAGAAAACGTAAAGATACTAAGATTAACACTTTCAGCATAGATGTCAGACATTTCAGACCTCGGTTTGAGCGTTGTTGAAACGGTTGAGATCTACCGCAATTGAAATGCGGTTGACATATGTCAATCACCACAGTGTCTTTTTAAATCTTTTTAGCTGCCCAGTTGAACTCAACCGTTTCAAACACACTTGCTTCATCCCTTTCCTTTCTGTCCTTTTATCATTTGCAGAGGTGCACAGTATACTCTGAGTTCGAATCATTGTAACTCCTGAAGTTGCTACGGTAAAAACGCATGGATAGGCCTGGAAGGCTAGATGTCTACCGTTTTACTGAAACTGAAGTAAAGCACAAACCAAAAGGATCAAAAGGGATGAAAATAAATGGACAGATCCTCTCAGAGAGAAACAAGGCCACATAGCGACAAATCCTAACAAAATAAATACACATGTCGTTTCCTGCCAGACACTGCGGAATGCCAATATTGCAATTGCAGCATCAAAGACTTTGCAGCCTGCCCAGGTAGTGTCTCCAGTTTCTCTGACTTAGGCCAATCTCACCCCTTTGCGTATGCTAGGCCAAACGGCTCCTTGGCTGTTTCACTGCAGCTCCCTCCCTAGCGTGTCTACCGCCTTGATCTAGGTATAGGTTGGCCAGCTTCCCCTTGCTCTCGGCTTTTATTAGAACAACCCGCCTCTTGTTATCTAAACCTTTAGTTCATTGTACTCCTTGGGCCCAAGTATTGGCTTGTAATGTTGAGAGTGACGTGTTGGTGCAGCTGCGTTTTCTGTAGGGGAAATTTCTCTTCTCTTTGGGTTGTGTTGGAGATTGGCTTTGGCGCACCAGTCATCGCAATGGCATAGCTGCTTCATCCTGGCTAACTCTTAGCTTCCCTAGTTTTATGTTGAGTGCCTCACGGTGTTGTATCTAGATCGGCTCGTTGCCTTTGTACTCTATACTAGCCCTGTCTTCCTATAACTTGTTCTTTTTACGTGGGCACTAAAGTACGCAGGATTTCCCTCCTTCTTTCTTTTCCATGCTTGACCTTCTCGTACACGTTTTGCTTTTCTTCTCATCACCTTGGTTGTCCCCCCTATTTTCTGTTATCGCTTCCAGCCTGCCTCTCTTGCTTCCCTTTTACTTATTAACTTTCAGTTTCGTTTCAACCTCGTAGTAGGGAGTTTGCTACCTCCCCTGGACCTATGTATTACGCCACCATCAAATAAAAGGCAATAAATGATGGGATCTCGTCAAGTTACTCATAGTCTCCGAAAGGAGTCCTGCAGGCTCAGGCTCCAGATGTTAACGCGGAGGCTGACTTTCTGGTACTAAGGTACGCCTTTATGTTATGCGTAGGGCGTGGGAAGGGGCAATAAGGAGGAAGGTTGTAACGCAATGAAAATTAAAAGAAAGCTTAGCTGGTGCTAGCCAGGAAAGATTTTAAACTTTTGATACTACTGGCAGTGCCGGTACATGGTACATCCAGTGACAAAGGGAGAGGCTACTAATACCTCTAGGTAGTAGTAGTATTCACTCAAGAAAAATTCAAACAAAGCTAAATTGTACCCGCACTCCAACACTGATGCGCCCCATGAACTTGTACACACAAAGCCCACATCAATAGCGCTAGCTTCCTTTGGCAATTCAACTTTTGGGTCGCTTTGAAGGTTTCAAGCGCACGCAGGCAGGCAGGTTGATGGTGCATGCTCACATAGCCATTTGACAACAAAATTGAGGGATACCACCTTGGTGCCTCGCACATGTGCAGATTCTTACCAGTCTTTTGCATGGGGCAAAAGATGAGCATTGTTGTTAAGTGCCATTTTGTAATGTATCACCATAGCTATTTAGTTGCTGCATAGTATAGCTGGCAACAACCAAAGAAGGGAAGGGCCGCGGCTGCCTACTCCTGATAACACATGTTTGAACTCAAGACTGGATAACTACTCCTGACCAGTGTCAAGGACTCACACGCACTTGCCCCACTTTGGCCGCAACATCAAACTGTAGCATCACTCAGTGGGATTTACCCAAGTTGTGCTTATCAAAATGATGCCTTTTGATAGACCTGACTGCTCAATCCTCTGCTTCCCAGGCCGTGCTTGCCATTGTATTTTGATGCTGACAAGAAAGGGATAAGATTGATGAGATAAGGGGAAAGCAAGCAAACGGATTTAAACATACTGAAATGATGCTACCATTATCGTGTTGGAGGTCAACTACTTTGGCAGCAATGTCAAATTACATGCACATGCAGCTTTAGAAGCGCAGACAAGAATGGGTATTCGAAAATTAGGAAAGGATGCTTTATTGTATTCTGCACTCCTCTACTAAACTTAGGCGTCCCCACGCACAAAGTGCACCAACTAGCTACTTAACTGCACTGCCATGCAATAAAAAGCTTGAACAAGATTACAAAAACAAGACACAAAATACACCTTAACAACAACAGTGATAATGGGGGATCTGAGGGGGGGGGTTACTGGTAGAGCGGCTGGCTTCAGGAGGGCTAGGCGCAGGCCGGATCACATGGCTGAGCTGACAACCCGCCGGATCCTCATTAGTCTCTGTTGATTTTCTTTTTTCTCGTTTTTGGTGGGGCTCTGGCTAGTGTGAGCACTAGTTAGTTGAGAGGCTTTCCTTAATGCACGCTGGTGACTTGCAGCGTAGACTTTTACTTTTATTCTGCACCACCCAATTGATGCAGAGCCTCACAACATCCCACCTGAATGACTGGTTGGCTCTTTGCATCTGTTGGGTGGTGCAGATCCCACTACATTATCCTTATTATCTGGTCACCGGACGGCCATTATCCATGCCAGAAAACTAGAAAACTACGCAGACAGCAAAACACTTTCTGCATCAATTAAGGGAAAGGAGACACATTGGCCCGAAGTGCCGTGAGTCTCCCCCACCAAAGGAAAAAATAAACTAGTGGGGGTCTGGAGGTTGGCTGACAACCCCCTGCTCCAGACCCAGGCATGCCAGATAATTTACCTGTTTATTATTCTGTAGAAGTGAGTGTGCTGCTGGTGGGCTCATACTTCCAGGCCTATTGTGTGTATTTTGTGTACTAGGGTACTAGAGACATTTTCCTTGTAAACCTTGTATTTTGTACACTAGAACCGACAATCCTTTCAGTTCTTCTTCTTATGGCTCCTACAAGAATGCAACAGTTCGCTGTAAGTGAAGGTGACTCTTTCTTTATTCCACTGCACCATTAATATTGGTGCCCAAGCCTGAAAAATAATGAACCTGCTGGGGTGAATAAGCTACAGACTTAAACGCACCAATGAAGAAAACGTCCAAGACATAAGATTCTTATCCACACAACTTGCACAAGCTTGTTCTGCATCCATTTACAACTATATACATACAACATACAACTTATACACACACAAGAGATACACACACAAGAGCACAATGTGAGGGCTTTGGCGCCACAGAAGGTGGAGGAGCAAGGTGTAAGAACAGAGTATTGATAGCATGACGCTTCCCAGAATTGGATGACTGCCAGATGAGCATGAAAAAATGCACAAATTATATTAATATATTAACCAGACATATTACACTGACCCAAGCACTCACCCATCATTCAGCACTTGCTTTTGTTCCCACTTATCAAATTGGGCACAGAGAAGCTGAAGTGTATACATTCACGGCAAGCCAGAATGATGGCAATCTATGAGAGGCCCGCAGCTCTACAGACTACAGACACACCTTTTTAATCTCAACACTAACTGAATCATAAAATCAGGAATTCAAGCAATTGCTCCTTATACAAACATTTTCAGCTTATTAGTGAGCGTCTTATCATCCATGTTGCTCCACAACTTGCTGGTGCTGCCCTCCTTACTTTTAGTGCGTCCGCGCTCATCCACCTGTGCGCAAAAAAAGGGGGCACAAGATACCAGTTTGTTTCAGGCACTTTTCTCATCTCCTCATACAACAATCCAGTGTGTGGCCTTCTCTGTGTGAATGGGGCAGAGGAGGATAACAATGGGTGTCTGCAGGAGTTTCTGAGAATAATGGTTGAATAAAAGTCATTTTAAACTTGCGTTTAAAGGCACTGTTATAAGAAATTCAAACTGCCACCACCCTCCTGCCATTTAAAAAAAATTAAGCCATGCATATCTTGGCGCCACAAATACCCTAATTCAACAAGAGGTTTTTGCGAGGCTCACTTCACGCACTGAAGGTAAAAGCATTTAGTTAAGGTATGCAATCACTTTACTAAGTGCATTACAGTTTTGTATGCACATATATACACAAAAATACTGGATGCCCCAAAACACAAGAAACATGCTATCCCTTTTTGATCCTTAGGTTCACAATTGCCACTCACGCTGAACTTGCGCAGTTGGCTCTTGTTGTTCACGTCTTTAATGCGGCCCACTGTGGTCTCTGCTCTGGAGTGCAGTGTGTCTAGGCCCTGCCCTTGACCATCCACTTCATCACCCATGCGCTGTGATGCGTCAAGTATACGAATAGGGTAGGAACAAGTACGTTAGCAAGTAAGCACTGACACACACACCTGGTAATGCGCTGTAACCGGGCCTGTGCATGATACGGTACGCTTCTTACTGTAGGTACCATCATTTTGGAAATTACAGCGTATTCACGATTTGGAGGACCGTATTTATGGTAATCTACTGTGTGGTGTATGGTACAGTGCCGTGCAAAATGGCCACACAAAGGCCTCTCCATTCAAAAAAACTCTCATTTTCCACCTCCAGCATGCTCCTCTCACATGTTGACGCCGCATAATGCTTCCCTGAACGACCCTGATGCTGGGTTGGGACTGCATCAGCTTAGGGGAAGGGCCCAGCAGTGGCTTGCATGGAAACTCAAAGTCGGATGCAGTACTTGACTCCTGGTTGATAATTGTGTTCTATTCAGGACAATTGCCGCAAAGAAAAAAAATTTGGGCCGAAGTTGTAGCCAAACGGCCAAACTACCGGTCAGAATCGTGCTGTTTTCCACACAGGCATTGTCTTGTACGGTCTGACACCGTAATTATGGCCGACCGTTATTTGTACCGTACTGTACGGGGTAATTACAGTCGGTACCGTAATTACGGTCCAAAATCCTAAATCATGCTGACCAGCGCATAATAACTACCCAACACACCCTTCCTCTTTTATACTACTTTCACTGCCTCTCTAGACGCCAGTGCAAACACATGATCATTTTCTCCTGCCCTAAGTTAGCTGCACACAAAACATAGGTAGTATTCACCTGTGCCCATACACACACCTCAACCTATTCCCACGCATATCCGCACGATCACACACACGCCCCCTCCCCTCTCCCAAACACACGCATGCTCATGCACAGACAAAATCAAGCTCTCCAAAGAGCAGCAATCATCCCTTACCCGTGCTCCCTGCATCAGCGTGCCTAGCCCATCGTGGATCTGCTCCAACATGTCATTCTGCTTGCGAGTCTCCTCATGCAGGCGCATCTCCTCACCACCTGCTCACACACAAGCATGTGAGGTGCAGAGTATGCAAGAATGCCGACAAAAGGCATGGCCCACCAGCTGTGCCACAGCTCAAACTTTGGATAGCACAGGCTTGCCAAGACTGGACCAGACATTGAACAGGACGTGTCATAGCTCAAGGCATTCTGCTACCTCAGTCTCAGAAACAGCAGACACAAGCAAACCTAGCACTGCTCATGTTGTAAAGAAGCAACCTAGTTCAATTATTCAGCTCAAACTTGCCCTGCCCTCCCGGTGGAGAGGGAGGTCTCAGTTGCTGTTGCATAGTGTGGACTCCTCTCCCCCCGGACGACGTCCCTCCTTGACCAATGTGCTGATGAGCATACTATCTGTCTTCACTTTTGTTTTGTTGACATGACTGGTAGACGACACAACTCACGATGAGCATCATCCAGCTCAATGTAGGGGTCCCGGAAGCCATCGCCATTCTCCACCCCATTCGCATTGCCTGCAAAGCCTTTGAATGTGTTCTTGGGCCCCTTGAACAGACCATCCACGGGCCTGTTCTTTGCCTCAGGAATGAGTTTCTGCGTGGCGGTGGGTTTTTAAAAGGAAAGGATCGGGTTTACGCATGTGTGTGTTTGTTTCGTAGGTTCTATTCCGCTTGCATCGTGAGATGCATAAGGCTCTGTCATTATTACCAAGGAGAACACAACAACTCAGAGGAACCAGAGAAACGGGAGAAAACTAAGGACTAAAATATAGAAAGGAGGTGAGGGAGGGGGGGAAGTATGTTAAAAAGAGAGTTGTGTTCTCCAAGGAATAAAAAGAATGGAGAAGGGAAGCAGAAACCGGAGAAAACCAGAAAGTGAGGACATCTCACTTTATGCTACACTTCAAGAACCTGAGTTCAGGTGTTTCACACTGACCTCATAAGTGTGTATGTGCATGTTTGTATGTTTGTGTGTGTGTGTATGCACGTTTGTGTGTGTGTGTGTGTGTGTGTGTGTGTATGTGTGTTTGTGTGCCAGGACAAACAGCAGGCACAATGAGGATTTACCACCGGGTGATTGCATAATTTCATAAGTTATAGCTGACACAGCAGATTTATCAGAAGATACTTTTTAGCGCGCAAGCTGATCAGCTTCTGACGCAAACACTTGCTGCTTTTTAACAACGCTCATGCCTGCCTTTTTTGTAGATTTTGTTAGCAGACTGAGTCATCCAAGAGTGAGTGCTGAGGAAATCCAAGTGGCAATGTAGGGACTAGTGAAAGGGTAATACAATTCTCCTTCAGCTGCACTGATCTCCACAAGCATACTTGGTCAAATGCATGCCTACCGATTAAATGCCTCACCTTCTCTTTATAGTAGTGGTCACGCGCTGCTGTCCGGCCCCTGCGGATGGTATAGGTAAGGAGATTGCAGGCTCAGGTACCAATAGAAAATGACAGTGTATCAAGATGCACCTGCAGCACAGTATTTCTGTATGTCGAACAAAAGCATGTTGAACAAAAGAAAAGCGTTCTCAATGCGTGAGTGCATGGAAGTGACGCAAAATTCCTGGCTTAGCGGGCAGACGAACCCAAGGCAGGGGCTGACAGGTACCTCTGCACAATTTCCTATGAGCAATCAGGGCTCCATGCTTTACGCCTGGGCTTTAATCTACAACGCTATCTGCCAATTTAAGTTCCATGCACTCAAAAAAGCACTTACTCATCCACGTCACCCTTCCATTCGTTTCTGATGTTTCGGTCAGGGTCGGCTCTTGTGCATTTGTCAAACAGGAAGCAACAGCAGCAACGGTTCATGTAGCGCAGAATCTTCTCCCCGTACGTCAAGTCTTCATTCATCTGCAATCATGTCACATGTGTTGTATACCTCTCTTTACAAAGTTTTCCAGTATTTGCTCCAGATTATACTTACACAAAACAGCAGTGGAATGTGCTACCTGCAAAAAACTGTTGCCACAATACACAATGTCATGAGCAAAGATTGTGCTTAACCTGTCAGCCAAGCAGCGTGAGGGTCAGCACACAGGCATACGCGTACACAAACACACACACGTGTGTGTGTGTGTGTGTGTGTGTGTGTGTGTGTGTGTGTGCACGAGTGTTATTGTGAAATTATGTTGATGTGTGTGTATGTGTGTGTGTGTGTATGTGTGTGTGTGTGTGTGAATGTGTGTATGCATGCGTGCGTGTGCTTGTGCACAAGTGTGTATGTGTGCGAGTTGGTATATTTGTGTGCATATGTGAATGTGTGAGTGTGCGTTTGTGTGCTTGTGTGAATGTGCAAATGTGTGCACGTGTGTAAGTATGTGTGTGTATGTTGTGTGCGCGCATACGTGTGTTTGAATGTGTGTGTGCGTATGTGTGTGTTTGAATGTCTGTGTGAGTGTGTGTGTATGTGTGTGTATGTGTGTGTTTGTTTGTTTGTTTACGTGTGTGTGTGTGTGTGTGTGTGTGTGTGTGTGTGTGTGTGTGTGTGTTTGTGCGGGAAAGGGCTGACGAGGCAAAGGCTTGCAACAAGCGTGCGTTTGTTTGTACCTGGTACAGCTTGTTGTTCACACGGTGCAGCTGGTCTCCCTGTTCATGAATCTCAGTCAGGGTTGCGCCCTGCACCTGCTTGCTCTGCTCCACGGTCTGCGCACACAGGCACAAAAGACAGGCACAAAAGGGAGTTGAGTATCTTTCAGGGCTACAAAAAGAGACCCAGACATAGAAGGACTGGCGTTCGGGAACGACGAGTGCAGGGATGCCTTTTTCTCTGACGCAACAAGACAAGGACGCACCCTGAGGGCCCGCCGAGTGATGCCCGTGGTATCCTTGTGAGTGCGTTCTGCTTTTCGGACCAACTGGTCCACGGATAACTCTTGCTCAGGCATTCCAGCTTCATCCCTGCCCCGTTCCGCTCCCTCGAACAGCTCATTGCGGGCGCTCTTCTTCTTCTTATCCTTCTTTGGCTTGTTAGGCATACGGGCGAGAGGCTTCTAATCAAATATTTAAAACTTGCACTTGCTATCGAAAATTCCTCCCCCCCCACCACCAAGGGGTCTTTGCGTAAGGTCGGTGGGCAGTCTGAGATATTTTTCTGTTAATTGCAGAGCCAGAAAAATGAGGGTGAGCCCAGATACGGTCGTGTTTGAACAAGTCCATGCTTTTACGCATGGCTCCGAATCACTAAATTTTTGTCTTAGTAATAATACTATATGTCTCGTACGGGTGCGTGAAAATAAGGTTTCATATGCTGCTTTATTTGCTAGATAGTAGTCAGATGCCAATGGACAGCTTAAATCATTTTGTATTTTGCACATTCATTGGAATATACCACAATTATTTGGGTGTGTGCTGCATTTCGCAAGGAAACTGGTCTTTCGTGACGTAGCTGGCTGGCCCTGAACCTGTGCCTGCAGCTATACCTATATCCTTTTAGATGGTCGAGGAAAAGAGGGAAAGAAAAGAAATGAAAAGCCTTTCCTAACCTGAAAACTCTGTAAACTCTGTAAACCTTGTAACTAGTGCCGCTGCAAAACACAAGAACAACAAACTGATGTAGCGGGGTGGGTTCTTCAAAGTGGCAGGGGGCAATTGAGGGAGGCTGGGAGCACCGCCTGCCACCAGTAGAGCCAACAACCCCAGACAGCACCGACCTAAAAACCTCAGCAAAACTCGGCGCGACAATCCACCTCATCAGATCAAGTATTGTGAAGACATTAGACCTCAGAACCAGCTGAACGCCGCAAAAGAACAGCACAAAGATAACTGCAACATTCTCCAAGGAGCCTCCGTTAGTCTCCACATCATCCTTTTGGATGTGGATGGGTGGCACCATCTACAACACTCACACTCTGAAGCCTTTCACGGAACTAGGTCTTGATTCTCAAAGAGTTAAGGATGCCTACTTCTTCTCGTGTCTTTAAGGTTAGCATTTTCCAGTTGCGTCACAGCCCTTTTTTTACTTGGTTTGTTTTGAGGTGTATTTTTTGGGGCTGGCTGAGACCAGTCAGCAGCCGATCAGCCAACAACCTAGCTGAAGGTTACCCCCCCCTTTGTAATTGTTATAATATTGTAAGCAAAGTACAGCTTTGTTTGTCTTCTTTCCGAACTTCCTATACTACACCCATGACGTTACATAATTACGATGTTTTCCAAGTTGATGTGATGGTTTTCATGTCAAATACTTGGCAACAACCTTGTGTAACTCCAATATTCGCGCTTTCTATAAATTCTCTGGTCCAGTCATGTCCCCTAAACTATGTTTATTCCTTAAAGAGTCCAGCCTATCAAGTGTCTCGTACCCCGTGACAAGGCTGCCCTGTGTGTATGTGTATGTGTGTGTATGTGTGTGTGTGTGTGTGTGTGTGTGTGTGTGTGTGTGTGTGTGTGTGTGTGTGTGTGTGTGTGTGTGTGTGTGTTAGTATGCCTGAACACACCTCATGGCCTTTTACATGCAGGTTTGTGCTCAAGCTGATTGATTAGGATGGAGCAGAGAATTTCATAAAAATGTTGCAAACGAAAGAAGAAGCAAAACCGCAAGCAGAAAAAACACTTCCACAATAATCAATTGGAAAGGAGCCTCTATGGTGCCGGGTACCAAAAATTTCCTCCACCACGTAAAAGATAAGGAAATTTTAGTGGGGAATAAGAGTGTTGCAGGCCTGGCTTAAAACCGGCTCCTGATGAAAGTTGGTAGTAGTACCAGAGCCCGTCTGGAATTGGATGAATTTAGCAGCGCAGTTGACAGATTGCACATGGAGCTTGGAGGCAAGCTTTGAGAGTCAAGACCCAGTTGCTTGACAGGCTCCAGCGCTTAAGTGTTGTTGACGTTGCACACCCACACCAAAACGGATGACGTATAGAGTAATAGAGGCTCCTTAAGGAAGGGTGCAGAGATCTTTGCGCTGTTCCTTTGAGGCATTAGGATAGTCCATTGGTAGAGACATTACTGTTGTTTTCTTGTACGTGGCCACAAATGTTGGAGGCCCCCCTAAAAAGGCCACTGACAAATCATCCTCTCAGAATTGAAATAGGTACCCATCAATAGCTCTTGCCGGCAGGTTTCTGGACGTGTCCTTTAATTTTAAAATTGACAAGTAGCTTGAGAGTTAAGACACTTGCAGGGTCCTGCAACACTTATTTTTTAGCACCATTTCTAAGCACCATTGGCCACTGACGCGCCTCCTAATTCTTTGGAAAGAAACTTAAGCTTGGGCCCCCTCACCCTTGAAGTAAAGCCAATGTCGCCTCCACCTGCGCTTGAGTTTCCAAATGGAAGGGCTTCTGTCATAGCTTGGCCACCAGCTGTCAATTGTTGAATCATCGCCTCCAACCTGTTGCCCTCTGACAACTCCTGCAGCAGGAGTGAAGGTGCTGCCTGCTGCTGTTGCTGCTGCTGCTGTTGCCGGTGAAGCTGAGGCGACCGATGCCGCTGTTCTTGTTGGTGCCTTGGCGGCTGTTGCTGCTGCTGCTGCTGTTGTTGCTGCTGCTGCTGGTTGTGTTCTTGGTCGTGCGGTTGGCTATGATACCGCTGCGTGACAGGCTGCGGTGGCAAGTACGAGAGGGGAGGAGAAGGGAGGGTTTGAGGCAGGAAGGGGTTGCCCTTGCCAGGGCTTTCTTGCCAGCTTTTGTGGGCTCTTGACGAAGGACTGCCAGCAGCCATGCTGTCTAACCCCACATGGGAGGTCTGGTTGATACTTGCGCGCCCTGCATTGCACGCATGTACAGCCATCGGTGAGCTTAAATGTGTTTGTGTGCGTGGGTTAAAATTTGTGTATGTTGGTTCACATGTATGTGCTTGAGTGCTGGTGCGTGTTTATTTGATACTGCCCCTGCTTACCTGACACAGACTGAGCAGCAATGCCGGGACAACGAAAGCGGCCTCTCTGAAATACAAACTGGATTAGAACTTGTCTTACCTGAGGATTGCCTGCTGACGCAGTTGGAGGCCCTCCCTCCCAAAGCATGGATGCTCAGGGGGCTGCTGCTTGGTAGAGGTTCCGTTGCTGAAACCAATGAGCCAGCAGACTGATGGCTTGTCAGGCCTCCTGTGTTAGAGCGCCGCCCACCCTGCGTTACAAATTAAAGCATTGCAGGCAGTGAATGAATCGAGACATGCATTGCGCTAGACAATGGTAGTGTCATAACCGTCTAAAAATGCATGCATGAGAGTTTATGGGAGGATCTCCATTCTCTTACAGACTAGCTAAGGTTAATGCACGCCATCATTATAAAAACCTGTCTACCGTACAGACCGTATATCACTGCGTACCGCGAACGTTTCTGACCCCCTCATGGTGCGTCGGGAGCATCTAATTAACTAAATGACAACGGCCTCGAAAAGCTCGCATATAGGGTTAGACAATTAAATTTAGGCATGAACGGGGACAGGCCGGGAAAGGCTCCCAAGCTGCCCATCAAGGCCCCCAAGGTGGACAAACAGTGTATGGGAGGCTGGCCCTCATTTGGGGAGGAAGGACACCAAGAGGAAGGGCGCCTTCAATCCCTTCACATGCGCACGCACGCACACATACACGCCCGCACACACACGTACCTGCATGCACACACACACGTACGCGCATGCACACACACACACGCACGCACGCATGCACAAGTGCACAACGCACGCACACACGTACATACACAACCGTATACACACGCACACACGCACGTACACAGCGCACGCACACACGTATGCGCACGCACAAACACATACTTGCACGCACACATACGTACGCGCACGCACGCTCACACGCACATGCGCGCGCAGCTCAGAGGGCCAAAGGCCCTCGCAAAGGTCGCATTGGGGATTATTTATTGTTTTTTTTCAAACCTCTAATTGGTCAACGGTCTGTTCGGTAATCACACCGTAAACAGGTAATGCTAGTGCACACACCTGACGGTGCACACATATGCACTTTATTTGAAATGTACAAGCTGCAGCACATACTGTACATGCTACTGCACATACCTTCCAGCGCACGCAAATGCAAGAGCACACGCCTGCATGTACACATCTGCTGGTGCAAGCACATGCACACTGCCTTTTACCTGGTGATCCAAGGAACGAGGTGGCGAGCTCAAATGGGCTCGCGCTAAATTGCGCAGCATGCTCAGAGCATCATCGGCAGATGCACTGGTGGCCTCAGAGGAGGGACCCTCTACAATGGCACACAGAAAAATGTGCATGTCCAACTTAGTCGCATTGTGGGGTGAACAGTTTTTTTGCATGGAACATGACAACTCCAGGTGAGTTAGGTGTTTCTCGGAGGTGCTTTCAAGGACATGAATCGTGTGAAACTGAGAGAGGCCAGCTTCATTACATGCTCCCTCCCTCCCTCCCTCCCTCTATCTATCTCTCTCTCTCTCTCTATCTCTATCTCTCTCTCTCTCTCTCTCTCTCTCCCTCCCTCCCTTTCCCTCCCTCCCTCTCTCTCCCTTTCCCTTTCTCTGATCAAGATATGTCTCGTAAGGCAGCTTTAAATCAATCCCTTTGCTCAATTAAATATGCTGTCGAAAACATGCCTTACAAGGTAGACAGAGCGCAGCCATTCATTACATTGAGGTTGTCCACACCTTGTAAGACAGAGGCCGCAGCCTGAGTCACAGCGTCCCCTTGTTGTTGCTGCTGCGGCTGCTCAGGAGGCGTGGCAGGAGGGGAGCGCAATGTCTTCCCAGTAGGCATTTGGCAGTATAGCGTCGGAGTAGCTGCCTTTTGTATCGCAGCGAGCGGTGGGGGCTGGGGGTGGATGGGCCCATGCTGCACGTGCGAACAAGCACACGTAAGATAAGCACCTGTCCTAGTCTGAAGGATGAGCACATACTCCAATAGAGTAAGTAAGTAAGTAAGTAAGTAAGTAGTGAGTGAGTGAGTGAGTGGGTGTGTGGGTGTGCGGGTGTGCGGGTGTGCGTGGGTGCGTGGGCGCGTGGGCGTGTGGGCGTGTGGGCGTGTGCGCGTGTGCGCGTGTGCGCGCGCGCGCGTGCGTGCGTGCGTGCGTGCGTGCATGCATGCGTGCGTGCGTGCGTATGTGCGTATGTGCGTATGTGCGTATGTGCGTATGTGCGTATGTGCGTATGTATGTATGTATGTGCGTATGTATGTATGTATGTATGTATGTATGTATGTATGTATGTATGTATGTATGTATGTATGTATGTATGTATGTATGTATGTATGTATGTATGTATGTATGTATGTATG
>Ga0307968_1002129_pt1 | contig 16396 bp, 15 predicted proteins | sample OrgLakmetagen650_FD_201834 | JGI IMG/M metagenome (GOLD analysis project Ga0307968, IMG submission 201834) | Saline water microbial communities from Organic Lake, Antarctica - #650 | ecosystem: Environmental > Aquatic > Non-marine Saline and Alkaline > Saline | place: Antarctica: Organic Lake... | reverse complement strand
AATTATGGACCGTACCGTAGACCGTACCGTAATCGACCGTAATACGGTCCCAAATTTGCGAAAACCGTACAAAATACGGTGGTGTACCGTAATTACGGTACCGTACCGTATTACCGTCAACCGTACCATACACCGTAGGGTCACAACACTGTGTGTAAGTCAACTGTCCCCGTGATTAAACCCCCCAAACCAGTCTCCCTTAGCGTTCACCCAATTCAAAGCCCCCTATACCTCATCTGTAGGGTTGGCCAGAACCGTGTATATACACCGTGTATGACCGTATATCCGGCGATTTCCATGCCAAAAATACCGTAAATACACTGTATAAATATGGTTCTGGCCACTCTACTCATCTGCATGCAAGATGCTTAATGTTATATCTGAACCATTGACATTTGCTGGAGATTTGGCATTCTGGGGGGCTGTGTGGGGCCCGATGTGTATTTTGCACCCACTTTGGCAGGGTTAAGGTGCATTTCTGAACTTGCACCGATCGACCTCTGCTTCAGGATATAAGCAATATAGATGTTTTATAACAATGCAGTTGTGTCGAATTTGGGCCGGGGGTACTGGGAATGCCGGCGAGTGGGAGGCACTCACACAAGGGACACAGGGGAAAAAGACAGAAAATCCGTAGCTCCACACCTGCTTCGAGTTTCAGCCTGATTTTTGCTTTCTGAGTTGCGGACTAAAACAAAGAATATAATAAAATTCCAATGGGGCCAATCGACGGCTTGGTTGGATATGGTATTATTCCAGAGGGGGCTAACAGAGAAGTTGCCTGAAAATGCTCATTTTTGCATTCAAAAGGCAGCCACTCACAGCCACTTCATCCGATTGACACCATTTCAGTACCAAAGTGTAGCTGGCATTGAGAGCTACCTGAGCCTGTGCCCAGTTTTATGTGGGTCACTTTGCGTGCTGAGATAGACTGGATTAAGCACACATGGTGCATGTAAACCCTAATGTGGTGATTTCCATGGGATAATGGCTTAAATCCTCATAAAACACCAACCACTCAGCCGACTTCTTTCATTTTTGTTGCAACGATATTCTTTTCTTTAAAGGATTCTTTACCATTAAATATATTCCAGATTGGTGCAGTGGGTATTCTGGTATGAACAATTTGTGGTAAAAATGGCCTGCACGCCACAGCAAATCAAGCACACGCCCCCAAAGTGACAAGCTCCAAATTTTACATCTATGGACGGAAGGATTCATATTATGTAAAATTTGGAGCTTGCCAATTTTGGGGCGTATAAGTCAAAGAGCATATAAAAACTTGCCCGTTTTGGACCTCAGTTAGCCCCCCTCTGAAATTATTCTGCAACGGTACATGCGGCAATCTGGCTGGAGCTTTTTTCGGCCCCATTTTACACCCTCACTTTTACATCTGAGTTGCGGAACAAACTATCAAAACTTGTTAAAATTTAGAGGGCACATGCAGTTTAGTGCTGTTTTTGTACAGTAACAAAATTTCAAAAATTTCTAGCAGGCCACCTACTGGGTCTTTTTGCTTTCATTGTAGGCATGTTAAAAAAAGTTACCAATCCAAGGCTTGTCTCAGGTCTCAAAAACGGTGCAGGGGTTACAGAGGTATGGTGACTTAAAGTTAAATGGGATTCTTTGGCTTGCAAAGGGGTGGGCCGTTCATGGGGACATCCAGTCACAACATTTGTTTTTTGGTGAGCCAAAGTGACCCTTTGCTGCAAAAAATTGGCAATTTCCAGCCTTTTGCACCGTTACCATTACCGTACCGTATTTTACCATATATATGGTCTAACCGTACCGTACCGTACCATACCGTACCGTTCACCGTACTGGCACATCACTGGTTCCACCCCAATGTTATTCCTTTAAAAACCAAGCAAGGCCTATCATGACAAAATCTTCAGCACTGCACGCATCAGTGTTGTACTTTTGTCGGCACCAACTGGCTTGCCCCTTTTGTTAGAAACGTACCTCGGTGTACCCTGACAATGGAAAGTCCTTGCGCAGGGGGTAGCCCGTGAAGCCGTAGTCTGTGAGGATGCGACGCAGATCAGGGTGCCCAGAGAAGAAGACACCGTACATATCCCACGTCTCACGCTCAAACCAAGCCGCAGAGTTCCACACAGGGACGACGGTGGGTACAGGGGTGACCTCGTCAACTGGAACCTGGTGGATTCACGAGGCAATGAACGGAGGTTGGAGCACAGCCACAGATGAGTTCGGCTTACATAGTACTGACGGGTGTCGTTGAGTGCGTGTTTGTCTTGCTTTAAACACCCATAATAAAGGTTCCTGCCGTGCATAAAAGAGCATGGACACCTCAGCGGTTCCAGGCTTTTACATGCTGCTGGACGCAGGTACTGAAGGACCGCAATCTGCTTGCAAAAAAAAGCGACGCTCACAAATCTGTGAGCCTTCAGCTTGCTTTCGCAGTACCTACTGACCGCACTGTGTTATGTATGCTTGTCCATGTATTTATGAGCTATGCATGTGCATGTGTGCATGCTTGCGTGCACGTGCGTGTATGTGTATGTGTATGTGTATGTGTGTGTGTGTATGTGTGTGTGTGTGTGTGTGTGTGTGTGTGTGTGTGTGTGTATGTGCGTGTATGTGTGTGTGTGTGTGTGTGTGTGTGTGTGTGTGCACGCGTGCTCGTCACCTTCTCACCTTGATGCGAATGCGATTATTCCAGCGTGGGGAGAGCAGGTGGTACACCACCTCGAAGCGTGCTGGGCGCTCCGGGAAGTCCACCGCCGTGACGTCCACCAGGCATTTGAACTGGCAGTTGACGTGGTCGCGCAGGAAGTACATGAGGGGGATGAGGTGCTCGGGCGTGGTGTAGAGCGTGGGCTCCTGGAAGCCGGGCAGGGTGTGAGCACTCCTGCGAGCAATAGCATGCACAATATGTGCGTTCATGAACTCCTTACCACGAAATAAATCAATTCACTGGTGCGAGTGGGCGGCGAATGCTGGGCAAACGGGATGAGAAAGACACTCACAAACACACACACACACACACACACACACACACACACACCACAATTTGTTGCCATTACAGTGACATGATAAATAAGTGCTTACCAGTAAGTGTGTGTGTGTTGTGTGTTGTGTGTTGTGTGTATGTGTGTGTGTGTGTGTGTGTGTGTGTGAGTGAGTGTGTGTGTATGTGTGTGTTTGAGTGTGTGTGTGTGCGCGTGTGTGAGTGTGTGTGTATTGCATGTGTGTGCATTAAGTTGTACGGGATGCAAAAGTGTTATGCGAAAGTTTTCCAACAAGACGTGCCTTTTATTCAAACAGCCACTAAAATGAATTCGCACGCACAGTCACACACACATATACACACACGCACACGCATACACATTCACACACACGCACATGGAGTGGCCATGTGTCGCCATGGTGATGAATTTGGGTACGGTTTTGATCAGGAACTCCGTGAGACCGCCCTCGCGTCCAAATGCAAACTCCTTGGCATGCTGCTGGTACATGTAGTTATTGCTCTCTGGCTTGCGGGCGTAAGCATAGGCCATGGACCGCTGCTGCAAGGCTTGCTGTGAGCAACCGAGCAGACCACTTGTGCTACCAGAGGATGACGTTGCAGCTGCTGAGGCAAGCTGCTCCTGCTGCTGTGGCTGCTGGCTAATACGTGCTGCTAGGGGGGCATCAGCACTGCAAAGGAGAAAGGTGGAAGGAGGCGTCTTAATACGATTGAAGAAAAGAGCAGGAAGAAACTGACACGTTAAACACGCACACCTTGAGCCCTGCAGAGCCCGTGCAGCAAAGCTTCTCCACTGGGTACAGCAGGTGGAGGCTATCTGCTGCAAAGCAGCAGGACTTTCTGCTACCCTTAAAAGTCCCATTAAACCCGCCATTTCTAATTTTATGATTGATTCAAATTCAACGTTTGGAAACAAAACGGTGAACGTCCGGGTACATTTTATTTTAGTTATATTTGTTGCGTTTTCATCGGAACAATAAACTGAAGGCCATGCTAAACACGAGGTGAGAGGGTGACACAGACGAGTCAGCATCCAGAACTTTCACTTCACGTAGACCTATCACACTTTCCCCTCTATCCCTTGAGCAGGTTGGGTAGCTCTCCGCTCACAAAGGTGCGGTGCTAGTGCGCGGTCGGCTGCACATGCACGCTCACACGCACACACACGTACTCACATGCATTCATCCTCTCTCTCTCTCTCCCTCCCTCCCTCTCTCCCTCTCTCCCTCACACACGCACACACTCTCTCTCTCTCTCTCTTCTCTTTTCTCTCACACTCTCACTCTCATTGTACAGGCCTTGACAGATGTGCATTGTGCCAAAAAGGACCGTTGCGTCCATCCTGGCAGGCCTGCGCAGGATAGATGCAAAGATTGTCCATTGAGGAAGCAAAAGAAGAGCATTGCCAGAGTTGCAGCTCTGGTGAGTGCGTGTAAGAGTCCCTGATAACGTCTTTTATTTCACAAAGGATTGATGGACTTGTTCTCAAAATGGCATACATTCATACGACCTTTTCCCTTCTGTTTTCCTTAACCTACCTGCAGGCATGTCAAGAAAGCAGTGTGTGCTTTGAAGAGCCCCTATCCAGGGGTACCTCAGTATCCTGTGCCGTGGCCCCCTCTGCAGCCAAAATGAAGAAGTGCGTGGTGTCTTCTCCTTCTTCATCCTCTCCTTTTGACTTGCTCTCTCCTTCTGAATGGGGTCCCGAGGGAGTGCTCATTAGGCGCTGCTTTCTTTCATCCGCACAGGTGCATCCATCCCATGCGACCTTTGCAGGGCAGTTGTCGGGACTGTGAGTACACATGCACCACTGTTCCTGTCTTGCATAACAAGCCCTGAATATATGCATATATGTCGTTACTGGAAGGCCTGATGCATTTTCAAGCTCATTGAATGAACTCAGAGTGTATGTGTGTGTGAGAGTGTGTTTGTGCATGTGCGTGTGTGTATGCGTGTTTGTGTGTGTGTGTGTGTGTGTGTGCATGTGGGTACATCATGTTAATACATCTTCAACTCGTATATTGTAGGCCCAAGACGAAAAGGGCTCCGGGGCATTTTTGGGGAGGATGAAGACGCGGAGGCAGAAACAGACATGTTGAGCCAACCCTTACGGATTTTCGCAGCAAAGGTAAGGTCTTACTTTTTTAGAAGAGCACTGGCAGGCTAATTGGGGCTTAAATGGAATAAAGAAAGGGAAAGCTGTGTTTTAGTCTGAGGCTTGACTCAAAAAAGGATGAATGGGCCATCCTGGATGGGCCATCAATTCCACAAGCAATTGGCGTCGTGTGTACGCCCTGATGGGCATGAAAATGGCTGAAGCAAGCTGTTGCATAGCGCTACCTTGGCCGTTGTATAATGCATTAGCATATTTGCACCCTGTCCACAAGCTATTAATCAACTAAATCCCCGTGTCCTTCACAGGCCAAGTGTGTCCACCCTACTAGGTCAAAAAAGGTGGGTCGCACTACTCATTTGTTTGTTTTAAGTTGCTGATGCTTAGAAATCATCCAGAAGCACTTGTACTAGTAATCTTGCGGTGGTAGTGCGGTGGTAAAATACGTATTCTGTGAGGGAATTAACATTGCAAGCAGGCTGTTTTGTCCTGCTTGCCTTCCATCGTTGCTGTCGAGTCGTGCATAGGGTAGCGTCCCTGCCGCCTGTTCACTTGCATCTCTGGTGCAAGCATCCGATGCCACTCGGCCATGCAAAATTTTCTCACACAAATAAAGCTAATGGGCTGGACTCTTTTGCTCAAAAGCTTCCAACCTCTAATGTCATAAGCTTCCAACCTCTAATGGCTAAGGCGACCACGGCAAGCACTACACAGTGGGCGGACTCAAGCAGTGGCCTTGACCTTAGTTGGGGCTGAGCAATGGAGTTGCTTGCAAGCGGAATCCTCTCTGGCCCTGCCACTAGACAGTGGGCAGACCAAATTCGCGCTTTATAGCCCGAAGGGGATGCATGCGCATCTGAGGATCAATTTAAGATATCCCTGATACTAAAGGGAGAGAATGCGTGCATCCACGGCAAAGCAGTAACTCCGGCAGCAGGCAGCCATTTTGTTTTCAGCTCCACCTCCAGCAGCAGTAGCAATGAGTGGGACTCAGTGATTTTTAAAAACCGTTCAAGTTCGCAAATCTCCTTAAGTATTAAGGGGCCTCGCAAAACCTTAATGCTCGCAAATTAATTATTGTAGTTCCTTTAGTACATCACAAATATAAGTCTCGCAAAATATAAGGAGCAGTACAGTATTCCAAACCTTAGCGTGTAGTCCGCGTATTTTAGGATTTTTACCACATTCTGATACCACAAATTAGTGTTTACCGTATTGCGCCTTTAGTATTGCAAGGCCTAATTTTTGTAAGGTGCCTAAATAATTAGAATAATTAATTTGCGAGCATTGAGCTTTTGCCAGGTCCTTCATAAGTAAGATACTTTACAAAATTTGCCAATTTTTGGGGTTTTACTCTGTTTCCCTCCCTTCTTCTGGGTGCCTCTGGGAGCTCCTGCTTCTGCTGCTTCTGCTGCTGCTGGAGGATGGCTGCCTGCTGCAAGCACACCGTGCTCCAGGAGTTTGCACCGAGACAACAGCAGCTCTGCCCTCAAGCTTCTCTCCTGGAGAAGCTTGAACCCCCATAGAAGGCTGTGCGTGGGTCTGCCCAAAGTCCAAATGGGCAGGAATTTGCTGGTCAGGGAGAACAGGTGCTTACAAGCTGCTCAGGGAGATGTCAGCCTCAAAAGCTCTCAAGGCGGAACCACGTCGTTCTCAGGATGCAACTCGATGATGGTGATGATGGTTGCCCCTGGAAACAACGTTTTTTTGCGGAGCCCAAAATTGCCCCCGCTGGAACATTGATATTTTGCGAGGTCCGGAAAAACTTTGTTTTTTCGGCCTGAATTATTGCAAGATGCCTCAATATTTATTTATTTATTTGCAAAACAAACAAGCGCAATGCGGTAATTGCCCAGCAGCATGCCCATTTGAGTTTATTTAACCCTATATTGCGAAAGCAAAGTTTCATTATAGAAGCTTGTCATATGCCTGGTACCGTTGTCGGCTGTCATTTACTTTGCTCAGGCTTTAGCCTAGCAAGGGGGGTTGTGCTACAACTCTTTGTACAGACCTACCATCGGCTACTTTCAGCATTTTGGCACTTCTATAACCAATGCTTATTCAACTCATTTTGTCAAGTCATCTGGCTTGAATGCGAAAGCAAAGTTTCATTATAACCCTAAATTAACCCTAAATTGTCTGGGCTTGGCAGTGGGCAGACCCATGTACTGCTCCCTCCTAACGATGCGCAGAGCTGCTGCAAATCCTGATCGGGAAGGGCATTAGGTGTGCTTGCGTGCTTGCATGCAGCCATCCTGCCTCCAGAAGCAGCAGCAGCAAGAGGAGCTGCAGCCCAGACGCACCCAAAAAAAGTCAGAGGGGATTATCTGGGCAAAAGCCAAAACATGCTTTTTTTTGCATGAAAGGTGCAACTACTCACATGTCACTTCATCAAATTGGACCCAACCTAGCTTCAAACTGATGCTGACTTTATAAGCTACCCGAGCATGTGCTCAGATTTAGACAAGTCGCCCTGCGTACAGAATGACAGGATTAATAGCACACGTCGTGCACCTGTACCCTAGATGGGTGCTTTCCAGGGGGAATGGCACATTAATTTGCATATCTCGCCAACCATTTAGTCTTTTTGCCCCATTTCTCTTGCAATGATCTTAATTTATAGTAAGGACTTCAAAATACTACAAATCACCATATTTGAGTGTGCGCTGGCTGGTCAGATACAGCATATGGCTGCTCAAAAAGTAGGGTTCACGCCGCGGCCGATTAGCTATGGGCCCCCTAAATGGCACGTTTCAAGCTCAGCTATATCGGAATCACAGGTTAGAGCTGAGCTAGAAATGTGCCAGTTACGGGGCCCATACTTTGGGAGCATGCAAAAACCGAATCCAGTTTGGGCAGTTTCTGTCGGGAATTTATTTGGTAATTCGGGAGCCCCCCCCCACTGTTGGCTGCTGCTGCTGCTGCTGTGCAGGCTGATGGGCAGGAGTTAGCCCATTGGCTGCATGGGGAGGATCACAGCGCTGTGAGTGCTTTCTTGTGTGCTCCCCTCAATCAAAGAAGCAGCCCTCTCTTACCCACTTGCCATCTTCACTAACTCTGTGTGAATGCCCCAAAGGAAGGGCCTGGAGGGCCTCACAGCCTCGCCCCTTGCAAGCCTCTTGCTTCCTCTGCCAGCTCCTGAGCTGCAGCTTCTCATTGCCTCTGAGCAACTAGCCCCTCAGCAGGGGAATGGGGCTCTTCAAATTCAGTACGAGAAAGGCTCCGAGCATTATTACAAAATACCGTTTTTTGGCCAAATAGTTGTTTATTTCCGAAGTGATCGTAAACCAAGAGAAGGATTTCCACTTTCAGCCAATTTTCTATTCATCAAGTTACAAATGGTGGACAATTGGACAAGCCCCCTCCACCCCCCCCTCAATCCCACTTCCTTTGCCTCCACCCACACAAACAGGGATCATTTTGCTCCTTGTCTAATTTTGCATTAATCTGCATGCAAAAAGTGATAGCGGGCGATTGGGCAAGAATTAGTGTTGACGCGCTCATGTATAGAGCTCTAACAAAGCGTCTAGAAGTGGTCTCAGACGCCCCTGTTCTCCCGTCTGAACTTCATTGCAACAAATTGATGTTACTTAGGGTGCATCCTGTGAGTTTGGAAGATATAGCGCAGGTTCAGTGTTCATTCAGCACGCGGCCTACTACACCCACGTATATAGGCATTCACTCCTAGCAGCACACGTTTCCCCATTACATCTACTTTCCACAAAGAGGGTGCAAAGCGACAGGGCTTGAGCTCGGGAATTTGAATATACCGTACCTTACCGTATTCAACCTGGAACCCGAAATTCATAAATATTAAAATTTACCCAGCACGTATGTAAGGTTTTACAAAGGTTTTACAAAGGGGGGTAACCGGCAGCCACATTTGTTGGGCTGATAGGCATTGCTGGATCAGCCAGCGTAAAGTAAACATAAGGTTGTAAGATGGTACTGGTCTCAGCCAGTGCCATATTGGTCTCTTAGGAAAGTAAAGAGGTGATGAATGAATGATGAAAGGCAAAACTTGAGACAAAAAAGAACCTGATGGAGAGCCACAACAAGCAGTTCAGGCGTGCTAACTGAACACCAGAATGTATAACCCAAGAGGAGGACGTAAGCACGTATGTGAAAAAGAGTTAGTATGTGCTCGTGCGCGCATATACATTGCTTGTTTACGTGTTAGTGTGTGTAGGTGTGTGTGTGTGTGTGAGTGTGAGAGAGAGAGAGAGATTGTGAGTGTGTTGATGTGTGTTTGCGTGTGTTAAGTGCATGCGTGCGTGTGCACATGCGCTTGCATGTGGACACGCGCTTGCGGTTGCGCATTCAAGCGCGTGTCAGCTTGTGCATGTATGCCTGTATGCCAGTGCATGCCTGTGGTTGCCTGTATTGCTCATGTGTGTGCATGAGTCATGGTGCCGGGCAGCTGGAGCTCCCTCCTACTGGGTTGGGAGGGGTACAGGGACGGCGGATTAGCCAATTTACTCTCTGTTCGGCCACCCACCAAACTTTATTTTCGGCAACCTCGGAGCCTTGATATAAGTATATAGTAAACAATATTGGCATCATACCAGGAGGGCAAAAATCGTTATTTAATCAGGGTGATATCAAAAAGGTACGGCATATTTAAATTTCTGAGAGAGTGCCCCTGTCTGCACGAAGGGGGGGTCGGTAAAGCCGAAACTCCCCGATGTGAAATACACCTCACGTCCGGACTCCAAAAATAGAAATTTCATTTGGATTTAACACGTGGTGTCTGAAAGTTATGCATTTTGCTCCTTCCTATTCGATGTATAAACAATTATTTTGTAATCCATTTTGTGGCTTGCAGCAAACCATGAGCCGTCATGCAATCCAAATAAATGCGATAATTTGCACGAGATACTCATGTTTTTCATGTGAGGCTGAAATCGAAAATTTTTACACCACAATGTGAGGGCTTCCTTCCTTATCTATGTTTTGTAACTGCAGGACTTGTGCCCAGATTGCCCAAGGCAGAAGAAGTGAGGAGCCAAGGGTGGACAAAAAAACGGAGCAAAACAGAGAAGAAAATTACTGACGATTACAGTCAACCGTTTGTATCGATTTCGCCTTCACTTGCAAAAGACACAATGGACAAGCAGACGGACTAAGGAGTTAAGTTCATGTAATGTTGTGTGTTGCATACATGATCCCCAGCTATAAGTCAATACCGATCCCAATCAACATTATATGTGTGTGTACCTATACCAGGGATTGTGACTTTTATTAGGCTACTGAATCAAGCAACTACAGGATGTTGCTTCAATTTGAGGAGGGGAACAATTTCTGCGTTCTTATCGAGTTCATGGTGGGGGTTGCCCGGTGCGGGCACCTAAGTAAACCCCTCCCTTAATCATGCTGGCCGTGTCATCACTACCAGCGGAGTCATTTTTTTCTTTTTTTATTGAGTGATTTTAATTGCCTGAATTGAGGCAGGCAATGGCGGGTGGTCTATTAGGTAAGTAAAGGTTTCATTGCTATGTATGTATGTATGTATGTATGCCTCAAAGGGCATCTCAGCGGAAGCTTGGAAAAGCCTGAAACCAACAATTTGTTTTGTGAAGACACTAGGCCTGGTCACCGAGGAAAGAAAGTCTACACTGGAAGTCACCAGCGTGCATAAAGGAAAGGCTCTCAACTAGTGCTCGCACTAGCCAGAGCCCCACCAAAAGACGAAAAAGAGAAACAACAGAGACTAATGAGGATCCGGCGGTTTGTCAGCCATGCGATCCGGCCTGCGCCTAGCCCTCCTGAAGCCAGCCGCTCTACCATAACCCCCCTTCCAGATCCCCCATCATCACTGTTGCTGTTGTTAAAGTGTATTTTATGTCTTGTTTTTGTGATCTTGTTTAAGCTTTTTATTGCATGGCAGTGTACTTTGGTAGCTAGTTGGTGCACTTTGTGCGTGGGGATGCCCAAGTTTAGTAGAGGAGTTGTGTTGTACTGATTGTAGATTGTGCCCCCGACTCCAAGAAGTATAACATGAAGTGTGACTTGGTTGTTTCGAGAGATGCCTCAGAGGCTCCTTGTTTGTAGATGCTGGATAAGAGGTTGATGTTGGTTGCGCACTTTTTCTAATGTCTGTTGCGGATTTATGTCTGAGCAGAATTTGAATTCCACAAAATGTATGTCTCTGTCCCTAATGGGAATCTGTTTGGGATCCAAGTGCCTGCCTCTTTCCTCAATGGGCATAACGAACACGCCATCTGGACGGCTTTGATGTGTAGCTGGTAAGTTTTGTTGTGACGGGAAAACCCAGTCAGGAATGTTTCTTTTAATGTCATCGGGGGGTTCAATGTTAAGGTCAGATAACTTTTCACTACTATTACAAGCATCCATTGTAACAATTGCTGAGCCCAGCTTGCCTTTACTGATCTCTTCACCACAAAGGCTAACTGCGTGGTGGTGTCGGTTTTTATGCATTCTTTTCAGAGTATGGTTGTTGCACCTAAGAAGTATGTGTGGAGCTCTGTCTGATCCTCCACACAAAGGGCATGTGGCAGGCCCTGTCGTGTGGCTAAACCGTTTGGTGTGCTCGTCTGTGTGTATCGTGCCCGTCCTGTACTTAAGGACTTGTTCCTGCTCCTTGAAAGTCACATTTGGCATGGACCAGAATGTGTTACTGAGTTGAGCAAGGGGCTTTGCATTAGGTTGCTGTGTGTGAGAGTCAGGCTGTGCTGCACGCCCGGGCGTATCATGCAATTTTCGCCAGAGCTTGTAAGAAAGCAGAAAGAAGTGTATCTGTGTTAGCTTCACCAAGGTAATGGTGGGCGTGCATGTGATGTTTTATTTGACTTGCTTGCAGGTAAGTCAAAACTTGTAGCTCTGCATGGGAGCCACCTTTGTTTGGAACGCTTAGCCAGAACAGGTCGTAGAAGGGGTCAGTAGCTGGCGGGAGAGAAATGTCAGAAATTCGCGATTGACTGACCACCAGCTGGAGGCCTCTTACTAAGAAGAGAAAAGGAAAAGAAAAAAAGCTACGCAGGCAGTGAAAACCACTCCCCACCAAGGAGCCACTTCGGTACCGAGTACTGTGAAGCTCCTCCACTACCACGGAAAGGAAAGGAAAAATCAATGGGGATCAAGAGGGTTGCAGGCTTGGCCTGAAACCGGCTCCTGATGAGAGTTGATAACAGTACTGGAAAGGGCACGTCTGGTATGGACAAAGTTAGCAGCGAAGTTCACAGAGTGCACAAGGAGCTTCATTTCCCAAGTTGGAGGCAAGCTTCTTAACTCTTTGAGAATCAAGACCCAGTTCCTTGAAAAAGGCTTCAGAGTGTGAGTGTTGTAGACGGTGCCACCCACACCCGAAAGGATGATGTGGAGAGTAACGGAGGCTCCTTGGAGAATGTTGCGATGCAGAGATCTTTGTGCTGTTCCTTTGCGGCGTTCAGCTGGTTCTGAGGTCTGGTGTCTTCACAATACTTGATCTCGACGAGGTGGATGTCACGCCGAGGTTTGCTGAGGTCTTTAGGTTGGTACTGTCTGGGGTTGGTGGCTCCACTGGTGGTTGGCGGTGCTGCTGGGGTGCTCCCAGTCTCCCTCAATTGCCCCCTGCCACTTCGAGAACCCCCCTACATTGGTTTGTTGTTTTTGTGTTATTGCAGCGATGGGAGTAACCAGCACAAAATCTGGGCGGCTGGAGGTAACTTTGTCTTTATCTGAGAAGCGGGGTGGGAAGAGCCATTGGGGAACTATGCTGCTTTCGGCTGTTTCATAACTCTGGAGATTTTGCATGATCATCCGTTCGTTGTTGCCTATCCATGGAGACAACGCATGACCCTAAGGAGCCTGTTTTGCTGATAGCCTTAAAGATCATGCTAACAAACAGCACGAGAGGTTATGCATAGTGCTTAAAAGGTAAAAAAGTTACACTTCACACCATCGTTCTTGGTGTGGGAGTATCAATCTATACCTCTAACACTTTGCTTCATCTAAAAGAGCTCGGCCTCGGTTCACAAAGGGCCCACAAGACTTCTGCCCTTCTGCCCTTAAATTGCAGGCTCACTCTGTGCATTATGCATTATGCATTATGCGCACAAACTGATTGCTCTCAAGGTCTCGGTCTGGAGCAGGGGCCTGCCAGCCACCATCCAGATCCCCAGCCACTAGTTTTCTTTTTCCTTTGGTGAGGGAGACTCACGGCACTTCGAGCCAATTGTCTCCTTCTCCTTATTGATGCAGGGAGAGTTTTGCTGCCTGCGTAGTTTTTCTTTTCTAGAGGAAATATGAAACAGATGTCTGAAGAGAAATTGTATAGAGAAAGAGAAATTTTGATAGACCCTGTTTTTTCAGGTTATGTGCCTTTGCTTGTTTATTAAGCATGGTACGCTTTGCTTGTTTATTTGAGCATGGTACCAATATTTTCTTTAATTCCTTGGGGGAGGAGGGTTTAGGCTGGGCTTTTTTGTCTGCATCAGACATTTCCTCGGTTGAAGTGCGGTTGAATTTTAAGACGAAACAAATAAATTTTAAAAACGATGTGCGCAGTGTGATGGAACATACCAAGTCTTTATCACCAGTATGTCCAGCCTCATTGCCAGCCCGCTCAACTTGAAGAGGGGTTGGGAAGACACCGACAGCAGCCTTCTCGAGTCCCCCCAACACCAGCACCACGCGCCGTGCACGTCTGCGAAGAGAGCCCGTCGCTGCCTTCCCTCTCAGAACCAGCAGCAGCAGCACAGGCCGGCTGCTGTTGCCTATGCACAAGCCGTGTCCACGCTGCTCGCCTACTTCCCGGGCATGGACGAAAAGGTATTGTGAGAGATGGAAGCAGGGAACACTCTGAAAGAAAGGCACTCCTTGGACAGGTATGTTGGTTTCAACATGACTTGCCCCCCCTTGGTGTGTGTCCAGACCGTTGCAGGAGCTCTCGTGAACTGCGGGAACAACATAGACGCTGCCATTCAGCGGCTGACAGGCTTGAGCCTGCACAACGATGAAGCCACAGTTGCAGCAGCAACAGCAGCAGCGCAACAAGGGGCATTACCCGCTCCCTCTGCGCAAGAGCCCTCTCCCTCAATACCTCCCAGCATCAGCCAGCAAGGTGCCCAGCACCAGGAGCATGCTCACCTGCACTCATCAGGTGCGCGGAGAACAGCCTTGCCTGTTTAATCATGCCCTGTAAATCGTTAGTTCATCCATGAATAGCTGTTGCTGTGCTGCAGCTTGTGATTGTATGCTGCGGAAGTACCAGTTTGTCGTGAAGAAAGCCAAATTACTACTGTTTTGAGTACAAGGGACATCCCAGACCTTCCCTTACCTTGCCTGCGTTTAAGTGTGAGCTTTGACTTTGAGCCACATCAAAACCCTACTTCTGACAGTCCCTAGCTACCTACCGGCATGCACTCCTCAGGAAGCCTAAATGAGCTGCAGACCTCGCCTTCAGCCCACCATATCCCCATCACTCCCCCTGCAGCATCCTGTAGTAGCAACACCCCCTCTGAGGAGCCCGCTGGGCCCCAATCTGCAGAGCAATGGGTTGAGTTTTTGGTGGCTGAAATGGCCAAATGTAGAGACATGGCAGATGCACGCGTACGGTCAGCTGGAGTGTTGCAGCATTTTGAGCGTTTTGTCAAAGCCAGGAATAAAGACGAGGTGGGTGCTGGCTAGATGGAAGCTTTCACTGCTGTGTTTTTAAATTGGATGGCACTCTTATTAATTATGGTGGTGAGGGGCTGAAGAAGGGCTGTACATGTGCCTTTCCTGCTCAATTCCTTTACTTAGGATGTGTGGTCTGTTCAGTGTTGTTCCTCCCTGTCTTGTACATGTGTTATGCATCCATGAGCAGCTGATGACCACCACCTCCAGTCGCACGCCGTCTATTCTAACTTAGAAAGCACGCTGCAGTTTACAATGAGGAACAGCATTTAAACCAGCTGTGTCTGTTTTTGAAACAAATTGAAGGCTGAGGCTAGGTGCTAGATAAGGTTAGGATGCAACATTGTCAAATGTGCATGGGCGCATGCGTCAAGTAGCATCTGTCAAATGGCATACAATCAGTAGACTGCCATGCTAGTCGTTGTAACAGTATCTATTTGCGTGACCATGACCATGGTATGTCGCCTTTTCTTTCCTTCAGACCAAATCCAAGCTGTTGGAGTTGCAACGTGAGAATGGCATCCTCAAGAAAGCAGTCCAAATCCAGAACACCAAGCTGAATGAGAAAGCGGGCCAAGAGCAGGAAGTGCAGCAGCTTCGCCACATACTGGGCCAGTATCAAGAACAGGTGCGTGTGACCCTCAGTCAACTGTATTTCCGGTAGCCCTGCTTGAGTCTTGTTCCTCATCACCTACGTCTACAAGGCAGTCTACAAGGCAGGTCAAGAATTGTTTGATGGAGAACTGAATGTACTTAGCAAACTACCCTCAAGCAAGTCTTGGAGAATTGAATGTGTCAAGCAAAAGAAACTACCGTACCTAACCTACATCACCCCGGTTGAATGACGTTTTTGCCCTCCGGAATGATGCCGGCAGTGTTTATTATTATTTATTTTGAGGCTCCGGGGTTGTCCGGGATTGCCGAAAATAAAGTTTGGCGGGTGACTGATTGGTGATGAGCGGCTCCCCGGGGCCTCCCCTCGCTCCCCTCACTCCCTTCCTAGGCCCCCGCCCCAGCCCCAGCCCTGTCAGCAGCACCTGTTGCGCCCTAAGGGATGTACCAGCGGAAAGCAAGCAGCTTCAAACCAGCGGCAAATGCCGATCGAGCCATTGAAGATTGAGGTTTGGGTTGCTGGTGTGGAGGTTGAGGATGAGCAAGTTGCAGCGGTTGCACAAGGCAGCTCAGCAGTTGACAAATGCCCAGTGAGGTAGCTCATGCAGAGAGGTCACGCACCCAGGCCCATGCCCATGCTGCACCATCAGCACGTGCAAGCACAAGCAAAGCACACAGCGGCAGTAGCAACAGCTGCAGCAGCAGCAGTGGGGAGAGCACCAATGCACATGCAAGATGCACACGCACAAACACGCATGTGCACGCATACGCACACACGCACACGCACTGGCTGGGCTAAATGCCCACCGGGGTTGGTGCGGGAATGGCTAAAATATTTCTTGAAAGGGTCGTTGGGGTTACCCGGGGTTACTTTTAATATTTATCAATTTTGGGACCAGAAGGAACATGGTAAGGTAGGGTATTCAGGTTTAAACGTACATGAGCAGGAGGGGGCTAAGAGCACAACTTTTGGACTCCACGTGTCAATCCAAATACAATTTATATGTTTGGCATTTTGATATCAAGTGCTATCTGCTATGTGGGTCAATTTAGGGGGGGGAAGGGGC
>Ga0307968_1002123_pt1:10000-16410 | contig 16410 bp, 16 predicted proteins | sample OrgLakmetagen650_FD_201834 | JGI IMG/M metagenome (GOLD analysis project Ga0307968, IMG submission 201834) | Saline water microbial communities from Organic Lake, Antarctica - #650 | ecosystem: Environmental > Aquatic > Non-marine Saline and Alkaline > Saline | place: Antarctica... | reverse complement strand
TGTGTGTGTGTGTGTGTGTGTGTGTGTGTGTGTGTGTGTGTGTGTGTGTGTGTGTGTGTGTGTGTGTGTGTGTGTGTGTGTGTGTGTGTGTGTGTGTGTGTGTGTGTGTGTGTGTGTGTGTGTGTTTAAATGTGCTAAGCAAATGTAAACGTGTGCATTCAAATATATGCTTCGCAGGCACCTTAAAGCATGCAGCGATGCAAAGCATGCCTGGCATAAAACAAGAGGAAGGAGAGCCACCTAGGGGAACTAGGAAATCCTCCACCATAAAGAGGGAAATACAATGAACGGAAATCAGAAGATTTGCAGGTTTGGCCTTTAGGCTCAGAAGGCTAAGACCCAGCTCACAGTCAGTCAGATGGAAATCGGACAGGGAAAGGGCGCGTCAAAATGGACAAGTTGAGCTGTGCAGCAAATAGAGGGAAATCCGAACTTGAGGCATACCTTCAATTTGTGTGCACCAAAACACCTGCGCTAACCTGTTTACGCCTCTGCGCTAACGCATTTATGTGTGCGCTAACGCATTTACGCGCAAACCCATGTACGCGCAAATGCAATTACGCGCTTACGCATTTATACGCAAACACATTCACGCGCTTACGCATTTATGCGCTTACGCATTTACGCACAAACGCATTCACGCGCTTACGCATTTATGCTCTCACGCATTTACGCACAAACGCATTTACGCGCTAATGCAATTACGCGCTAATGTATTTTCGTGTTTCTATGCATGCGGTCTTGGGTTCAGGATCACCTGTCGGATCACACTTACCAGTACAGCGTATTCAGCAATTTGCGCATGCCCTTAGCCTGGTGCACCAGTCTGAAAATGCGCGCCACACGCAGGGTGCGCAGCACAGGCAGGAATTGCGTGGAGGAGCCTGTCCCGTCTTTGGCCTGCAAGAACATGTGTTATGCTGTGTGTGGGTGCTCTCGATTGATTGTTAAAGAAAATGTGTGAGGGGAATGAGTAGGGCTGGCCAGAACTGTGAATACCCGCCATATATGATCGTGTATTCTGTGAAATTTCTGCCAAGGATATCGTACATGCACCGTATATATATATGGTTCTGGCTAACACTAGGAATAAGCAGCTGTTGTTTTTATATGCTGCAAAGGTACCAGGTATGCTTTTAGGCCACTCATGAAGGAGAGTGAGGTGGCCACACCACATTTTAGGAGCACTTGGCAACAGCACATATCTATTTGGCCAGAACCTTATAACTATTATATACACCATATATGACTGTATATTTGGTAATTTCACTGCCAAAAGTACCGTAGATGCACCATATATACATGGTTCTGGCCAATCCTACACATATCATATGTCATCTGCAGCATACAGTCAAGGGTACCTTCACACCCCACGTGCACCAGGAGACTTTGGCACACACACACACACACACGATCCAGCAATGTTCAGCGCTGTGTTGCAGGAATGTACGCCCCAGCACCAGGTACTCCACAAGGACACGCTAGAATATACGCACCAGGTACTCACATACACGCATACGCAGGAATGTACGCACCAGGTTCTCACATACACGCATACGCAGGAATGTACGCACCAGGTACTCCACAAGGACATTCACGATGGAGAGGGAGGTGACCACTAAGTCCAGCTTATTCCAGTTGGAGCGCAGATAGGCAGGCACACCGATGGCAAAAACCCTGAGAGTATCAGTACGGTTTAAAACCTTACAAGCTCAAGCACCAGGTCTCACAAGTGCCTGTGTGTTGTGCAGTCGGAGCGCAGATAGGCAGGCACGCCGAAGGCAAAAACCCTGAGAGTATCAGTACGGTTTAAAACCTTACAAGCTCAAAACCTTACAAGCACCAGGTCACAAGTGCCTGTGTGTTGTGCAGTTGGAGCGCAGATAGGCAGGCACGCCGAAGGCAAAAACCCTGAGAGTATCAGTACAACTTAAAACCTGACAAGCTCAAGCACCAGGTCAAAAGTGCCTGTGTGTTGTGCAGTTGGAGCGCAAGTAGGCAGGCACACCGGGCACACGTGAGGCCACAACTGTTGCAGTGTTGGTAGGTATGCGTGCCACATGTGAAGAGTGCATGAAGCACCGGCACAAAAAATCAATGCAAGAGTCGATGTTCGTTGCAATCAGCACAACCATTGCTGTTCGTTGCAATTAGCGAAACCATTGGTGTTTGCTGCAATCAACGCGACCATTAATTCTTTGTATACATTAGCAATTTAAAGTTTTTTTTAATTTTAACGGCGATGCTCATGATTGATGTCTTTAGCAAACATGTTGTTGCAAATGATTGCCATCCCAAGCAAACTAATGAACGCGAAACCATGGCCTTCATCTCACAAAGCTTGATGCATTCTTCCCTCTAAACTTGAGCCTTTACTCCAGCATGATGACTTCATAAGAAGGGTTGGCCAGAACCGTACAAATATGCACACCGTATGTGACCGATCGAATATTCAGTGCTTCCCCTGCCATACATTCCGTATATACACCGTACACATATGGTTCTGGCCAACCCTATTTATTAGGGGTTTTGATGAAAGTTATCAGAAAGTGCCGCTTACTTGAGGAGCATCTCCACCACAAAAATGTCGCAGTCACAATCGTGTTGGTGTAATCGAGTTTATGTCATGCACACATACGCGCACACACACACACAACACACAGTGCCGCTTACTTGAGGAGCATCTCCACCACTTAAATGCCAGTCACGATTGTGTTGGTGTAATCAAGTTTTATGTCACACACACACACACACACACACACACACACACACACACACACACACACACACACACAACACACAACACACAGTGCCGCTTACTTGAGGAGCATCTCCACCACAAAAATGCCAGTCACGATTGTGTTGGTGTAGTCGATGGCCAATTCCCACTGCTTGTTCATACCATGGTGCGCCTGTGCACACAAATTCATAAGTGCATACAATGCTGTCAGAAATTATTAAGTCGATGGTGCGCCTGTGCACACAAATTCATAAGTGCATACATTGCTGTCAGAAATTGTTAAGTTGATGGTGCGCCTGTGCACACAAATTCACAAGTGCATACAATGCTGTCAGAAATTATTAAGTCGATGGTGCGCCTGTGCACACAAATTCATAAGTGCATACATTGCTGTCCGAAATTGTTAAGTCGATGGTGCGCCTGTGCACACAAATTCACAAGTGCATACACTGTTGTCAGAAATTGTCAAGTAGATGATGCGCCTGTGCACACAAATTCATAAGTGCATACATTGCTGTCCGAAATTGTTAAGTCGATGATGCGCCTGTACACACAAATTTATAAGTGCATACATTGCTGTCCGAAATTGTTAAGTGGATGGTGCGCCTGCGCACACAAATTCAAAAGTGCATACATGAAATTGTTAAGTCGATGGTGCGCCTGTGCACACAAATTCAAAAATGCATACATTGCTGTCAAAAACTAAGACGATGGAGCGCAGCAGACAACTTGACCTGAACGGCATGCTACCTTATTTCCATCATGTGCTGAGCATACATAGCTTATGAAGTCTCAGTTTGTAAGGATCGAGGCTACTCTAAACCACGCATACTTAGCGCAACTTGATACACGCTATACATACTGTGTGGAGCGTCTGAAATCAGGTGGATAGTTCAGGGCGGAGACTCACAAAGAGCATGATGATGGTATTGCACACAATAACTGCAATGATGAAGCCCTCCATAACGCGGTTGTACATCATTGTGTGGACGGCTCGGCGCAGGCAGTTTTCAGGGGGCAGGTGACGCTCCTGAGAGAGAATGTGTGTACATGTGTGCTTGTGTACGTGTGTAGGTGTGGATTTGAGTGTATGCACGTGTGTGTATGTGTGAGTGTATGCGTGCATCTTTGTGTGTACTTGAGTGTATGCGTGTGTGTGTGCGTGTGCGTGTGTGTGTGTGCTTTTGACTTTGTTGTGTGTGTGTGTGGATGTGTGCGTGTATGAGTGAATGCCTTTACATATTTATGTGTACGTGAGTATGCGTGCATAATCTTGTGATTGAGTGTGTGTGTGTGCGTGCGTGTGTGTGTGTGTGTGCGTGTGCGTGTGTGTGTGTGTGTGTGTGTGTGTGTGTGTGTGTGTGCGTGCGTGCGTGTGTGTGTGCGTGCGTGCGTGTGTGTGTGTGTCTGTGTGTGCGCACACATCACAAAATACCCCAACTGAAGCTCTGCATGGGCTACTCTCTGCACAAACAGTTGGCACTCACATTAAAACAACTGTGCACACCACTCACATGAAAACAACAGTGCACACCACTCAGCAGCTACACACAATTTTCCTCACTGTGGAGCTCTGCATGTGCCGCACAGGCCATCAGCACTTTTGCAAGAGCAGATATCTAGTATGCACCTAGTATGCACCTAGTATGCACCTAGTCTGCACCTAGTACGCACCTAGTATACACCTAGTGTGCACCTAGTCTGCACCTAGTATGCACTCAGTATGCACCTAGTATGCACCTAGTACGCACCTAGTACGCACCTAGTACACACCTAGTACGCACCTAGTATGCACCTAGTATACACCTAGTATGCACCTAGTACGCACCTAGTATGCACCTAGTATGCACCTAGTATGCATCTAGTACGCACCTAGAATGCACCTAGCATGCACCTAGCATGCACCTAGTATGCACCTAATACACACCTAGTATGCACCTAGTATACACACAATCACAACCGCTTACGCAACCCCACCCACCCTCACACGTACACCAGCAAAACCAACATCCAAACAACACAGACACGCCTCTATTGTGGTGGAGCTCAACATCTGCTGCACTGACACCTCTACTGCTGCACTGACACCTCTATTGTGGTGACAACTCTATTGTGGTGACAACTCTATTGTGGTGACAACTCTACTGTGGTGACAACTCTACTGTGGTGACACCTCTACTGCTGCACTGACACCTCTATTGTGGTGGAGCTCAGCATCTGCTGCACTGACACCTCTACTGCTGCACTGACACCTCTATTGTGGTGACAACTCTATTGTGGTGACAACTCTATTGTGGTGACAACTCTACTGTGGTGACACCTCTACTGCTGCACTGACACCTCTATTGTGGTGGAGCTCAGCATCTGCTGCACTGACAACCAGTGCTGCTGCTCTGGTGTGATGTAGGGGCTGATGCCATCATTCTCTAGCTTCATCTCATTGTACTGCGCACAAACAGGGTGTACAGTAAATGTGTATCGGGGCGGATGCCATCGTTCTCTAGTTTCATCTCGTTGTACTGCGCATATATAGGGTGTACAGTAAATGTGTATCGGGGCGGATGCCATCGTTCTCTAGTTTCATCTCGTCGTACTGCGCGGACAGAGGGTGTGAAGTAAATGAGTGTAGAACACGGAAGGACACCTCACACACCATCCCTCCCAGTGATTTTTGGGGTATCGTCACCAATTTTGTGCGAAAACGATTTAAACACAGTGTATGGTTGCAAATGGTTGTACAATGTAAGCACAGCGTACGATTGCATATGATTGTACGTCACGGTCACACCACACACACTACAAAACGCGGTGAGTTACGGTCAGACCACACACACTACAAAACGCGGTGCAGTTACGGTCAGACCACACACACTGCAAAATACGGTGCAGTTACGGTCAGACCACACACACTGCAAAATACAGTGCATTCACGGTCAGACCACACACACTGCAAAATACAGTGCATTCACGGTCAGACCACACACACTACAAAATGCGGTGCAGTTACGGTCAGACCACACACACTGCAAAATACGGTGCAGTTACGGTCAGACCACACACACTGCAAAACGCGGTGCAGTCAAGGTCAGGCAACACGCACTACAAAACACGGTGCAGTTACGGTCAGACCACACACACTGCAAAACGCGGTGGTGTTACAGTCAGACCACACACACTGCAAAATGCGGTGCAGTTACGGTCAGTCCACAAACACTGCAAGATACGGTGCAGTTACGGTCAGACCACACACACTGCAAAATACGGTGCAGTTACGGTCAGACCACACACACTACAAAACGCGGTGCAGTTACGGTCAGACCACACACTGCAAAACACGGTGCAGTTACGGTCAGACCACACACACTGCAAAATACAGTGCAGTTACGGTCAGACCACACACACTACAAAACGCGGTGCAGTTACGGTCAGACCACACACTGCAAAACACGGTGCAGTTACGGTCAGACCACACACACTGCAAAATACAGTGCAGTTACGGTCAGACCACACACACTACAAAACGCGGTGCAGTTACGGTCAGACCACACACACTGCAAAACACGGTGCAGTTACGGTCAGACCACACACACTGCAAAATACAGTGCAGTTACGGTCAGACCACACACACTGCAAAATACGGTACAGTCACAGTCAGACCACACACACTGCA
>Ga0307968_1002123_pt1:0-5000 | contig 16410 bp, 16 predicted proteins | sample OrgLakmetagen650_FD_201834 | JGI IMG/M metagenome (GOLD analysis project Ga0307968, IMG submission 201834) | Saline water microbial communities from Organic Lake, Antarctica - #650 | ecosystem: Environmental > Aquatic > Non-marine Saline and Alkaline > Saline | place: Antarctica: Organic... | reverse complement strand
TGTGTGTGTACGTGTTCGCATATATGTGTGTGAAAGTGGGTGTATGTGTGTGTGTGTTTGTGAGTATGTGCATTCGATCTGCATTCCTTCTCACCTGCGGAGGTACGACTTTGATCCGTTGAAAAACATTCCCAGGGCAATGGTTTTCATGATGACCTGCGTTCAAAGTATAAGTGTGTGTTCAAGGTGTGATCGTTTATTCAAGGTTCGAGCGTGTGTTCAAGATGTGATCGTTTAATCAAGGTTCGAGCGTGCGTTCAAAATGTAAGTGTGTGTTCAAGGTGTGATCGTTTATTCAAGATTTGAGCACGCGTTCAAGATGTGAGTGTGTGTGTCAAGATGTAAGTGTGTTTATCCAAGATGTGAGTGTGTCAATATGTGAGTGTGTGTTCAAGATGTGAGTGTGCGTTCAATGTGTGAGTGTGTTTATCCAAGATATAAGTGTCAGGATGTGCGTGTGTGTGTCAAGATGTGAGTGTGCTTCAATATGTGTGTGCATTAAAGTGCACCACACACATGCATAAGCACGTTCACTTAAACAACAGTGCAAACTCGGTAATCACCATACAAGTCGTACGACTTCCTGCTTCATCATGCAATTGCAGTGGACCACACACATTCATGAGAGAGGTTAAAAAACAACAGTGCACCATCGGTGTTTGAGATACATACAAGGGCGAGTTGCATGGCTTACACTGCAATCTCATTAATTGTCGAGCACCACCGGAGCACGTGCTTACGACTCGCAGCTGTGTTCCAAGAGCGGTCCTAAGACACGTTAGGGCTGTACACAGCGCTGCTCACCTCACTCCAAACACATGCACGCATGAACGCGCTCACTAACACTTTCGTCCAAAACTCATTGCGTATCATACATACACAAGCACTGCACACGGCTAAGCGCCATTTTGTGTAACTGTTGGCAATGATCAGAGCACGAGCTAAAAACGTGCGGCTGTGTTCCAAGAGCGGTTTCAAGACGCGTTTGGTTAGGGTTAACCCTAACCCTAACCCTAACCCTATACCCTAAACCCTAAGCCCTGAGCTAAAAACGTGCGGCTGTGTTCCAAGAGCGGTTTCAAGACGCGTTAGGGCTGTATAGAGCGCTGCTCACCTCCACTCCAAAGATGGCAGTGAAAGCGGTGTCAAGGGATCGCACGATGATGCCACGCGTCGAGCTAGGGTCCAAGCTCAGCACATCAAAGCAGAGCAGCACACTGGCAGCAATCACGATGGACAAAATGAAGGCCTCATAGAAGCGGTGGCAGGTGACCTGTGCGCCACATTGGCAGGGTTTGGCAGTCGACAAAACGATGTGCGGCAGGGAACGTGCGTGTGTGCGGCGATGCTAAATATATTGCACGCTGTTACATCACAAATATTAAAAATATGCACACAACAAGAGAAAAGTCCATATGAAGTGGCGGGCAGGAAAGCATTAGTTCTTTAAATGGTCGCAAGCGTCATGTCATGTCAAGTTTTAGCTTTTGTTTACCCAAGTGCATTCCATGTGTGATGAAACACAGAATGGCTGCAATCAATGTTGCACAAGCGCAAAAAGGCAAAGGTCTGTTTCGACAATTCGAACAAAAATTCATAACAGGCACCCCTGACAAATGGAGGCGTACCTACCCTGGCACAAAACACACGCAGCGGATTAGAGGGCCGCAAGAAACCGAGCGCACGTCCCCTGAGGACATCTCGAGTAGCACGCTCCCATTTGCCTAAGCGCTTTGGCTTCATGCTCAGGCTCTCCTGCAGCCAAAAAACACGCGCACAGGGCAGCTTTTTGCTTAGCATGCAATAACAGCAGAGGAAGCATGCTCGACAGTAGTATGCAAGCTCATGCAATAATGTCTTTATTTTAAGGAGCATGCGGTGTGTGATGATTCTCACTAGCATGTGGTGTGTGATGGTTTCCATACGCATGTGTGTGTGTGTGTGCGTGCGTGCGTGCGTGTGTGTGTGTGTGTGAGTGCGCAGTCCGTTGGCATACGTACACCTGCACCCTAATTTGGTGTGCTTCTCATTGTTCACACGCATACCTCGTAACAAATGTCACGGCGTTTGGTGAAACTGAAGAAAAATAACACCTGTCAGGGTTTCACGCTCGGGCTCCATCGTGGGCGAAAAGCACTCACGCAGCACGCGGCAGCACGCTGGGTGAAAACGCAGAGTGCACTCCCTTGATCTTTTGGATCAGGCGCCCCAGATGACTTTTAGTTGAATGGCCTCATATCCACTCCAGAACCCTTCTGAGCAGGGCTCGCCATCTCCCCACACTCATTTTTACACGTTTGCGTTGTTAAGCCCCAAACAGCCACACCCAGCCACACCAAGGTCGAGATCTGAATGCCAAGCAGCGCCCTCATCTCACCTTCCACAGATTCTGCCTCTTTTGCAATGCCAGGCTCGGTGCAGCCATGCCACACATTGAACAAACTAACAAGCAGCGCCCTCATCTCACCTTCCGCAGATCTCGCCTCTCTTGCATTGTGAGGTTTGGTGCAGCCATGCCACACATTGAACAAACTGCCAAGCAGCGCCCTCATCTCACCTTCCGCAAATTTTGCCTATCTTATATTTTGCCTATCTTATAATACCGTTCGTTTACGATCATTTCGTGATCACACTTCCAAATAATTAATTAATTTCCGAAGTAATTGTAAACAAACGGTATACTATAAGGCCCTGCGTTGCCTTTTGCCCTGAACCCACTGCCAAGCGGCACTGTCATCTCACCTTCCGCAGATTCTGCCTCTTTTGCAATGTCAGGCTCGGTGCTACCACGCCCTGACCAGACTCCAGACCTTGTCCCGACCCCAAGACCGAGGTTGCAAATTGGAACTGCTTCGTGCGCTGACCAACGGTGTGAGCGTGAGGGACGTCATTCGCTTCATGGCGACCTGTATTGTATTTGTGAGAGTGTGTCTTGTAGTGCACTTGCTTGAGTGCAATCACAATATGCACTTGCTTGAGTGCAATCACAATATGCACTTGCTTGAGTGCAATCACAATATGCACCTGCTTGAGTGCAATCACAATATGCACGTGCTTGAGCGCAATCATAATATGCACTTGCTTGAGTGCTAGTGACATGAAACTAGTTCCTGGTAAGTGACATGAAACTGGCTTCTAGAACGGAAGTGGCTTCTAGTACGAGACATGAAACTAGTTCCTGGCAAGGGACATGAAACTAGTTCCTGGTGAGTGCCACATGAAACTAGTTTCTGGTAGGTGACATGAAACTGGCTTCTAGGACGTGACATGATACTGGCTTATAGAATGAAACTAGTTCCTGGTTAGTGTAATGAAACTAGTTCCTAGTACGTGACATAAATTCCATCAATAGTCCTAGCCATCAGTAGCTCCTAGCAAAAACACTGTATTGCGTTTATTCATTGTGTGTGCATTTTTCCATGGAAAATGAAGTGTGCATACCTGAACCTGGCATTGAGCTGTGGTCGCTGGATTCACTGCCACTGTCACCAGACCACTCTTCCTCCTGGGAGTGTTCGATCAAACATGCAAAAAAACAGGGATGGGTCATACGGCGTATTCGTATAACACGCCGTATGGTATTTTGTGCGTATTTTACTGTATCAAACAAATTGGGCCGTATTATACGATTGCAAAATTAGCCACTGTCTGCAGACCACTCTTCCTCCTGGGAGTGTTTGTTTAAATATGCTGACTGTCTCTTTAAACTCTGTTTGTTTAATATGCGGGCACGTGAACTGTTCACACACTCGCCTGTTTTCTACGGTAGCACATAATTGCTTACTTTTGCATGGCATGCATTGAACTGATATTATACTGTGCATGGAGCCCCAGGCCTGCATTGTTCACACATCATTTTTCCTGCAAACACATCATTTCCGCATGTTCGATACCTGCTGAATTTGCTTTAAATGTTGAGCGTACAGCTGTTTTCATCTTCAGCACAACAGTTGTACCTACATACCTGATCTCAAAATGCAGAAAACTGAATGAGTGTGAGAATGCCCCCACGTTCACCTTACACCTAGAGATGGAGGAAACAGGTCAGCCCTTGATATACCTCCCGAGAAATGCGGTTTAGACAATGAGTTGATATGTTTGAATACTCGTACTATACTTTTAGTAATATGACGCCTTATTATTGCGAGGTGCCAACTTAAAAAGAATAACTAATTCGCGAGCATCGAGCATTTGCAAGGTTTTCAAAAGTTGGGAAAAATGCGATTTTTTTGAGTGTTACTGGGCTCATCCTCCCTTCTCCTGGGTGCCTCTAGAAGCCTCTACCCCTTGTGCTGCTGCTGGAGGATGGCTGCCTGCTGCATGCAAGCACACTGTGCTCCAAGAGACTGCAGGTGAGGCAGCAGCAGCTCTGCCCTCCAGCTTCTCTCCTGGAGAAGCTTGAACCCCCAAAAAAGGCTGTGCATGGGTCTGTCCAAAGTCCAAATGGGGCAGGGAAGACACTTTCTGGCCAGCCAAGGTGCTTGCGAGCTTGCTCAGCTAGGCAATGTCAGCCTCAAAAGCTCCCAAGGCGGAACCACATTCGCTTTTCAGGGCGCAACTCGCCCATAATGGTTGCCCCTGAAAACGAAGGGGGTCTTTTGCGGAGCCCTGAATTGTCCGCGCTGGAAAGTCGAAGTTTTGCGAGGTCCGCAAAAACTTTACTTTTCCGCCTTACTTGTTGCGAGGGGCATCAATAACTATACATTTATTTGCAAAACAACCAAGCCCAGTACGGTATACAGACATTAGCTTCATGAGCTCTTTCTTTGTTTAACAAGCACGCCCGCTAATTACTTTTTAGACCAGTCTCGCCAGCACACTTGCCTTTCACTCATGCCACTCACACTCCAGCAGCACTAATCCACAACAAGAAACCTATCACCTCACTTTTAAATCATCTAATGACATCTACACCCACACCCACTCACCCCCACCCCCACACCCACCCCCACCCCCACATCCACCCCCACCCCCACACCAACACCCACCCCCACCCCCAC
>Ga0307968_1002122_pt1 | contig 16414 bp, 21 predicted proteins | sample OrgLakmetagen650_FD_201834 | JGI IMG/M metagenome (GOLD analysis project Ga0307968, IMG submission 201834) | Saline water microbial communities from Organic Lake, Antarctica - #650 | ecosystem: Environmental > Aquatic > Non-marine Saline and Alkaline > Saline | place: Antarctica: Organic Lake... | reverse complement strand
GTATATATACGCCGGCTAAAATTCACATACGGTGTATACGAATACGGGTACGGAGAAATTTTATTTATACATACGTATATATACGGTACGTATATATACGGTACGTATATATACGGCGTATATATACTTATACGGTTTGGGCCAACCCTACATATATGCAAGTAAATCCTGAAATTAGAAAGCCTGCAAGTGCGGCTGACGATCTCTGGCACTCAAGTTCCTCTAAGTCAGTAGGCTTGAATTAATCGTGATATCATGATAGACGTGTCTTTTGCCTCACCAACATCAAACACGTCACACGCAAATTTAGGTGGGTCGAGGACATTTTGAAACCATACGCTTGGCCGACTGCCTCTGACATGGTTCAATTTGCGTTTGGGAAGTTGATGGGCTTCATCGGCCTATGCATCGGCATCGCGTTGGCAATTATGAGTATTCAGGAAGGCAAGCCGGATCTGACCGGGCTCTTCTCCCTCCAGAACGTGACGCCTATACATGTAAGTAACTAACTCAGAAAAAGCAGAGTCACGTGCTCTTACAAATGTGCTGCTGCATGTACAAACAAAGAGAGAGTCTGGGCCTTGACAAAGTGACAGCTTGAGTCAGCACGCCTCGTTAAGGCAATAGCGACATGAGACGACTGTCATTATTGGTACAGGGGGCTTTCAAAGCCAGCAATTTTGCACAATAAGCCAGGAGAAGTGCTTTGGCGTGCCAAGCAGTGTTGTTAAAATGCGTAAAATTTGCAAACCCCAGACTGATGAACCCTTTGGTGTCAAGTACTCACGCACCCCGTATGGTCCCTGCACACAGGTTGCCCCCTCAGTCTGGCTTGGAATGCACTGGCGAGAGCTGCGAGCAGAGGCAGTCCTCACAGGCGTGTGTTTGAGTGTGTACGTGTGTGGGTATGTGGATGTGTGTGTACATGTACATGTGTGGGTATGCGTATGTATGTATGTATTTATGCATTTTGTTTGCTTGATGTGAAGGAAAAAAGGCATAAGCAAAAAAAGGGGGCAATGTTTATGCTGCAACTGTGTCAATTGACCTCTACTTTCTTATAACGGCCCATTCAAACGTTCGACGACACAGGGATGGTCTGTGGGCTGGGCGTCACGATCGGTCTCGTCTTTTCTGATAAGAACGTGATGCTGGAAAGAGGCCTGGACCAAACAGAAAACGGTGTGTACCATTCGGAAAAAATAAAAGGGTTGGAAATGGTGCACCTCTTAGTGAAAGGTCAGGTGTCTTGCTTTGGCATGTCCTTCATGATGGCCTGAAAGAAATCGGAAGTCGTCACTGGATACAAATGCATGATTATATAAGTACTGTGCGGCACAACTCGTGCAGCAAAAAGCTACGAGCACACTTCAGCAGCACAGTTTTACACTTTAAAAGGTGGCTGGTACCTGACATGCATGCTCGTCTATTGAATAGAGCCACCTTGGTTGCAACGCAGCGTTAACAGCTGAGGAGCAGTATCATTAAGTGTACCTTTATACTGTGTACATACGGTTTGCACAACTCACTAACACCCAGGCACTTTTATTTCGTGTACACAGGCCTCTCTACCGCTTGGATAGGTAAGGGGCTTTAGTCAGCTTGAAATGTTGAGAACGCCAGAACCAGGTCCAAAATAGCAGTTTTGCAGTAGGAAAGCCCATCTGGCTAGGCGCTGGTACGCCCAGAGCTTGTTAGTTTAAAGCTCCAGCCCAGAATGTAACCAGACTACAAGTCACCTGACAGGCTATCAATTTCTGCTTGCTTGGCAGCACCTCGCTCAAAAATTTCAGCCATAACTTAGTTATTGCAAATGTAAAACCTGTGGCAGGCAGGTAGACAGGCGTTTGGGATCTGTATATTTTTTTCAATCTAAAAAAAGCCTGATGCCATCTGTCAGCCTGATTTACGTGCGCAGGTTTCTGTGTGAATTTCTTCGTGACTGTCACCCTGGGCTTAATCTTGCAGTTTGGCCCACGCTTCTCTGAAAAGATGAAGAAGGTAAGCTGTTAACTTTCTCAGGCTGATGCAAAGCACTCTGGCGAGATTTCAGTTCAAGAGGGGAGGTAGAAAGCACCGTCTTAGCAAGTAAGAAACCTGCTCCTTGACGCCTATTTCTATACTCATGTTTGTCAAACCCAATTATCACTGTACGTGTGTGTGTGTTTCCTCAGATGCTTACGCTAGAAACACACAAACGCTCCATCGACATCGGCCCTGAGGTGGATCCTCTCGTCCACCCAAGGCTAATGGTTCCTTTCTTCCTCATCCTCCTGTAAGTCCTCCCAACAAACCTCTTATGCAACCTTCCGAATGACAACTCACAGAAATCGTAACTACATAGTTGTATGGAACCTGTGAATCTGAACCCGACATATCCTGAACCACTTTAAAAATACGATTGGCAGACCACAGATTGAATTCCTCCCTGCTTTGACTCAAATACGCAGCACTGCTCGACGGCGCCCAGAACAGATCTGGCACTCGATTAGGTTTTAGGTTAGATTTTTCAGATGACCAATCAGCCAATCAACCAATGACTCAGCACTGGAAAAATTGCTGCTAAAACCCTGCAGGTTCTGTATTCCATTTTACCGAGACCACAGCGTTCGAGACAGCTTCGTTGGCAGCATGGCAACGTGGGCCTTCACGTCCCTCTTTTTATCTGGTGAGTTGGCTAACTTGCAGTGTCCCTAAGTATGCCGCAGTCTTACATTTCTAGAGCTGGTGAGTGCCATGGCACATAGCCTACTTACACTGTTTTAGGCAGGAAACTCAGATAGACAATCTTATAGTGGTATAGGACTTTACAGCCCTGGCCAACCCAGCACAGCCCTAGCGTATTTTGGTAAACTTTGTGTTATGCAAGGCGCTTCAAATGCTGGCTCCATCAAACTTCTTGAAAAGTATCTAAGCGATGTTCTACATGGAGGAAGGGCTAAAAGTAAGGGTGGGTAAAAAGGGTGTCTGACTTAACCAGCGAGACTTGGCGAACCTCAACAAGGCTCGGCACTCGGCTGGGGAGGCCCTAGCTGAAAGTTACGGTTAAAAAGTCACTTTTTCAAATCTGCACGGATTGAGCCGAAACCTTATCTGTTGCTACCTTACATATATATATGAATATTAACGTTGAGACCGGGTAGAAAATTTGGGTGTGTGAGCCAGGAAAATTCGGTTAGCGGTAACACCCCCCCAAACAAGTAGGGTGTGATCCTGCGGATCACAAAAAATGGGGTGGAGCCTGCGCCTGCATAAAAGTTGTACCAAATGCAATGAGAGCGATCCAGGGGGGCTGCACTCCCCCTTCGCACCCCACTGCTCCTGTTCAACCATTTCTGAAATGGCAGCCTGGTCTATGCATTGAAGAGCGGCATTCAAATGAGTTAGACAATTCAGGGGGGGCTGCGCCCCCTCTGCACCCCCCCGCTCTTGCACAGTTTGCACAGTCCCTCATACTGTCTGTGTACACCGCTTTGTGTCATGTGCAAGCAATTCAGGTGGAATGCAATCCTGCTGAACTGCTCCTCTGAACGCCTGAGCTCCACACGGTTGTTCAAAGCCACCACCTCTGGCTGGGCTGCTGCTTCCTGTGCCTGCTGAGTGGCAATGCCAGGCTGAGACTGTTGCTCCAAGTGCTGTGCCAAGTACTGGACGCGGGTCCTCTCCCGGGCCCGCTCGCCTGTCCTCCTGAGTGCTGTGAAGCTTCTGCCGTCTCTGCTCTGCAGCTGCAAGTGCTGCTAGCGTGTTGAGATCGGTCGGCCTCCTACCACACTCAACGACACCACTCCTGAAGAGGAGAAGAAGGGCTAAGAATTCGATGGGAAACATTATAAATATATGATAAATACACCCAATTGCATCCCGGGGGTAACAAAGACGCGCGACCCCGACGGGGTCGCGCGTGGAGGGGGGGTTGACCGGGGTGTTCCGGAATCAGCGCAAAATTGGCTTTTGTTTCATACAAAGTTTACACTGCAAGGTTGCCTGGCTGGCTAAATGCTCTATTCTTTCAGTGTTGACTCTCTGAGAGCGCAGTGTTGACTGCAGTGAACATAAAGGGACTACGCCCCGGGGGGCTCCGCCCCAAAAAGTGTTGCACACCCCTTTTAACTCTTCCTGGTGTTATATTATAATAAACAAATGTTATCAATGAAGAGACTTGGTTTAAAATATGGGCGTGTCAGCCAGGAAAAATTAATGAAAAGCTCGGTTGCCCCTCCCCCCCCCACAGCTGCACACTGCCTATTACTGCCCCGTTGGCCACGCTACTGCTGCTGCTTGTTCTCGATGATGTGGAGTGGCACGCTGTTGTTGAAGAAGAAAGGCCCAAGTGCTCAATGGACTTCTCCTTGAATGCCTGCCTTCAAGTCGTCCAACCGCTGCTGGATGAGGCCCAGGGCTTGCCTTTTGTTGCTGCTGCTGGGCTACATGGTGGTGCTGCTAGGGCCTGCTTTTGCTGCTGCTGGCTGCTCCTCCAAAGGAATGAGCCCATTTTTCACACCCTCCTATATCCGCTGCAGTTCCTGGTCTTCAAGTGTGTCTTGCAGGCATTGGAGGGGTTGGAGATGCTGAGGAATGTGTCGCAGCGCTTGCACTGTAACTGGCAGATGACTTCAGAGTTCCTCTTCAAAGACACGAGCACCACGCGCACACACTGCCACCACGAGGTTTTACCCTTCTCTTTGCAGCCCTTGACGTGCTGGAAGACGTCATCAGATGTTGGGCTCTCCATTGTATGACTAAGTGCCATGGATGACAGCCTCTTCCCCATCCAAGTCCATACATTTAAAACCCTCTTCATCAGTCTGATATATTGTTGGCTTCATTGTTACTCATTCATTTAATAAAATAAAATTTAGGGGGATTTTCGGAATTTCTGGGGAGATGGGGCTGATTCCCCCCAAAAAGTGGACACCCTCGCTGGCCGACGAGTGTCTTCCACACCGGGAAACAGGCTCGCCGAGGTCATGACCCGCACTCAGCGAGTCTCGGCGAGGTCATGACCCACCCTTAGTCTTATGTCTTCATCTTTATATGCCTGCAACAGTACAGCAGCAGTGGTGCTCATGCATTGCAGCAGCAACGATTCGTAGATTTAATCATCAGATGCCAGTAAGTCAAAAATGCCCTTGAGACATTTAAAAACCTGCAGTTTGCATTATCCCTTGTTCAACCCTCAATTGTGAAACGATGATCTAGGTACTACAAAGTTTCATTGAGTAATACCAAAAGCAGGTGAAGCAGAGCAGCCCCTGTCCAGTGTAACCCTGCAGTCAATCGCCCTAGTTCTGTGAACACGTGTCCCTGATAGGAGTGAAAGGTTTAATGCAGTCACATGACCGGCTTTGTATTTATTTCAAATTTCTTTTGCAATATTTTTCACTTTGCTCAGGAAAAAATCTGTCCTGTTTAATGACAGCTGCACCTTTCACCTGTGCTGCTGCCAACGCAGCTGTGTTCCTGACGGGGTGTGAGGACGGTTGTGTCAGGCAGCTGGACGTGCGGGAGCGGCCAAGGTCCTTGGCGTCGACAGCTGCACGTGACGCGTACTGTGCTGAGTCTGTCGTGGGTGAGCATTTGCAGGAGGAGCGCTCACATAGCTTTGAGAGTGCCTGTCCATTTTCAACAAGTTGCATGACAAGAAGGCATTTGTACGGATGTAGGTTAAGCTGCTTGTCAGTGACACATCCGTATTGCAAGGAATGTTTTACACCCAGGCGTCCCTTTTGCACTGTAACTTGTCCAGGAGGGAGTGAGAAGAGGATGCAACGTTCAGCAGCTATCAACAGCAACATACAGACAATCTGTGCATGTTTTGTTAAAACAAGAAGCCCAAATAGAGCGCGTCGCTGCAAGCAGGACGTCATGTACACAAAGTTAGTTTCGTCCTCCTGTTGTGTGCCTCGTTGTGTGTAGTTGAGCAGAGGAGCGACAAGACACATGCGCGCATTGCTGTGAACAGCATCTCTGTGGATCCGCTGACGCCCATGTTTGCCACCGGAAGTGCCGACCCCTTAGGTGTGTAGAAGTTAGCTCACAGGCATAGGCGACGCGCAATTAAGGTAAAGATTTTCAAAGGTTTTATGTTCTTTGCTTCCTCTTGCGCGCATAGTTGCAGGCCAGAAGGCAAGGGAACTTGAGTATGTGGTGGAAAGGAACCACGTCAGATGTATTAGTAGCAATGAAGTTGTAATGGAGATACATAATAACAAGGAACATTGTCTATTTGACGATTAGTCGAAATTGCAAACTACTCCTAACTTCAATGCTAACTTCAATGCTAACTTCAATGCTAAGGGAATGGAGAATGGTAGGTCGGGCCTAGTAGGCTTCCGAAAAGCAGCAAATTATTTTGCATGACACTTTCATTTGTTGAAAATCAAGAGACCGCGTAATGATGTTGGCACGTAGCGTGCTCTCTCAATTTATCGATTTTTGTTGTGCATGTTTGCAGTCCGCGTGTACGATGCTCGCATGATGAGCAAGGGTCGCCCATTTCCGTGGGTGCTTGCGTATGTGCCCAATCAGGTAAGTGTGCACACAGACGTGTGTTTGGCTGTGGCGGGAGGGAAGATGCTGCGTGTGGTTTCTATTCACAACATGTCTCGTTTCTCGCCGTGCAAAAGCCACAAATTTTGCCTGTTGACCTTTCACAGGGAGATTAAACTATTTTGTCTCGTGCCATGCGTCGTGGTGCACGTACTAGCTAAAGTGTGCAGGACATAAAAGAAGTAACGCCACTTACAATTTCAAGCAAATACCTACCCTAAACCAAATTACATGTAGGGCATACAGGCACCAGCCGCGTACAAACCACAAACCACCCCCTCCTCAATGCATATAAACAAGGCAATGCCCTATCTCAATCCACACATTGCACGTACAGGTAGCAGCTGCGTGCAGTGACCCTGCAGGGCACTCTCCCCCTCTAACGAATTTCAAGCAATGCCCTATCTTTATCCACACATTGCGCGTACAGGCAGCAGCCGCATGTAGGGGCCATGGAGCCCAATATTTCCCTCCTGTGCCACATTCCAAACAATGCCCTATCTCAATCTGCTCATTTTGCGTACAGGTAGCGGCTGCTTGCAGTGGCCGTGCAGGGTACCCACCTGGCCAACGCCATGTCACTAGTGTGTCCTATGACTGTACGGGGCACAGGCTATTGGCCTCCTACCACAACGACAGCATCTACTCCTTCAGGTGCGTGGCTCTAGCAGACCATTTGTTGCTGTTAATTCGTGTGGTGCCAAAATTTTCGTAGCACTGCAGTGACTATGTGGTGATTGGACCTGCTTCTGCCATATAGGCCGCATCTACCGCCTTCAGATGTGTGGCCTATACTGCACTACTTTAGCAGAGTAGGATTGTTGCATGATTTCATGCCTCCACGACTTTGATGCCCAGGTACCAGGTCTAATTCCCTTTGAGGCGTTTGTGTGGCCTATCTTCTAACGGCTTATTCATAGAGTTGGCCAGAACTGTATATTTGCACCGTATATGACCGTATGTATGGTGATTTCTCTGCTAAAAATACCGTATGTACACCGTACATACCTATAAATGTATGGTTCTAGCCAACCCTACGTATTCGGCACAAATGGCTATCAGCGCTGAACAAGCAACCCACGATGCAGCCATAACCTGTTTTCTTGGTTTTGGCGTTAAATTTTTCAATTTTACAGATCTTGCAGCTGCTTCTGCAAGACAAGCGCCTTTTTTGCCTGCTGCACATCTGTGGACACATCCTGCGAACAAGTTGCCTTCAATGTATGCCTTCAAGAGCTAGGCCTCCGTGTTCATGAAAATCTCACAGGAACTGAAACAGAAGCTTCACACATTCTGGATCAGGGATTTTGTACCTATACAAACAAAGACTCAATTACACACACAAACACTCATTGGCCACACAATATGTGCACATATACACAGTGTGTATATGTATGACAGTTTGTGTATATACACACAGTGTATATGTATGACAGTATGCGTATATACACACAGTGTGAAAGATGACTGCTTCTGGCCCTCCACTTTGCCTCGAGAGCTCGGTGGGCCCAGTCCCCGCATGCCTGCACGCCCTGTCTTACCTTCTAGAGCAGGGCGCGCAACAGGAGCGGTCACATTACAGCGACCTCCAAGGCATACAGGCACGTAAAGTAAATGATGTGCCGTGGCGTTGAAAGGTACATACATAGGATTGCCAGAACTGTACACCAACACCGAATATGACCGTACCCATGGTAATTTCCCCGCTAAAATTACCATGAAATTACCGTTTTTACACCTTTATTATGTATGAGCTATGGTTCTGACCAACCTTAATTGATACATGTTTAAAGGAAATTGATGCAGAGTTGTGGCGGCATTGACTCTGAAAAGGTAGGAAAATCAGTGCGCACACAAACACGTTTGTGATGCGATTGTACTAAACAAGAGGATTTTTAGCAGCAGGCTCCTTCTACTATGGCGACCTGTAGGCACGTATTATGTGTATATATGTGTGTATGCAAGTGTGCGTGTGTGTGCGAGTGTTTGTATGTGTTGTGGAGCGGTATTCTTGTAGAACTGGCGTGCACCTTATGATTTATGTCAAAGCCTACAATTATAGCGTTCCTTAAGTGCAATATGTACACACAGTCTGCAGTATGCGTTGCTGTGATGCCTTTGCCCGTCCTCCCCCCCCTCACACCAGCACACCTGTGTACACACACACATTGCAATGCACTCACTCACTCACGCGAAAATGCCTTGAAACAGACGTAGTACACACATTCACTCGTTTAAACACGCACGTACACCTATGCAATTCGACACACAATGCACAACGCACATATGTGTACACACACACATACGCAGGACCTCCCTCTTATCCTCCTAACGCTGGCCCCAGGCCTTCCCGTGGAAATGCTGCCCCTAGCACGCACGCCAGAGCCGACACACGTCACACTGATGATGCTGCTGGCACCGAACAGACTTCAGTCCTTGCAAGCGGGGGTGGCGGTGCAGGGATTGCGGATCTGGGTGTGGGTGCCGGTGCTGGTGCTGGTGCTGGTACTGGTGCTGACGTTGGTGCCGGTGCTGGTGTTGGTGCTAGTGCTGGATCTGGTGCTGGTGCTGGTGCTGGTGCTGGCGTTGGTGTAGGTGGGGGTGGAAGCGCTGGCGCGGGTGTGGGTGTGGGTGGAGCAGGGGTAGTGCAGCGCACGTTCACAGTCTTTGGTCAAGCTCTATATCAGCGCTGGTGGGGGATGCAGCTCGCTTTCCAGCGCGGCCAGCAGCCGTCGCAGCAGGCGCAGCCAGCGGAACAAGCCCAGCCACGACAAGAACAGCTGCAGCCACTGCAGCAATCAGGCAGGCTTTGTCCTCACACAAGCTCTGCTGCTCCAAAGCCGGAAGGACCTCCCAGTAAGCGCCTCCGGACCGACAATGAGCACCAACAACCCAGCACGTGCACGTCCACACAAGCACCCCCGTCCACACTCCAACCCCAAACACACACACCACCTTCTGCCCCCACGTTAATTCGTGCCCACACGCACACGCACACGCACCCTTCCCCAACCCCACCTGCTTCCACGACTGCTCCTTGGAGGCAGCGCCTCACGCGTGAGCAAGGGGGTAAGCATTCACGTTCTGCCAACACATATGCGCGTGTTGGTGCGCAAGTGTGCTGAGCATAGCGCATTGTGTGATCAAGCTGACAAGTCACACACAGCCGTGCTCTAAATGGCACTGAAGCAGCTTGCAGTTTCAACATTTCTTGCCCAATTTCTATCCGCGTGGGGTAGTAGAAATTAAGGGCAAAAAAAGGCAGTCCTTTGTGTGCTTGTGCATTTAAACATGCGTATACACATTTACGCACACTCACACACTCGCACACACCACACATCATACAGGTCAGAACACAGCAGGGGAGCCTGTTCCTGACCTCGCTTGCCTACCCTCCACTGGTGCTGGTGCTGGCGTTGGTGCTGGCGTTGGTGCTGGTGCTGGTGCTGGTGCTGGTGCTGGTGCTGGTGCTGGTGCTGGTGCTGGTGCTGGTGCTGGTGCTGGTGCTGGTGCTGGTGCTGGTGCTGGTGCTGGTGCTGGTGCTAGTTTGGCTGCAGAGGGTGGTATGGAGGTTCAAGGGCTCACGCGCGATCCTGATGCGTATGCCACACGGACCAATGGCAGCATGAGGGAGGCGGGTGGCCTAAGTGCTGCAGCAGGTTTGTGTGTTTGTGTATATCATATTTTTTTTGTTTGTGTTTCAAAAGGGGAGGATGTGAGTGTGTGGATGAATGGCTTCGCTTCATTGTAATATGTACGGGCCCTTATGCCTGCCTGTTTGACCTGTCAGATCATTTGTGACATGCGCATGGGTGCCTACCCTACATGTGAAACAGCGTTCCCTCTGGCTGGCCTCTAGATCGTTTAAATCCACATAATTGCAGGGCAAGGGACAGCAGCAGCAGCAGCAGCAGCAAGAAGAGGAGGAAGGGGAAAGCGTGGGAGGCGGGATCTGGATGAGGAAAGAGCATCGAGGGAAGGAGGTGGTGTGGGTGAAGGTGGGAGGAGGGGGGGGGGCACTGTAGGTAGGAGTTGTCATGGTGATCAGCAAGCTGAGGATCTTGGGGGGGCGCCTCTGGAGCGCTTGGCTGATGCGTTTGGCGCGCTTGACACTCTGAATGCGCTGGGGGCCTTGGGTGCAGGAGGAGGCGGAGGGAGTGTAGATTCAGTGGTGGTAGAAGAAGGAGGAGTGGGTGAGGTTGGCCTGTTGGAGGCCATGGGCGTGCTTGAAGGAGTGAGGGAGACTGGGGCTGTAGCAGGAGGTGTAGAAGGAGGAGCACCATCTGCAGGTTTCCAGAACCCAACAGTGGCAGGAGCAGCAGCAGCAGCAGCAGCAGCAGCACCACCACCACCACCACCAGGATCAGCAGCAGTAGAAGCTGAGAGGTCTCGATCTGTGCGAGCAGATCCCGGGGAGGAAGGAGGTGGCGAAGGTGGCCTAACAAAAATTCCTGGCAGCCGTAGCAGCAGAATGAGGGAGGACAAGGACAGAGCTGCAAGGCATGCACCCAGTCTCAGTGACTCCCAGCTCGGGCAGTTGCACGGCAGGTGTGTGCGTGAGCATTTGTGGGTGTGTGCATACAAATAAGCCCATGTGATCACAGGTTTGCCATTTGCACAGCAGGTATGTCAACTAGGAATGAAGTGCTGGATCAATAGAATTGGTGCGCAAACGTGCACAGTTGCACGCATACACGTATGCGCTCGCTGTCCTCCATATCTGACGGCACACTTGACTCACGTGCAATACATTGCCTTCCTGCCCTATCGTGTGCAGACTTTTAAAAGTACTCACGTGCAATACATTGCCTTCCTACCCTATCATGTGCAGACTTTTAAAAGCTTTAATGCATCAAGTGTGTGCGCTGAGGCTTTCGGTGGCATTGTGTGCACTGAGGCTTTTGGTGGCACTGTGTGCGCTGAGGCTTTCGGTGGCATTGCACATCAGGTGTAAGCAGGCGCTGTAACAATTGTGCACACACAGCATGGCACAAAATTGCACAGAGAAACGTAGCATACTTACACACAAAGCACACGCCTGCTCTCACATATGCACTGCAGGGTGTGTACACTCACGCATGCACACAACGTATACCGGTATGTGCATATGTGCATATGTGTGTTCATACGCACATGCATACGTATATGGACACACGTAGGCACATACACGCAACGACATGCATACGCACACAGGTATGGTGCAGTGGCGGATGTGGCAGAAGGGGAGAATGAGGAGGGCGAGCCGGGAGCAGGTGCAGGTGTAGGTGCAGGTGTAGGTGTAAGTGTAGGTGGGGCTAGTGCGTCAAGAGCTGGCCGCACGCTGTCAGTGAGCAGCCCTTTACGTGCATCAGAGCGTAGGCCTTCAGCAGCAGCAGCAGCAGCAGCAGCAGTACCACCACCACCACCACCACCACCACTACCTCACACCCTCCCTCCTCCTTCCAGCCAGGCTCGTGCATCGCACGCTAATGCTGGCCAGGAGCAGGTGTGTATGCGCGCGTGTGTCTGTGATAAAGTGATAAAGCTTTATACCTGCCCTGTCTGGTCAAGCGTGATTGCACGTATGCATGTGTGAGCCTTTAAGCTTCTTTATAGTCTTCCTTTGCGTTCTCGTAATAGCATTACCTCCATTCATCACAATAAAGCTAATTCTTTTCCCAGTGCCTCACGACTTGCCATACGTTTGCTTTTCCACATCTAGGATGTGTGCGTGCCCTTCACCACATCCCTCAAAAGTCACTGAAGACCTGCTCCAACCCCCCAAAATAACAAAGGCGGCCGGCAACACAAGAAAGCCACCGTCATCTTCCTGCCTGACCTTTGCTCACCTCCTGTGTGATGTATGCTATCCAGGAGCCACCTGAGGCCTGCTCAGGCCCCCCTAGCAACACAGGTGTCAGGCATCACAGGAGCCACCGTCGTCTTACCACCCAGCCAGCAGCCCGGCGCGCAGCCCTTCCCCACCAGGATCAGCAGCAGGGGGCGGGTGTGCAGAGCCCTGAGGTTGGGGGCCACAATGCACCCCCTTTGCCACGATCTGCCCCTCTTCGCCAGGATCAGCACAGGTTTGTGGTATGGCTAAGGTGTGCGAACACAGGCGCGAGCTGCAGGCTACTTTTGAGGTGTAGAATACTTTTGAGGTGTCTAAAGCTCGCAGTTTCCCGGCTGTACAAGGAAAGGACAGCTGTGTCGGGTTGCCAAAACCTTGTGCTACAGTATATGTGCAGCATATGTATGATGATACAGCTATACACTATGTATATACAGTGCTGGCCTAAATCCATAAGCATGCAATTGCTCAAGACTAGGACAGCGTTGCTATCAACGTAACCTCACTGCTGCGCTTTCACTTAATGCTGCTCGCTGGCAAAAAGTGTCATATGGAGGCAGTACCAAACTAACAGGTGTTTGTGCTTGACGAGCGGCACGCGCTAAATGCAGCTGTGGATTCAACACGGCTGCTGCACAAAACAAAGGGTTGGTGTGGTGTTGCACGAAGCCAAGGTTTGGTGTGGTCTTAGCATCACCTATATAGGTTTGGTATGGCCAGAGGCCATTGCTTTGCGCTAAGCTTTTGCTGAGGCGCACACTTTGATGTACGTATGATATCGCATTTTTGGAATTTGATTGGCCTTTGCTCATTAAACCAATCCAGTTCTGTGCTAGGTTGCTTACAAGCCGTTTCTTAGATCATAATAACTTCAGTCTCCTAGGTGTTCTGCACTCCTCCACCTCCTTACTCTCCACTGCTGTGCACATCATTGCTTTTGCACATCTGTTCACGCAGCCTGTAATCCACACCTTTGTCTACAGACTTATATCGCACATTATTCCGTTATCTTCATTCACCAGCCCCCCCCACCCCACATCAACTCTCCTTGACGTCTCTTGCCCCCTACTCCTCAACACCATCTCTTTCTGCTTTATAGCATCTGTCCACGCAACTTGTTACCCAATCCTTGCGTTCAGGATCGCTTTGGATCCCCTTCAGAACATCCACATCTGGACATAACACACAATCCCTTGCATTTACAATACACATGAGCACGCACACACACAGACACACACTCACTCAGACACTTGCATACCGCACATGCCATGTTCCTGTGCAGGGGCCTGTCACCCCTCCTTCCAGAAATTGACCCAGCACTTTTGCTGCTCGGCATTCAAGCTCCCATCCCAGCTGCTGCTGTGCCTACAGCTGCTGGACCAAACAAGCGGAGCCGCTACAGTCGCAAGCCCCTGAAGACAAAGGACCGTACGATTCCGTGAGTAAAATTCACATAATTCCATGCACAAATAATACCCAAACCTACCCTTCTCCCATTTCCAGTAGGTAGTAGGTGCACAACCTCATACACATGTACACACACACACTCAATACATACACATACACATACACTTACGCGTGAGCCCAAAGGCACGTATGAGCACTTATCGATGTTATTGTAGGATGCTGCTCTGGAGCCTACTCACAACAAATACTCACCCACACAGGGTTCAATCCGTGGTTACCCAACGAGACCTCCTCATGCGTGCCATCCACACAGCGTATGTGAGTGGCAAGCAGCAAGCAGCGGCAGCAGCAGTGAACAGGAAAGAACCTAATAACCTAGAAGAGGCCCTTGGAGACAGTCATGGCCAAGGTGGGCATGTGTGTGTGCTCTCAATGTATGCCTGCGTAAATGGGCGGTGTATGAAGTGATTGACGAAGATACACATATGTGTATGTGTGTGTGCTCTCGATGTGTGCCTGTGTAAATGGGCGGTGTATGAAGTGATTGACGAAGACACACATATGTGTGTATGTGTGTGTGCTCTCGATGTGTGCCTGCGAAAATGGGCGGTGTATGAAGTAATCGATCAAGACACACATGTACACACTCTCACCCCTTTCCCCCGTGCAAGTGTGTGCCTCCACATACACGTACGCACATAACTACCTTTTGATTGAACGCTCCCCAGACGCACTTTCACTGGTGTTTCCAAACCTGCACAGGAGCAACAATGCAGACAATAGAGGGTGACTCCGGTGCAGTGACCCACAGGCGGCACACAGTCAGAGACGAGCCTACCGATACTCATGCCCCCCACGCTGCACAGCAGCCAGGTTTGCAGGTATGAGTACAGGGTGGGGGAAGGTACACAGACGTGAAACCCTTACCTACTGACTCAAAACCTATACCAAAGCCGAATCCTAAACCTCAAATTTAACCATAACTGACTTAAGGTGTTTTGCAGAGGCAAGGCTGACTCACATATTGAGCGCGCTTGTGCATGTGCATACGTCCTCACAGGTTTTGAATGATGCTATGATTGTATGTATCGCAGGGGGGTTATGGAAGCGAGCCTGTATGTTGCCCTAAACTCCATACGCCGCATTGCAGCAGACTCAAAGGAACAGATCTTGGTTATGCAGCTCCAACTTGCGTTAAAATGTACACAATTGTAGGGAGGCCCAAGGGATCACAGCAGAGGTAGAAGGCGTGGTGCAGCCCCTATCCAACAGCAACAACAGCAACAGCCAAGCAGGGGGGATGAAGGCTCAACACAGAGGCTGGGTGCCATTTTGGTGAGAAGGAATTGGGCTGGGTGCCGTTCTGGTGAGGAGAGATTGGCAAAGGGGTCAGGGTGCTGTGGTTGGTGTTATGTTTATTGTGGTGGTATGGGGGGAGGGGGGGCAAAAGTGCAAGAAGGGTGTTTAAAGGGCATGCAGCTCTTTGCAAGCTACTGCAGGGATACTGGTAGTACTGCAAGTACATAACTAATTATTAGAGCTCCTGTGCAATATTAATACGCAGATTAAATCAGATTACCCGGGCCATTGTCGCAGAACTTAGACCTAAGCAACCTATTATTGGCTGGAGCCTGCAGGCCTTGGGTTCGAAACCCTGCCAAATTGCATGTCATGCCAATCACTGACACTCTGCTATAACAAATGTGGGCAACTTATAGGATCGCAAGCTCCCTCGTAGGTGGAGGCTTAATCAGAGAACAGAGCACGCAGGAATACCCCTTAACTTGCAAGAACTCGCAAATAATGTATGAAATTGGCTGGCCAAGCAAAGCCCATGTATTTGCAAACAATTTATGCTAATCAAATGGGCACTTCTCAATAAGTAGGGGTCACGATATTTTAGTAGCCCTACAGTAGATGGAGGCATGGTAGCTCATAAACTTCCCAATTCTATGGCAATATGGTTTGTTCACACCAAGGTCAATTTAGCCCATGGCTTTTTGCTGCCCTGCTTTCCCTTGTTCAAATGCTCTTTTCCTTGTTTCGTGCTTTTTTTATTCCGCAGGACGACTCACTTGACGACCTCCACGATGGTGGCGGTGCTGACGAGGATGGCTATTTTGGTGGAAGGTAAGCAGTGAGGTGCTCCATCCGTTCTGAGCTTTATGGCTTGATTTTGGTGTCTGGTGAGCAGGCCCTGAGGGGCGTGTTTGAATTACACACTTTACTAAGAAGAAATGATTGAACATGACCACTGCTCTTTATCCTGATAGCGTAAGAAAGTATATTTTCGTTCAAGGGAACAGCCCTAGACCCTGCCTTCTAACTAAACCTCTGGCTTTTAACAAGCCTGGCAATTTGTGGCGCTACTGATCGATTACGCTTGCGCTATGGATTTGCAAGACCAACTCGCTGTTGATTTTCCTTAACCAACGCAGGCGATGTGGGCAAATTCGGCCAGGGAAGAACTTCCTTGCTTTTAATGACTCTTCAATCACAGCAGTCCCTCTCTCTCTCTCTTCTCTTTCTCTCTCTCTTTCTCTCTCTCTCTCTCACTCTCTCTCTCTCTCTCTCTCTCTCTCTCTCTCTCTCTCTCTATCTATCTATCTCTCTCTCTCTCTTGCTCTC